>VFQR01002149.1_pt1 | contig 13130 bp, 9 predicted proteins | sample 3512321 | NCBI WGS metagenome assembly VFQR01 (sample SAMN10412374, study PRJNA504923) | tailings metagenome | isolation source: Relicate 3 Philex TSF1 revegetated site | place: Philippines: Tuba, Benguet | collected 2017-08-29
GGACGGGCCGGCGCGGGTGGAAGCGCTCGTGCCGCACGGCATGCCGAAGGGCGCCATCGCCTGATCGGCTTCGCAGGGGCCGCGCGGCTGCGGTAGGGTTGCGCGCCGGATCGGAGACAGACCGCCCATGCGTGCCCGCCCAGCCGCGATCGCCCTGCTCGGCCTGCTGGCCGTCTGGCCGGCCGCGGCGCAACAGGACCCCTCCTTCAACCTGGTGAACCGCAGCGGGCAGACGATCAACGAGGTCTATGTCTCGCCCAGCAGCGAGCAGTTCTGGGGGCGGGACTGGCTCGGGCGGGACGTGCTGCCGAACGGGCGCTCGCTGCCGATCCGGATCGCCCCCTCGGCCGGCTGCCAGCAGGACATCCGCGTGGTCTATGCCGACAGCCGCTCGGAGGAGCGGCGCGGCGTGAACACTTGCGGCGTCGTGCAGGTGGTGTTCGGCGGGGCGCCGGGGGCGCCTGCGCCGGCGCCCGGCGCCACGACGAGCAGTCGCAACCCCTCCTTCAACCTGGTGAACCAGGGGCGCGGGCCGATCCGCGAGGTCTATGTCTCCTCGGTGCGGGACACCAACTGGGGGACGCAGCGCCTGCCGCGGCCGATCAATCCCGGCGAGTATCTCGCCGTCAGGCTGGCGGAGGACGACTGCGTCAACGATGTCCGCGTGATCTGGCAGGACGGCCGCACGGAGGACCGGCGGCAGGTGGACACCTGCCGCATCGTCAACATGGTGTTCCAGTAGCGCTCACCCTGGCAGCGGCGGTTCCTCGGCGCTCGGGCGGTAGGTGCCGAAGTTCCACAGATTGCCCTCGGGGTCGCGGCAGGCGAAGTCGCGGCTGCCGTAATCGGTGGTGGTGAGGGGGCGGACGATCTCGGCGCCCGTTGCCTTGATCTTCGCATGCAGTGCGTCGGCGTCGTCCACGGCGAGGTAGAGCCCGTCGGTGCGGCGGCCCTCCAGCGGGCCGACGAGCCTGCCGTAATCGTCGTCGCGCGCCTGGCCGAGCATGAGTATCGAGCTGCCGAAGGTGAGTTCGGCATGGCGGACGCTGCCGGCCTCGTCGCGATAGGCGACGCGCTCGCGGAACCCGAGGACATCGCAGAGCCAGCGGATCATCGCATCGGCGTCGCGGCAGTGGAGGCAGGGATAGAGGCGGGGGGCTTCGGTCATCGGTGGTCTCCACACTTGGGATGGGCGGAGAATGCCGTGGTGGGCGCGGGCGCTGCTTGAAGGAATGTCAGAACTGCGCGTCGTCACGCAGCCGTGCATCGCGCGTCGCGTCGCGGCGCGCCCAGTCGGTGGGGGTCTCGCCGGCGAAGGCCCGAAAATCGCGGACGAGATGCGCCTGGTCGGCATAGCCTGACGCGGCGGCGATGCCGGCCCAGCCCACGCCGCCTTGCCGCGCCACCGCGCAGGCGCGGTGGAAGCGGAGCATGCGGGCGATCGGCTTGGGGCCGAGGCCCAGTGTGTCGCGCATGCGCTGGTGCAGGCGCTGCCGGGACCAGCCGATCTCGCGCGCGACGGCCTCCACGCGCACGGCGCCGGCAGCGAGGCGGCGCCAGGCGAAGGCGATCTCGGGCGGCGGCGCGGCGCCCAGGCGGGCGATGCAGAAGGCTTCCACGCGATCGAAGCGGCTGGGCCAGTCCGGCGCTTCGGCGATGGCGTCTCGCAGCGCGACCGCGGCGCAGCCATAGAGCGCATCGAGCGGCGCCATGCGGCCGGTGATGTCGCGGATCGCGCCGCCGAACAGCCGCGCGGCGCCGAGGGGCGTGAAATCCACCTGCACGCAGGCGGCGCCACCATCGGAGCGGATGTCCACCATGCCGGGATGCAGGCCGGAGGCGAAGCTGGGCTGCGCGTCGGCACCGGTGGCGGGGCGGGAGAGCGCGATCTCGAACGGCGTGCCGAAGCTGATGATCAGCGGAATGGCGAGCGGCGCGGCCTCGCGCTGGTGGATCGGCAGCACGGTGCGTTCGCGATAGCCGGTGATCGCGAGGACGAGACCGGCGAGGGGCGGAGAGGGTGGGCGGCGGTGGATCTCGAACGGGTTGGTCATGGCGCGCTGATGATGCCCCCACCCCGTCCAGCCTGCGTAAGCGGCGGCAAGCCGCCGCAACTCCGGCGTTCGACGCAGTGCGTCGACCCCCCCCGTGTCACGGGGGAGGGAACTGCTTCAGGCGGCCTTCAGCGCCTTCCAGACATTCTCGGGCGTCGCCGGCATGTCCACCACCGTACCGCCGAGCGCATCCACCAGCGCGTTGATGACCGCGGGCGGGGAGCCGACGGCGCCGGCCTCGCCGGCGCCCTTCACGCCAAGCGGGTTGGTCTCGCACTCCACGGAAATCAGCTCCACCTCGATCTCCGGCAGGTCATCGGCGCGCGGCACGGCGTAGTCCATGAAGCTCGCCGAGAGAAGCTGGCCCGACGCGGCATCATAGGCGGTGCGCTCCAGCAGCGCCTGGCCGACGCCCTGCGCGACGCCGCCATGCACCTGGCCGCGCACGATCAGCGGGTTCAGCGCGTGCCCGACATCGTCCACGACCACGTAGCGGACCACGCTGGCGACGCCGGTCTCGGTGTCCACCTCCACCTCGGCCATGTGGCAGCCATTGGGGAAGGTGTGGCTATCGATCTTCGCGGTCTCCATCGCATCCAGCAGGATCGCGGAGTCGCCCGCCGCGACGCGCTTCCGCTGCGCGGCGGCGAGATCGAGGATGCCGATGCCGCGATCCGTACCGACCACGCCGAAGCGGCCATCCTTCGAGACGAACTCGATGTCGCCGATCGCGGCCTCGAGCTGCTCTGAGGCGGCCTGCTTGCCCTTCTCGATCACGCTCGCCGTGGTGACGAGGATCGCCTGGCCTTCGGAGTAGAGGCTGCGCGCCCCGCCGGTGCCGCCGCCATCGGGCAGCGATTCGGAATCACCCTGCTTCACGCGGATCCGCTCGATGGGGATGCCGAGCTCATGACTGGTGAGCATGGCATAGGCGGTCTCATGCCCCTGCCCGGTGGATTGCGTGCCGACATAGACATCCACCATGCCGTCCTCGGCGAAGACGACCTTGGCGTTCTCCGTCGGGCCGCCGCCGGTGGCCTCGAGATAGTAGGCCATGCCGATGCCGCGCTTCCTGCCCTGTTTCGCGGCGGCCGCGCGGCGCGCCTCGAAACCGGCCCAGTCCATGTGCTTGAGGGCGGCTTCCATCAGGCGCGGGAAATCGCCGCTGTCGTAGCGCTGGCCCATCGCGGAGACGTAGGGCATGGCGCTCTGCTGCACCATGTTGCGCCGGCGGAGTTCCACGCGATCCAGGCCGAGCTCGCGCGCGGCGGTGTCGATCAGGCGCTCGACCAGATAGTTGGATTCCGGGCGGCCGGCGCCCCGATACGCATCCACCGGCACGGTATGCGTCATCACGCCGAGGACATGGGCGTGGATCGCCTCGAAGCCATAGACGCTGGCGAGCACCTTGGTGCCGGCGCCGGTCGGGATGAAGGGCGCGTAGTTGCTGAGATAGGCGCCCATGCCGGCCCAGTTCTTCGTGCGCAGCGCGAGGAATTTTCCGTCCTTGTCGAGCGCGAGCTCGCCGAGCGTGATGTTGTCGCGGCCATGCGTGTCGGAGAGGAAGGCCTCCGTGCGCTCGCTCGCCCACTTCACCGGGCGGCCGACCTGCTTCGCGGCGAAGGCGACCATGACATGCTCGGGATAGAGGAACAGCTTCATTCCGAAGCCGCCGCCGACATCGGGGGTGAGCACGTGCACCGTCTCGGGCGCAATGTTGAAAACCATTTTCGCGAGCATGTCGCGGACCTGCCAGGAGCCCTGCGTGTTCGCGTGCAGCGTCAGTCTCTCGCCGTCCCAGGCGGCGACCGCGGCGCGGGCTTCCATGCTGGCGACGACGACGCGGTTGTTGACCACGGTGAGCCGCGTGACATGCGCGGCGCGGGCGAAGGCGGCATCCGTCTTTGCCTTGTCGCCGGCCTCCCAGTCGAAGGCGATGTTGTTCGCCGCCGCGGGCCAGACCTGCGGGGCGCCGGGTTCGTGCGCGGTGGCGAGATCGGTGGCGGCGGGGAGGACGTCGTACTCCACCATCACCGCCTCGGCGCCGTCACGCGCGGCCTGTGGCGTCTCGCCGACCACGAAGGCGACGGGATCGCCCACATGGCGAACGGTGTCCACCGCGATGGCGGGGTGCGGGGTGTCGAGCCGGGGCGTCCCGTCCCGGTTCTTCATCGGGATCATGCAGGGCACGTCGCCGAGGCCGGCCGCCTTGAGATCGGCGCCGGTGATCACCGCGAGCACGCCGGGCAGCGCCTTGGCCGCCGCCGTGTCGAGCGCCGCGATGCGGGCATGGGCATGCGGGCTGCGCAGCACCACGCCATAAGTCTGGCCGGGCATGGAGATGTCATCGGTGTAGCGGCCGCGGCCGGTCAGCAGGCGCGGGTCTTCCACGCGCCGCACCGACTGGCTCAATCCGAACTTCGCCATGGCGTTACGTTCCCATCTCCGGTTTCACCCATCATCGGACGGCCACGGCCCCCGGGGGAAGGGGGGCGTGATGACATGCCCGCCAGCCCTCCAAGGACGCGGCCGGCAGCCCGCCGCAATCCGCGGGCGCCATGCGCCTTGCACCGATGGGCCAGCCCGTGTCCTGAAACATCCATATGAAGCGATAGCGAAAACGATCGCTCCGAGACGATTTGGATCGCCATGCCAGCATTATTGTGCGCAGTGTGACCTTTGGGAGGACAGCGCCGTGCAAGGCAGCGTGTCCCATTGGCAGCGAAGGCAACTGACGGGCGGCCTGACGGGCCTTGCCCTGGCCCGGCCGCGCCACGCCTCGGGCAGGACGCCCGGCGTGGACCTTGCCCTGGTGATTGCGGCGGATGTGTCGAGCTCGATCCAGGATGAGGAGGTTCACTTGCAGCGCCTCGGTGCCGGCGCTGCCATGACGGATCCCGTCGTGCTGGGGCGTGCCCGGAGCGGCCTGCACGGCGCGGTCGCCGTTGCCTATGTCGAGTGGTCGGGGCTCGAGTTTCAGCAGGCCGTGCTCGGCTGGACCCGAATCGGTTCGCCCGAGGAGGCGGCCGGCTGGTCCGCGGCACTCCGCCAACAGGCCATGCCCCCGGGGCATCGGCGACGCGGCACGTCGATCTCCGGCGCGATCGGCTTCTCCCTCCACATGCTGGAGGCCTTGCCCTGGCGGGCGGCGCGATCCGTGATCGACGTCTCCGGCGATGGCATCAACAACAGCGGCCGCCGCGTGCAGGAAGCCCGCGACGAAGCCGTGGCGCTCGGCGTCACGATCAACGGGCTCGCCATCGAAGGAACCCCTCCGAGCCTGGGCGGCGTGGCGCCGCCAGGCGGGCTCGGAGACTACTACCGCGGCGCGGTCATTGGCGGACCAGGCGCGTTCGTTCAGCCCGCAAGCGGCTTGGCCGATTTCGGCCTGGCGCTGCGGCGCAAGCTGGCGCGCGAGATCAGCGGCCGCGAACCGGCGGACCGGGCGCCTCAGCCTTCCACGGGCGCCTTCCGCCGGACCATCGCCTTCGACTTCTCCCGCATAGTCTGGAACACCACATAGAGCATCGGGATCAGGAAGATGCCGACCAGCGCGGCGGCGATCATCCCGCCGAAGACCGGCGTGCCGACCGCGCGGCGGGAGGCGCTGGCCGCGCCGGAGGCGATCACCAGCGGCACCAGGCCGAGGATGAAGGCGACCGAGGTCATCATCACGGCGCGGAAGCGGAGCCTGGCGCCCATCACGGCAGCCTCGTGGATCGAAAGGCCCTCCGCCCGCCTCTCCTTCGCGAATTCGACGATGAGGATGCCGTTCTTCGCCGCCAGCGCGATCAACACGACGAGACCGATCTGCGCATAGACATCGAGCGCCAGCCCCGCCAGCACCAGCGCGCCGAAGGAGCCGAGCACGCCGACCGTGACCGAGAGCAGGACCGGGACCGGGATCACCCAGCTCTCGTAGAGGGCGACCAGGAACAGATAGGCGAACAGCACCGAGAGCCCGAGCAGGATGCCGGTCTGGCCGCTCGCGAGCTTCTCCTGGAAGGCGGTGCCGGTCCATTCGAAGCCATAGCCTTGCGGCAGGGCGCGGTCCGAGAGCTGCTCCATCGCGGCAAGCGCGTCGCCGGATGAGACGCCCGGGGCCGGCGCGCCGTTGACGCTGACGGAGCGGACATTGTTGTAGCGGTTGATGGTCTGCGGCCCCAGCACGATGCGCGCATCGGCGACGCTGCGCAGCGGCACCATCTCGCCGCGCGCGTTGCGGACATGGATGCGCCAGAGGTCCGGGATGTCGTTGCGGTCGCCTGCCTCGCCCTGGATGTTCACCTGCCAGGACCGGCCATAGATGTTGAAGTCGTTGACGTAGAAGCCGCCCAGCGTGGTCTGCAGCGCGGCGAAGATGTCGCTGATCCGGACGCCGAGCGCCTGCGCCTTGTCGCGGTCCACGTCGAGGAAGAGGCTCGGCGTGTCGGCGGCGAAGGTGGAGAAGACCCGCGTCAGCCGCGGATCCTGGTTCGCCGCGATCACCAGGCCGAGCATCGCGCTGGCCATCTCCTCGGGCGGGCGGCCTTCCAGGTTCTGGAGCTGGTACTGGAAGCCCGACCCGGTGCCGAGGCCGATGATGGGCGGGATGTTGAAGGCGAAGGTGTTCGCGGTGCGCACCTGCTGCGTCGCGCCGAACACCCGGCCGATGGCGGCGTAGACGCTTTCCTGCGCGGAGGTGCGATCGGCGAAGGGCTTCATGCGCACCACGATGAAGGCGGCGTTGGACTGCGCCCCCTGGTCGATCAGCGAGAAGCCTACGATCGAGAGCACCTGCTCGACGCCGGGCGTCGGCTCGATGATGCGCTCCACCTGCTCCACCGCGGCGCGCGTGCGGGAGAGGCTGGCGCCCTGCGGCAGCTGCATCTGCACGAAGAAGGCGCCCTGGTCCTCCTCCGGGAGAAAGCCCTGCGGCGTGCGGCCGGCCGTGACGAAGATCGCGGCACCGAGCCCCGCGGTGATCAGGATCGAAAGGAGCGAGACGCGCACGAGCCGCGCGACGATGTTGCCGTAGAGGTCGCGCACGCGGTCGATGCCGCGCATGACGTAGCCGAGCGGCCCGCGCCGCGGCCCGTGATGCGGCCGCAGCACCAGCGCGCAGAGCGCCGGGGAGAGGGTCAGCGCGTTGATCGCGGAGATCAGCATCGCCGCCGAGACGGTGACCGCGAACTGGGCGAAGAGCACGCCGGAGAGGCCGGGGATGAAGCCCACCGGGACGAAGACCGAGAGCAGCACCAGCGTGATCGCGATGATCGGCCCGGTGATCTGGCCCATGGCCTTCTTGGTGGCCTCGGCGGGGGTGAGGTGGGGTTCCTCCTCCATCACGCGCTCGACATTCTCGACGACGACGATGGCGTCGTCCACGACGATGCCGATGGCGAGCACCATGGCCAGCAGCGTGACGGTGTTCGCGCTGAAGCCCAGCAGAAGCAGGATCGCGAAGGTGCCGATCAGGCTGACCGGCACGGCGATGGTCGGGATGATGGTGGCGCGCAGGCTGCCGAGGAAGAGCAGCACCACGATCACCACCAGCACGAAGGCTTCGAGCAGGGTCTTGATGACCTCGTAGATGGTATCCTGCACGAAGTCGGAGGTGTCGTAGAGCTTCTGGAAGCGCATGCCCTCCGGGAAGCGGCGCGACAGCTCGTTGAGCGTGCGGGTCAGCGCGGCCGAAGCCTGCACGGCGTTGGCACCAGGCGAGAGGTAGGTCGCGATGGTGATGGCGGGCTGGCCGTCGAGCCGGCTTTCGGTGTCCATCCGGGCGGCGCCCAGCTCGATTCGCGCGACGTCGCGGACCCGCAGCAGCGAGCCATCGGCGGAGGCGCGAATCACGATCTCGCCGAACTCCTCGGGCGTGGAGAGTCGGCCGCGGGTCTGGAGGTTGATCTGGAACTGCTGGTCGTCCGACATCGGCTGCGCGCCGATGCGCCCGACGGCCGCCTGCACGTTCTGCGACTGGATAGCCTGGATCACGTCGGCCGGCGTGAGGTTCAGGCTGATGAGGCGGTCGGTCTCGAACCAGATGCGCATGGAGTAGTCGAGCGCGCCGAAGATCTGCGCCTGGCCGATGCCGGGCACGCGGGCGAGCCGGTCCAGCATGTTGATGGTGACGTAGTTCGACAGGAAGAGCGGCGTGTGCTCCGGATTGTCGGAGCGGACGGCGACGAACTGCAGCACGGCGGAGGATTGCTTGCGCACCGTCACGCCGGCGCGCTGCACCTCCTGTGGCAGGCGGGCGAGCGCCGATTGCACCCGGTTGTTGACGTTCACCGCGGCGATGTCGGGATCGGTGCCGAGCGCGAAGGAGACGCTCAGCGTGTAGGTGCCGTCATTCGCGGAGTTCGACGACATGTAGATCATGCCGTCCACGCCGTTGACCGCGCTTTCGATCACCTGCGCCACGGTCTGCTCGACCACGGAGGCGGAGGCGCCGGGATAGACGGTGGTGACCGAGACCTGCGGCGGCACGATGTTGGGGAATTGCGCGACGGGGATGCGCAGCATCGCGAGCCCGCCCGCGAGGGTGAGCAGGATCGAGATCACGATCGCCAGGCGCGGGCGATCCACGAAGACGGCGGAGATCATGGCGGATCAGCCGCGCGCCGCGGGGCGGACGGCGGGCGGCCCCGCGGGTCCTGGCTGCACCGGCTGGCCGGGGCGGACGCGCTGCACGCCCTCCGTCACCACCTGCTCGCCGCCGTTCAGGCCGCCCTCGATGACCACCTGGTCGGCGATGGTACGGCCGAGCTGGACGTTCCGGCGCTCCGCGCGGTTCTCGGCGGCGACGACGAAGACGAACCAGCCCTGCTGGTCCTGCAGCACGGCGGCACGCGGGATGACCACGGCCTGAACCGGCTCCGGCCCCTCGACGAAGACATTGACGAACATGCCATCAATCAGGCGCCGGTCGCTGCCGGGCGTGCCCATGCCGCCGATCGGCGGGTTGGCGATGATGGCGCGCACCAGGATGGTGTCGGTGTTGCGATCCACCTGCGGATCAATGAAGTCCACCCGGCCAACCTGGGCGTGCGGTTCCCCGTTGGGCAGCCTCACGCGCACGCGGACGGCATCCGGCCCGCCGCGCGCGGCGTAGCGCTCCCGCAGCTCGGAGCCGAGGCGGAGCGAGACGGGGAAGGAGACGCGCATCGGGTCCTGGCTCACGATGGTCGCCAGCGGCTCGCTGTTCGGGCCGACGACGGAGCCCACGGAATAGGTGGCGCGGCCGATCTTGCCGGCGATCGGCGCGTTCATCGCGGTGTAGCCGAGGTTGATCTGCGCGACGCGGAGCTGCGCCTGCGCGCTGAGCAGCGTGGCCTGCGCGGCGCGCTGCGCGGCAAGTGCGTCATCCACGCGGACCTGCGTGCCGGCCGAGGTGCGGACGAGGTCGCGGGCGCGGTCGAGGGTGAGGTTGGCGTTGGTGAGCGAGGCCTCGGCCGAGGCGACCTGCGCCTGGGCGCGCGCGACCTCGGCCTCGAAGGGCTCGCGTTCGAGGGCGAAGAGCGCCTGGCCCTCGCCCACTTCCTGGCCTTCCTGGAACAGCCGCTCCTGGAGGAAGCCGGTGACGCGGGCACGGAGGTCCACGCGGTTCATCGCCTCGATGCGGCCGACGAATTCGGTCGATTCGGTGACCGGGCGGCGTTCGGCGGTGATGACGCCCACGGCGGGCGGGCCCTGCGGGCCGAACTGCGCCGCGGCCGGTGGCGCGGCCAGCAGGGGCAGGGTGAGGAAGAGCAGGCGCAGCGATCGCATGACAATCGTATCCAGGGGTTGCCAGGATGGCAGCCATGCTGCGGTGCGGCGGTCAAGAGCGGAACGCAGGCCGGGCCGAAGATCGCACCCTGAAACGGCGTTTTGCCGCAAGCGGATGATATTCGGATGCGTGGAGCGCGTTATCGCGCGCGTGCAGCCTCGAACGCCTCGATCTCCGGCAGCATGGTGAGGGTGAGTCCGATCTCGTCGAGGCCGCGGAGCAGGCAGTCTCGCGCGAAAGGCGGGATGGCGAATGGATGCGCCGTGCCATCGGGCTCCACCAGCCGGTTCGCCGGTAAATCAACCGTGAGCGGGGTGCCTGGGGCGGCGAGCAGACGGGCGCGAAGCGAGTCGCAGACCGCTTCCGGCAGACGGACGGGCAGCAGGCCGTTCTTCAGCGCGTTGGAGAAGAAGATGTCGCCGAAGCTCGCCGCGACCACGGCGCGGATGCCGAGGGCCGCCAGCGCATAGACCGCCGCCTCGCGCGAGGAGCCGACGCCGAAATTGCGCGCGGCGACGAGGATGCCGGCCTGGTCGAAGGGCGGGCGGTTGAGGATGAAGTCGGGCTTCTTCTCGCCTTCGGGGGTGAAGCGGAGGTCGTGGAAGCCGTATTGCGAATACCGCTCGTCGCGCGGGCGGCGCATGAAGCGGGCGGGGATCACCTGGTCGGTGTCCACGTTGGACATGTCGAGCGGCGCGGCGATCGCCGTCAGCGTCGTGAAGGGTTCCATCAGGCGCGCTCCGCCGCGCGCAGCTTTCCGGCCAGCGCCGAGGCCGCGGCGGAAGCCGGCGAGACCAAGTGGGTGCGCGCCCCCCTGCCCTGTCGTCCCCGAAAGTTGCGGTTGGAGGTGGAGGCGCAGCGCTCGCCTTCACCCACGCTGTCGCCGTTCATCGAGACGCAGAGCGAACAGCCGCTTTCCTCCCAGCTGGCGCCGGCCTCCCGAAAAATGCGGTCGAGCCCCTCGGCCTCCGCGTCCCGCTTCACCTGGGAGGAGCCGGGCGAGACCAGCATCGGCACGGCGATGCGCCGGCCCCTGAGCACGGCGGCGGCGGCGCGGAGATCCTCGATGCGGGAATTGGTGCAGGAGCCGAGGAAGACGCGGTCAACCCGCACATCGGCCAGCGCCTCGCCGCCGGCGAGGCCCATGTAGTCGAGGCTGCCGCGCCAGGCTTTTGCGCGCGCTTCGTCCGGCGCGTCCTCGGCGCGCGGCACGCGGCCAGCGAGCGGGACGGCTTCCTCGGGGCTCGTGCCCCAGGTGGCCATCGGCGTGATGCCGCCGGCATCCAGCACCGTCTCGGAATCGAACGCGGCGTCGGCGTCGCTGTGCAGGTCGCTGATGTCGCGCGGCGTCGAAAAGGGCCGGCCGGCGAGCCAGGCCATCGTCGTCGCATCGGGTGCGACCATGCCGGTGCGCGCGCCGGCCTCGATCGCCAGGTTGCAGAGGGTGAGGCGCCCCTCGACCGACAGCGCGCGGACCGCCGCGCCGGCGAATTCGATCGCGCCGCCGATGGCGCCGCCCGTGCCGATCGCGGCGATCAGCGCGAGCGCCATGTCCTTCGCGGTGCTGCCCGCGGGCAGCGCGCCCTCGAAGCGGATGCGGATCTGGCGGGGCCTGGTCTGCCAGATCGTCTGCGTCGCGAAGACATGCGCGACTTCCGAGGCGCCGATGCCGAAGGCGAGCGCGCCGAGCGCACCATGGGAGGAGGTGTGGCTGTCGCCGCAGACGATGGTCATGCCGGGCTGCGTCAGGCCGAGCTCGGGCCCCACCACATGCACGATGCCTTGGCGCGGGTCGGCGAGCTCGAAGGCGGTGATCCCGGCCTCGCGCGCGTTTCGCTCGAAGGTCTCGATGATGCCGCGGATCTCGGGATCGGCGATGGCTGCCAGGTCGCGCGACCGCGTCGGCGCGTAGTGGTCGCCGAAGCCGAAGCAGAGGTCCGGTCGGCGGACCTTCAGGCCGCGCGCGCGGAGGATGTTGAAGGCGTGGAAACTGCCCTCGTGGAAATAATGGCGGTCCACATGGATCAGGCAGAGCCCGTCGTCGCGGCGATGCACGACATGGGCGTCCCAGATTTTCTCGAAGAGGGTGCGCGGCATGGGCCCGGGACCTTGCTTCCGGGCGGGCTGATCCGCAAGGGTAGGCCATGACCAGCACCACCCCGCTCGCGGGCCTCCGCGTCGTCGAATTCACCCACATGGTCATGGGGCCGACCGTGGGGATGACGCTGGCTGACCTCGGCGCCGAGGTGGTGAAGGTGGAGCCGGCGCCGAAGGGCGATTCCACGCGCTACCTGACCGGCTCGGGGGTGGGCTTCTACGCCAGCTTCGGCCGCGGGCGGCGCAGCCTCTGCGTGGACATGAAGCAGAAGGACGGGCTGGCGCTGGTGAAGAAGCTGGTGGCGCGGGCCGATGTGCTGATCGAGAATTTCCGGCCCGGCGCGATGGCGAAGCTGGGGCTTGGCTATGCCGAGTTGTCGGCGGCGCATCCGCGGCTGGTCTATTGCTCCTGCAAGGGGTTCCTGCCCGGCCCCTATGAGCATCGCACCGCGCTCGACGAGGTGGTGCAGATGATGGGCGGCCTCGCCTACATGACCGGGCCGGAAGGGCGCCCGCTCCGCGCGGGGTCGAGCGCGATCGACATCATGAGCGGGCTCGCGGCTGTCGTCGGCATCCTCGCCGCGCTGCGGGAGCGGGAGACGACCGGCAAGGGCGGGGAGGTGCAGGCCGGCCTGTTCGAGACGGTCGCGCTGCTGATGGCGCAGCACATGGCGCAGACGGCGATCACCGGCGTGGCGCCGCGGCCGATGTCGGTGCGCACGCCGGCCTGGCCCGTGTACGACATCTTCGACACCGCCGATGGCGGGCAGGTCTTCGTGGGCGTCGTCACCGACACGCAATGGCCGGACTTCTGCAAGGCCTTCGGGCTGGAGGATCTGGCGGAGGACCCGACGCTCGCGACCAAGCAGCTGCGCGTCGAGGCGCGGGGGCGGACGATCCCGCGCATCGAGGACGCGCTGCGCAAATGGACCAAGGCCGCGCTGATGGCGCGCTGCGAGGCGCTCGGCCTGCCCTTCGCGCCGATCGGCAAGCCGGCCGAACTGTTCGAGGACCCGCATCTCAAGGGCTCGGGCGGGCTTGTGGACCTGACGCTGCCGGACGGGCGGCAGGTCGCGCTGCCGGCGCTGCCGGTTTCGCTCGACGGCGCGCGGCCGCATGGCGGCGATCTGCGGGCGCCGGGGGCGGATGGGGCGGAGGTGGCGCGGGAGCTGGGGTATTCGGAGGCGGAGATCGCGGCGCTGCGGGAGCGGGTGGTGATCACCGGC
>VFQR01002150.1_pt1 | contig 13126 bp, 8 predicted proteins | sample 3512321 | NCBI WGS metagenome assembly VFQR01 (sample SAMN10412374, study PRJNA504923) | tailings metagenome | isolation source: Relicate 3 Philex TSF1 revegetated site | place: Philippines: Tuba, Benguet | collected 2017-08-29
GGACTAAAGACGATGTGATTGAAATGGAATGGGACGTTGTTGGCTGTCTGAGCTTTAAGCCGGAAATGGGTAAATGGTCGAAGTTGCGTCCTGGAGAATTAGTACCGACTTAAATTTTGGATTTGAGATTTGCAATTTTACATGGAGTTTGAGTGTTGACTGTGAACCGTTAACAGTCAACACTCAACAGTTTTTTATGGAATATTTTTTTACTTGGAAGTCAATACGGTTCGGATAAGCAGTATGAACTTCCCTTGTGGTCTGGGAAAAGGTTAATGGTTCGACAAGCTCACCAACCGGGGTAAGGGGATTTGGATGTATTTGAAACCTTCCCCTTTCCCCTTTCCCCTTTGCCCTTTCCCCTTTGCCCTTTCCCCTTTCCCCTTTGCCCTTTCCCCTTTAACCGAACCGTCTTGCCTTAGCGGATGCCATCATTATCAATTGCACTGTAGCCATCGCTGGGGAAAAGTCCCAACCAAGGATCGGAACTAGGAGTTAAAAATAGTTGGGCGTAGACTTGCTGATTGAGGGTTTGTACATTCTTTGTTTGGTTACCTGCCATAAACCATTGATGAATTTGGCTGTGCAATATATATTCATTTCTGACTGTATCTAGAGCCATTGCGGTTTCAAAATTTTTCACTATGATTGGCAAATTATCTTTTTGAGTGTTGGCAGGCTGAGACTTTTTAGCTTTAATTAAGGAAATGCTGTTTTCATCTAGCTTGGCATCACTGGCATAAAGTTGAGCAATTTTGTTCCAAGCTTCTTGGTCAGTTATTTCAGCTAAAGTTTTTTGATTTTGTTGGGCATTAGACTCAAGAGCAGTGAGCATTGGTCTTTCAACCATCATTTTAGAAACCGCTAGAGAACCTGCGGTTACTGCTGTTGGTGGTTGAGTGGAATTGCTGGGAGATTCTAGCAACTTCGGGGGAGACTGGATACCCAAGCGGGATAAATCAGCAACCCATTGAGCTTGGATGGAATTGTAGCGATCGCTGTGGTATTTTCTTAAAAAAGCCTCGCCATCCCTTGGTGACAGTTTGCTATAGTTTTTTGCCACCACTTCAGCTTGTTGTAATTGACGTATAAATGCCTTGGGGCCATATAAACCAGGAATTGCATCAATTGGACGACCAGAGGCATCTAATATATAGTGAATGCTATTGCCTGTTATTGTGCGTTCTAATTTGCGTCCATCGCCGAAATCGATTGTAACTTTTGGTACAGGACGCACTGATTCCCAGTGCAAAATAAAGCGGTCTTGAAGCAGCCGAGAAATTTCCTTGTTGGGATATAGCGCCACCCTGAAGAACCTACTATTAGCACAACTCAAATCGCGATCGAGTCTGCCCAGCAAGCGCAGAGATAAAATCGGTTTACCACTGATTTTGGCAGCTGCTTTGGCTTGTTCCATGTCTGTATACCAATACAAACGAGAAGCGTAACAGTCTCGCTGTTGGCAAAGTTCATCTAAAGCCGCCCGCAGTGTAGCAGAAGGTAAAACTTTCTCTGAAGAATTGTTGTTTAACTCATTAGTATGGGATTTGAGAAATATCTGTAACCCCTTTGCACCCTGTTGGCGAAGCACAGAAACTTCTTGAGATAACTTGGAGGTTTCAGTTACAGGAGTTTGAGCATTAGCTGTCTGCAAGAGAGTAAGACTAACTACTATGAGTAGGAACGGATTTTTGAAGGTTATAAATTTCATCAATTTTTTAGAAGATAGTAATGTGAATGTTAATAATTCAGCACCCAGGAGTCAGAAGTGAGAATTTAAAGATATCTACCACTGCTACCTTGGAAGTTACGCATTCAAAAGTCAAAAAGTTCACCAATCAAACCTTGTGATTGTTTGAAAGGGTAGCTTGATAAAAAGGTGTCGGGAAAACCCATTGCTTTTAGGGATGGGATGAAAGATACCTGGACATCGTTGACGTTAACAGTTAACAGTCATCACTCAACAGTCAACAATCTCTCGTGTTATCCCATCTCCTTTTAGGGGTGGATGAGCTTAAATCCATTCCTGAACGCATACACGTATTTATTTACCTAAAGTACTTCATCAAAAGTATAAATAATTAAATATCAGATGTGTTGATTATGAATTGAAATTTATTAAATTGAAAAAATGATAGCCTGATGATGAAGATTCATTTTTTTAAAATCAGTAATATTTCTGTTTGAAATCAAAGGGAATCTCACTAAATTATTGATATTGTAAGTTGTACTAATTTCTAGTTACAGCTAGGAATGGGTAACACGCTTTATTAGAAAGCGCAATAAGTTATCTGGGTAAAATCACGATTTTCTTTCAGACAGAGAACAAACACAAGCTCTGAAAACTTGGGATATTTATTAACCAATTTCAAAAATCACCATGCACAAATATATTTGCAATCTGCTAATGCTGGTATTAGCAACAATTTCGACTTGCTTTATGACTCCATGTCATGCTCAAACGGCGTCAAAATCTAATAATCAAGATACTGATAATATTAGTACTATATCTTCAAATTCATCTTCTGCTAAGGAATTGGGTGATTTGGTTAATTCCACTGAGAGTAAACCGACTATCATATCTGAGACAGTAACTAACACTTCTGTTTCTCAGGCTAATATCACTGCACCTCAACCCAAGGTGAGAATTCCTATATTCAGCAGAATTTTTCGCACACCTTCAATGCAGCAGTAATCAAGTATTTAGACAAACCAACCGATACTCAGGTATTGTCGCCAACAATCGCATCCATAGCAGGGAATAGGCTATAGCTGAAAAATTTCTTGGTGTTGAGCTTTTACAAAGGTATTTTAGGTAAATATACTACCTGCTAGGGGCGCAGCAATGCTGTGCCCTTACATTTGTAGTTAGATAGACGAAAATTACTACAAATTCATCAATCAGCATATTTAAATAATGTAGAGCTAGTTAATCATCCCATAGACATACTTTTTTATTCCATAATGGGTAATTTATTGGACTTGTATGAATAGTGAATAGGTTATTGTGAATGGAATTAGAAATCAAAGCGATCGCCCTCACTGATATTTTTATTTTGCAGCCAAGAACTTGATATTTTTCTACCCACAGTTGTGAAGGCAATCGCTCAAAAGAAAGATGGAAGCACCCTAAGATTTGTGTCAACGTGAGATTAGCAATAATTCCGAACACTTTGCTAGAGGAGAACTTAGGATGGTAGCTAGTTTAGATGATACGAAACGCAATGCTATTGCTGTGAAATTAGCAAATATCAAAGCACTGCAACAATTGGTCATCGAAAATGAAAAACTGCTTTTGAATCAACAACTTGATGCGGAAATTGCCGATCGCATCCGCAACTTCATCAAAGATGATGAAAAAAACCTTGGTGTTTTAGAAACTGTAATTACTCAGTACGGCATTCAGGCCGAACCGAAAAAAAACGTGAGGGAATTTATTGAAAAAGCTCGCGAACTATTTAAGGGTTCTGAGCTAAGTCTATATGAAAAAGTATCCCAACACGAATTGCTGAAACATCAACTAGTTACAAGTGGCTTGATAGTTCATAAAGCCGCTCAAAAAGTTGGTGCTGATGTGATACTAGCTATTGGCCCTTTGAATACCATTAACTTTGAAAACCGCGCTCACCAAGAGCAACTCAAAGGTATTCTAGAAATTCTGGGTGTCCGCGAACTAACTGGACAAGATGCAGATCAAGGAATTTGGGCACGCGTTCAAGATGCTTTAGCTGCGGTAAGTGGTGTAGTAGGTAGTGCTGTCACCCAAAGCAGTGACAAAAAGGATCTGAATATCCAAGATGTGATTCGCCTGGATCACAACAAAGTAAATACTCTGTTTACCGAACTATTACAAAGCAACAATCCACAAAAGATCCAAGAATACTTCGGTCAAATTTACAAAGATCTCACAGTCCACGCTGAAGCTGAAGAAGAAGTTGTCTATCCAAGAGTACGTTCTTTCTACGGTCAAGAAAACACCCAAGAACTGTATGACGAACAAGCTCATGCCAAGCAGGTATTAGAAGAAATTAAAGCTCTTAGCCCATCTTCACCTCAGTTTAAAGAGAAAGTCAAACAGCTGATGGATGCTATTGGCGACCATATTCGTCAAGAAGAAAGCACAATGTTTGCTGCAATTCGCAACAACTTGAGTACTGAGCAAAGCGAACAACTAGCCACTGAATTCAAAGCTGCAAAAACCCGGATTCAACAAAAATTAGGCGTTGTTACTGAATCTAAAATCTAGTTAATAGATTCAAAAATAGAAAATAGCGCTTAATAAATTTGACTTAATTGCAATACCAAATTGCTAGGTAAATAGAGCAACTCCTAACACAATGTGTTAGGAGTTTTTATTTATTAGATTGCTTGTAGAAGTCGGGAAAAGTGGGAAAGTTTGGTATTTTCCCTTTCCCCGGTTGGTGAGCTTGCCTGTCCTGAGCTTTGTCGTTGGCGTTGGCGAAGCCTCTCGTAGAGAAGCCTCTCGTAGAGAAGGGTCGAACCATTAACATGATTCCCTTTTCCCACAAGACTACAAAAAGCAATTGATTGCAAGAGGTCTATTTTTGCCAATATTTATAAGCTGCATAAGCCATAGTCACAACCCCGGTGAGAATCGCAGACTCATCAACTTCAAATTGGGGATGGTGTAGTGGGTGGTTAATAATTCTTTCTTTGTAGCCCACACCCAAACGAAACATTGAGCCAGGGGCGTGTTCTAAATACGTGGAAAAATCTTCAGCACCCAAGGATGGTTCGGGTAAGACTTGGACGCGATCGCTACTCCAAGCTTCTTCTGCCGCTGATTGTAACAATTGTGTCAAAGTATAATCATTTTGGACGCTGGGTATACCCTGACAATAATTAACTTGATAGCTTGCTCCATAAGCATGGCAGACGCTAGCTACAATATTTTCGATCCAATTTGGCAGATGGGCACGGGTTTCAGGATGAAGCGATCGCACCGTTCCCAATAACTGTACTTTATCAGCAATCACATTGGGCGCTCTACCGCCATTAATCTTACCAATGCTCAATACCACAGGACGCAAGGGATTTTGTGTGCGGCTAATGGCTTGTTGCAATGCACTAATTACTTGAGCTGCAACCCAAATGGCATCAATCGCTTCGTGGGGACGCGCCCCATGTCCAGATTCACCAATAATTAAAATTTCTAAATCATCAGCCGCCGCAGTCAAGGCCCCATAACGTACTCCAATGGAACCTGCGGGTATTGAAGGAAAAACATGAACCCCTAATATAGCTGAGACATTTTCCATCGCCCCATCTTTCACCATCCAGCTTGCACCTTGGGCAATTTCCTCGGCTGGCTGGAATAAAAACCGCACTTTACCACCCAATTCTTCTGCTATTTGGGCAAGTATCATTGCCGTTCCTAATCCCACTGTGGTGTGGACATCGTGACCGCAAGCGTGCATCACACCAGCTGCGTAAGAGGCATATTCCAAATCAGTGGCTTCTTGAATTGGCAAAGCATCCATATCGGTACGAATTGCCAAAAAACCATCGCTTTGGTGACTATTTTGCACTTCGCCGATAACGCCTGTTTTACCGACCCCTTCTTGGACATGCAAACCACTGGAAGATAAAACACCAGCTACAAAGGCAGCTGTTTTGTATTCCTGACCGCTGAGTTCTGGGTGCGAGTGAATGTGGCGGCGAATTTCAATTAAGCGAGGTGCTAGTTTCGTTGCTAAGTCTTTAATACGAGTAAGCATCGATATCAATTTATCTACAGGCTTGCTTCCATGATAAAGAATTGTTAACAAACAGACCCGAAAATAAAAAACTCCACCCACAAGGGGATCGAGTTTTTAGACATGGGAAATGGGGCGTGGGAAGAGACAAGGGAGACAAGGGAGACAAGGGAGACAAGGGAGACAATGACAACAGTCAACAGTCAACAATCAAAAGTCAACAACCAGCAATAGTTATGCTTTTTGACTGTTCTATCGCCAATCTTCCCAGTTTTGGTTAAAAATCGATGTATCGGGGAAGGCAGTCGGGTTACCATTTTTCTGTAATAAGCGTTTGAGTGCTTCCAGCTGTGGTTCTGGTTTGGGTAAGTCGTCCACTAGTTGGTAAGGGGCGATGGCATTTTTGATGGCAAAGCTAGCAACGGTTCCCGCAGCTGCGCCAGCCGACCATTCAAAGGAATGTACTCGATAAGCAGCGGCGGCGATATGACTAGTACCAATACTTTTACCTCCTACCAGCAAATTGTCAATTTTCTGGGGAATCATTGCTCTCAGGGCAATTTGGAAGGGATAAGCTTGACCAGCACCGCGTCTTTCACCTGCACGTTCTGTGTTACCAGGGGCTTCTGGGGGACTGTTGGTCATACAAGGATGGAAATCTATGGCGTAGTGACCAATACCCACAGCGTCGGGGAAGATGGTAGAACGAGTCCGGCGCATGACTTTGTCCGGTGAAATTTCTCCCGCAATGACAGATGTTGCTTCTAATCCTGCAAGTGCAGCTGTTAATTGCCGATACATATCTGCTGGCAGGGTCTTGCGGTAATATTCATCATTGTAATTTCGCCGAGAAATATCAATTTCCCAAATAGCAAAACCTCCTGGTTGTCCCCAACTAGGGCGGCCAATGATGCGGCGTCCTTCTCGCATGTATGGATATTTCGATAAACCGTGTACTGTTCCCATTGGCGAATTTAACCCGGCCACAAAACGGTTATTAGTTCGCGGCTGCTTCACACCTTCCCCTAATTGTGAATCTGTAGTTCCAGCTACCAACCAATAATAATAAGAAAGGGCATTTTCTTCACCTCTGCGGAGGCTTTCTGTCCGCAGTCCTCCCATCCAACCACCAGGCTGCAACTGCCCAGTACCTTGTAACTGTTGGCGAGTATAAATTAAGTTATCCTTGGCTGTTCCGGGGCGATAGTCGTTACCCCAAGTCCAGTTTTGCATGGATATATCCCCTGGTGTTGCCGCATTAAAACTTACACCACCGAATTTTGTCGGTTGTCCTTTATTGGGACTCCAGATGCGACGGTAGGTGAAAACTAAGTCAAAATTAGCCAGTCGTGTTAACTCATAGCTAAAATATGGTGAATATTGTAAATAAAATGGCGGCATTGTTTGGGGTTGCGGTTCCTTAGTTGCCTCCATTGCAAAGGTGTAGGTAAAGCCTTGAGTGCAATAAGGATCGTTGGTGGTGCTGGAAGCAGAAGGTTCCAGGTAAGAACGGGCATCAATGCCTAAGCGATAGGGAACATCAGCAAGGGCGATAATTTCCCCAGTTTCGCTGGCGTCTATAACATACCACTTGGGAGCATCTCCCTTAGTTTGTTTGGGAATGAAGCGAAGAATAGTTTTAGTAAATCGAGAAGAGTTATCGTAGCGGTAGGCGTCTTCAATGACTTGAGATAAAGTAAAGGTATTAAGGGGTGGTGCGCCTTTGGGTGGTTGATGTTGGATAGCGATCGCACTATTAATTAATTTACCATCAGCATTAATTTCTAAATCCTTGATTACCGTGTTGGGAAACCATTGCAGCTTGCCTTTGCCCTGCTTTTCAGCATCTTTGAGCATCTGAACCAAAATGCTGTGGGCATCGCGGGGAAGAAAACAAGAGTCACTAACCCAGCAATCACCAGGATTGAGTTTACCGTATTTACGCTCAATGCGGTTTCGTAATTCCAGATAACCGCGAGAATAGAATTGCTTTGCCCGTTGAGTTGGGCGTTCATCTAATGCAGATGTTCCTTGGGCAGAAATTTGTCCCCCCAGCCAGTCGGTAATTTCAGTTAGACAAACTGTTCGTCCTGCGAGTAACCCCTCATAAGCCGTAGCAACACCAGATAGTCCGCCACCCACAACTAAAATATCGCAATTGACACTTTTATCTGGGCTTCTCGGTGGTGTTGCCTTTGCCCCATCTGGTGCAACCAAGCTAGATACTAAATTCAGACCGAACAGCAATGTCAACCCATAAGCTAGTTTGTGTTTACATTTCATCGTTAAGTAAATTCCTTCAAAATCCTCTGTCATCTTGTAGACGGTAGCATCCAAGAAATGTAGATCACAAGTCTATTTTGGGGCGTGGGGAGATGTAGCTTTAGCTTCTGTTTCAGAGACGCTACCGCGAACCCGCAGGGAGGGGGACAAGGTAGCACAGAAGTGGGGAAAAGGGTAAGGGGTAAGGGGTAAAGGGCAAATAAAAACCCTTTTCCCTTTAACCTTTTCCCTTTCCCCCCTATGAGCAAAAGTAACTTTTGCTCATAGGTCTTTTCTCCCTTGTTACCCCTTTCCCTCATCCCCACTATTTAAAAACTGGCCCCCGCACCCCACTGACACCAGATACTTTTCCCCCCTTGGTATTAGCTGCACAGCCTACGTAGTAACCACCAGCAAAATTTAAGCCAGTGTCCGTTCGCAAAAAGAAAGCACGATAAAGCACATCTAATTCTTGTTCTTTGATGATGCCGGAATCATCAATGAAGGGTAAGGTTACTTTTTGGTGTTCGACCAAACGCTGGACTACTGCTAGAGTTTGATTTGCACGCAGTTCGCGCACTAAATTAATCCATTTTTGCGCTCTTTGATAAGACCCAACAATCACACCTCTGGAGCCATAAGATTGGTCTGGTGTTAAAATTTTGATCACAGATTTTTGACGTTCGGGAATTTCTTCGAGCGTTTCAGATAACAATTTAATTTCTGGAATAATTGTTTGAGCAATTTCAAAATTCAATCCTGCCTGTTGCCAGATATTAGTCTGGCTAAAAATTGAAGCTAATCCTAACTTAGACATTAAGATATCGGGATGAGGTTCTATTTCTATTTGATTTTCTATCCAAGACTGCAAAAGCAATTGGAGATTAGCTTTTAGTGGTGAATCTGCTTCAGCTTCGATTTTCCAAGGGTCAAAGTAGCGGTGAAAATGCAGTTGATTTTGCTGTAAAAATTCTGGTTTTAGTTCGCCTAATAAATATACTTGTTCTGGTTTGCCAGACATTTCTTGTAGGAAAAATCTGGCATCGTAATAATCTAAATCTTTTTGAGTTAAGAGAACATGAATATTATCGCTAATGTGAGTACGATAGTGCTGGGCTAAGGTTAATTCACAACCCCATACTTTCTGAAAAAGTGTAATAATTCCCAAGCCACTGGGATTATGCTCGATTTCAAAAATTTGTGGTGTTCCTGCTACTGATGTAAAATCAACACGCATTAAACGTGGGATTTTAGTAGCACCTGCTTGGTTTAACTTTGTTTGAAGAGGTGTTTGATTAAAGGGCAACCATCTTTGTAGACCTAACTCCCAGGCTTTTGGTAATGTATCAATAAAATTTTGTAGAAAATTTATCAGGATGTCAATTTCACCATCAAGATACAAAGGTTTGATACCAATGTTGAAGGAACAGTTACAATCTTCTTTGTATTTTTCAATAGCTTGAAATTTTGCGATCGCTTCCCTCTCATCTGTCAACCCAGATGCTGTCTGCAATTCGCTCCAATCCCCAGCACTAATCGAAGTATATCCTTTATTGGCTGACATTTATACCTTGTTCTTAAGTATATGGTTAACCTGAGTGTAAATGGATTTCAGTATTTTTGTCTATCAATTCTCAAACCAGCTATTTTACGGTTGGATAACTCTATGATAGAAGCGATGGCTACGGTGGTGAAATATCACAAAAAATAACGAGGCTAATTGTGATGGCTGATTTGGTATCTGATTTTGTAACTGTGCTATCCCAGGCTGCGGCTGCGTATCGAGGAGAAAAAGCTACACGTCCTAGTGCTGAAATATTAGTTCAGGCGTTATTAGCAGCAGAAAAAACTGCCAAGCAACAACGCCTAAACTATGGGTTTGAGTCTCTTTTGGGAAAATGGCGACTTTGTTTTGCTACTGGTACAAAAAAAGTTCGGGAACGAGGAGGAATTGTATTAGGCAAGGGTTTATACGTGCCTAAATTTGTCACAATTTATATTTCCTTTAATGCAAATTTACAACAGAATTTAGATAAAGGTGAAATTGCTAATCAAGTTGAATTATTTCCTTTATTGTTAAAGCTGACTGGCCCAATACAATACCAGAATAAGAAAAATTTGTTGGCGTTTGATTTTCACAATATGCTTATCAGTTTATTTGGTGGTGTTGTGTACAACAACAAAATTCGCTCTGGGAAAGTCGAGTCAGAAGATTTTTATAGCCAGCCCATAGCTAAACTACCCTTCTTTGCTTTCTTTATTGTTACAGAAGATTTCATTGCAGCTCGTGGGCGTGGCGGAGGACTAGCACTTTGGATTCGAGAAAAATAGAAATCAGAATTCAGAATTCAGAATTCAGAAGTCAGGATTCAGAAGTCAGGATTCAGGATTGAGAATTCAGAAGTCAGAATTCAGAAGTCAGGATTCAGAATTCAGGATTGAGAATTTAAAAGGTTGGAATGGGGCTGATTTAAAATTTCTAAAAGCGATCGCTCTATAATTTCACTGACAAATTCATTGCCTTTAAAGTTAAGGTGAATGTGGTCGTGAAACAAAGTTTTTACTTCAGAATTGGAATTAAATATCGGTAAAAAATCGATATATTGAATTTGTTGGGTTTGAGCAAAATCGCTCAAGCGCTGACGTGCTTTGATTTCATAATCGCGAGAACCTGGTTCGCCAATTTCTCGTAACAAGGGAGTCATGACCAACAAAAATTCGCTATGATTTTGGCGACTTAATTCTTGAATTTTACCAATAGCGTCCAGATTAATCCCGACGCGATCGCCCGCTTCATTATGAATTGCTTTCATCTCTGGAATTGGCTTTTGCTTCGTGAGATAACGCTGCCAAACTTCTATCAATGCCAAGGATGGTTTTCTATCTGGATAGTTGCGATCGCGTCCCACTTGTAAAGAACTAGGAGCAGTAGCAAATAAATCATCTGTATTAATTAGTAATACTATTACCTGAGCATTAAAATTGCCAAATTTTTGTAAATAAGCTAATTCATTTCTCGGCCCCCAAGAATTAGCTGAAGCATTTAGCACTTCTACTTGCTGATAATTACTGTTAGTAGCTAATGCCAAGGAACGCATCATCAAGCTAGATATTGTATTATCTCGATCCGTCCACCAACCGCCGTTAGCAATGGAATCGCCTAAAAGTAGGACTCGCAGCGTCGAAGGTGCAGGTATCTTAGCAATGGCATCACCGCGCATAGAATATTGATTAATTTCAATGCGATTACCAAAACGACGGGTACGCTGATTAGGAGCCAATAGATAACCGATTTGCTCATCAGCAACATAAATCAGGGGATTACCAAACCCAAACAGCGATCGCAATCCGATCTCCAACACCACAACCACCACCAAAATTATAAACATTAATATTTTCAGCATTAATCATTAGTCCTTTGTTATTAGATATTGGGCATGGGGCATTGGGCATTGGGCATTGGGCATTGGGGATGGGAAGAGGACAAGGTAGACAAGGTAGCAATCTTTCTCTCCGAAGTTCTGATGGTCGGAAACCTCCGCTCAGACTTCTCTCCTTGTCTCCCTTGTCTCCCCCATCTCCCCATCTCCCTATCTCCCCATTTTGTATAAACTACACCCCTCCATCTCTAGAAGTAAGTAATTATGGCGATGGAAAAGTTGCAAAGTTTAAACAAAATAGTATTGGAAATTTAACGTTATCCGCCAATATAACGACTACAATCAAAACGGACAAATATTTCATGCCGTCACAGAGGAGGATTACAAAACTGTGTCCGACTTAAATCGAGGAATTATGAAGTTTGAGGGAGCAGATTCCCCAAAAGTAGTCACTATCTCTACCGTGCTGCTTCTAGGGTCGATCGCTGCTCTGATCGTTTGGGCGCTTCAAGCCGCCTATGCGATAAACTAAAATCATCATTAGGCTAAAAGAACACTTGGCAAAAACGACCTCCGTCTTAGCCAAGTGTTCTTAAGAAAAAATACAGAATTTAAAAATCAAAAAACTGGAAAAAATAACAATAGATAGTGGTTGACTGTTAACTGTGAACTATTAACGGTCAACGGTTAACAATATAATATTTCTGAACTGAAAGTCTCTCTTGGCTTGAAAAGTGAGCTTGTGTACTTGAGAAACTTTCAAATATCCTGTGCGTATACGAAGTCTAGTATAATTGGTCGATTCATTCATCAAATATTCTCTTGAGTTGTGAATTCTGGCTCCTGAATTGCTTTTGTTCAAAGTCCCTTGATAACCATCAAAATTTCATAAAAATTTTAGAGTTGAGATTTGAGATTTTAGATGGCAAATTTAATCTAAAATCCACAATCCAAAATGTTTGAACTTTGGGCTATCTTAGTTATCTTAATTGTCTGTCCCCTTTTGGGCGGATTGCCGCTGATTGAATGGATTACTTACACCCTCAAGCGTAAGCGTCTATCACAACTTGGTACAGGAAACATCAGTGTATCTGCGGCTTTTTATCATGGGGGTACACTCGTTGGGATTCTGGCAGTTTTGTCAGAGGCTTTTAAAGGCATTGCAGCAGTTTTACTGTGCCGCGCTTTTTTTCCAGAAGGCTCTTTCTGGGAAATAGTCGCCCTCATTGCTCTGGTAATCGGTAGATACTGGATAGGCAGAGGGGCAGGTACGACAAATGTTGTCTGGGGATTTGTCGTACACGACCCACTGGTGGCAATATTTGTCTTTTTCTTTGCGGGCATTAGCTTTTCTGTTATGCATTCCAGACATGTAGTGAAATTTGGGGTTTTGCTACTGTTTCCTTTGTTTGTGACCCTTTTGCACCTCAGCGATGTCCCCAAAATGCTTGCGGCTGTTGTTTTAGCTTGTCTAATGGCTTGGATTTATACAAAAATTCCTGATGATATGAATCTGCCTGCTGAAGAAGCACAGACAGAATCGCAAGCAATGTTGGAATTTTTACGCGGGGATCGAGCAATGGTTTCTTTAGATGAAGAGTTAGATGCTGCCATCGTCGGCGAAAAAGCTGCTACGTTATCTCAAATTAAGCGCTGGGGTTATTCAGTACCAAAGGGATGGGTACTTGCTCCCATTGATGAAGATCCAGAACTGTTGACAGAATTTCTCCAGCCATCGGAATTATCTCCTTTGGTGGTGCGTTCTTC
>VFQR01002151.1_pt1 | contig 13117 bp, 12 predicted proteins | sample 3512321 | NCBI WGS metagenome assembly VFQR01 (sample SAMN10412374, study PRJNA504923) | tailings metagenome | isolation source: Relicate 3 Philex TSF1 revegetated site | place: Philippines: Tuba, Benguet | collected 2017-08-29
ATGCCGCCCTTGCACGCACTCACCCATTACGACACCGCCGTCACCCGCATCGACTTCGTGGTCAACGCTCCCCAGGGCCAGACCCCGCCGACGGCACCCCCCGACCTGCCCGACGCGCCTCGGGAGCCACCGCCGGCCGGCTGACCCGCTCGGCGGGCCCCATGCCGCCCTCATGCGCCCTCCAAGGCTGCCCCGGCATCGTCGTGCACATGTTCACGTCCCCGCCCCCGCAGCGCGTCGCCCGCGACACGTACCTCGTCCGCCACCTCGTCCAGGGCCCCGGCGCGCCGGTCGCCGTCCACTGCAACTCGCTGGTGATCGCCGGGAGCGAGCCCGTCCTCGTCGACACGGGCGGCAGGAGCATGCGTGAGCAGTGGCTCGAGCAGGCCTTCTCGCTCGTCGATCCCGACGACGTCCGCTGGGTGTTCCTCTCCCACGACGACGTCGACCACGACGGCAACCTCGAGGTGGTGCTGGAGCGGTGCCCGCAGGCGACCCTCGTCACGTCGTGGTTCGCGAGCGAGCGGATGGCCGCCGGGATGCTCCTCGACCCGCGCCGCCAGCGGTGGGTGGGCGACGGCGAGTCGTTCGCCGCGGGCGACCGGGTGCTCACCGCCGTGCGACCGCCCGTGTTCGACAGCCCCACCTCCCGTGGCCTGCTCGACTCCGCGTCGGGCGTCTACTGGTCGTGCGACGCCTTCGGCACGCCGGTGCCCGAGTTGGTCGACGACGTGAGCGACCTCGACCCCCAGGCGTGGGTCGAGGGCTCCTACCTGTTCAACTCGCTGCTCAGCCCGTGGCACACGATGGTCGACCTCGAGAAGTTCCAGCTGCAGGTGGACCGCATCCGCGACCTCGAGCCGCGGGTCATCGTCGGCGCGCACGGCCCGGTCCTGCGCGGCGACCAGGTGGATCGCGCCGTGAGCATGCTCCGCAGCCTGCCCCAGCGGCCCGTCGCCGCCCAGCCGGGCCAGGCCGACCTGGAGGCGATGCTCGCGGTGGCCGGCGCCGCGGGCTGACGCGACATCAGCCACCTCCGGTCGGGCGAGGTGCGGCCGCAGCCACCCCGGTACCATCGCCCGCGGCGGTCGCGACGGTGGCCGGCCGGCGAGGAGGGCACGGGTGCGACAGGAGGCGGTGGCGGTCTGGACGGCGCGGCCGCTCGACCTGCGCCTCCTCGGCAGCGTCACCGCCGAGCGGGCAGGTGATCCGGTCGCCCTCGGTGGGCCGCGCCAGCGGGCCGTCCTGGCCCGCCTCGCCCTCGCGCGCGGTGCGGTGGTCACCACGGACCGGCTCATCGACGACATCTGGTCCGGCGAGCCGCCCGCCAGCGCGAACAACACCCTGCAGAGCTACGTGTCCCTGCTGCGGCGGGCGCTCGGCGACCCCGGCCAGCTACGCCGCGAGGGCCCCGGCTACCGCCTCGACGTGCCCGCCGACGCGCTCGACTACCAGCGCTTCGAGCAGGCGGTGGCGGCGGGGCAGGCGCAGCTCGAGCTCGATCCGGAGGCGGCCGTCGCCTGTTTCGACGAGGCGCTGGCGGAGTGGCGGGGCCCGGCCCTCGCCGATTTCAGCGACGAGGAGTGGGCGACCACGGACGCGCAACGCCTCGGCGAGCTCCGCCTGATCGCCGCGGAGTGCCGCTTCCGCGGGCTGCTGCAGTGCGGGCGGCACGCGCAGGCGATCCCGGAGCTGGAGCGGGCCGTCTCGGAGCACCCGCTCCGCGAGGGCCTCGCTGCGCAGCTGATGATCGCCCTGTACCGCTCGGGACGCCAGGCGGATGCGCTGCGGGCGTTCGGGCGCACCAGGGAGACCCTCCTCGACGAGCTCGGCCTCGACCCGACCCCGGAGCTGGTGGCCCTGGAGGCCGCCATCCTGCGCCACGACCCTTCGCTCGCTGCGCCGCCCACCAGGCCCGCGGCCCCGACCGCTGCGCCCGCGGGCGGTGAGGCCGGTCGGGTGGCGGATGCCGCGCCCGCCGGGGCGGTGGCGGTGGCGCCCGCCAGGGACGGGTGGGCCACCGACGAGGAGCCGTCGGCCTCGCCCGTGCGGCTGCCCGCTGCGGCCACCAGGTCACGCAACACCCCCTTCGTCGGCCGCGAAAAGGAGATGGAGCACCTGCGCTCGCGCTGGGCCGACGCGTCCGGCCGCGGGCAGCGTCACCTCGTGCTGCTCACCGGGGCGGCGGGGATGGGCAAGACCCGCCTGGCCGGCCGCTTCGCCTCCGACGTGCACCGGCAGGGCGCGCTGGTCATGTGGGGGCGGGCCACGCAGGAGGCGCTCGTCCCCTACGAGCCCATCGTCGAGGCCTTCCGCACCATCCTGCGCACGGTGTCGAAGGAGGCCCGCCTCCGGGTGGTGGAGGGGCGGCCCGCGCTGGCGCTCCTGCTGCCCGACCTCGGCGAGATCGTGCCCGGCGTGCAGGCGCCCGAGGTGGCCCAGGGGACCGAGCGCTACGTCGTGTTCGAGACGGTGGCCGACATCCTCGAGGACGAGAGCGCGCCGTGGCCGATCCTGCTGGTGGTGGACGACCTGCAGTGGGCGGACACGCCGTCGCTGCAGCTCATGGAGCACGTCCTGCGCCACGAGCGCCCCGGCCGGCTGTTGATGGTCGGCACCGTGCGCAGCCCCGGCGACCTGCCGAACCCGGCGCTGGAGCGGATGGTGGCCGCCCTCGAGCGCGACGGCCTGGCCACCAGGCTCGGCCTGCCGGCGCTCACCGAGGACGAGATCGACCGGCTCCTCGCCGAGGGCGGCTGGGACGCGGACGTCCAGGCCCGGGAGGTGCTCCAGGCCACGGCCGGCAACCCGTTCTTCGTCACCGAGCTGGCGGCACACGCGCGCCTCAACCGCAGCGCCCTCGGCACCCTGTTGCCCGACACCGTGCGCGACATGCTCAACGTCCGGTTCGAGCGCCTCGACGACCGCGCCAACCGCGTGCTCGCCGCCGCCGCGGTGGCCGGCGGCTCGGCCTCGCTCACGGTGCTCGCCGCGGCAGCGCAGCTCGACGGCGATGCGCTGCTCGACGCCGTCGACGTGACGATCGCGAGCGGGCTGCTCGTGGAAGAGGGCGCCTCCGGGCGGCTCACCTTCCCGCACGCGCTGGTGCGCCAGGCGGTGCTCGACCGGCTGACCAGCGTGCGCCGCCGGGCGCTCCACGCGCGGATCGCCGAGGTGATCCGCTCGGGTGGCCGCACCGAGGGCTCCGCCGCCGAGTTGGCCCACCACTCGCTCGCCGCCGGTGCGCTCGTGGATCCCGCCGACGCCGCCCGGGCCGCACTGGCCGCCGGCAACGACGACTTCGTCCTGCTGGCGTACGAGCAGGCGGGCGCCTGGGCCGAGCGGGCGCTCGCGGCCGCGCCGGCGGGCGACCACCGGCTCCGCACCGACGTGCACATCCTGCGCAGCCGGGTGGGCCGCGCCCTCGGCGACCGCACGGTGGCACGCGCCGCTGCCGACCAGGCCGCCGCCGAGGCACGCGCCGCCGGCGACGGCTGCCTCCTCGCCGACGCCGCCCTGAACGCCGGCCTCTCGGCCTCGGGCACCGGCTACGACATCGACGGCGCCGACGTCACCCTCGTGGCGCTCCTCGAGGAAGCGCTGGCCGCGCTCCCACCGGGCGAGGACGGTCACCGCGTGCGGCTGCTGTCGGTCCTGAGCGCCACGCTCGCCACCGAGGACCGCGCCCGGGCGGAGGCGGCGAGCGCGGAGGCCGTGGAGATCGCCGAGCGGGTGGGCGACCCGGGGCTCCTCGCCGCCGCCCGGCTCGCCCGGCGGATGGGCCTGTGGCGGCGGGACATGCTGGAGGAGCGCACCCGCGAGGCCGAGCAGGCACTGGAGCTGGCCAGGCGGGCCCAGCACACCCGGCTCGAGCTCAACGCCCTCCTCTACCTCATCGGCGACTACATGGAGGCCGGCAGGGTGGAGGAGTCGCGACGGGCCTTCGCCGAGTTCCGCCAGATCGGCGACGAGCTGCACCAGGCCGTGTACACCGTGTTCGCCGACTTCGTGCAGGGCACCTTCCACCTCCTCGCCGGCGAGTACGACGCCGCGCAGCGCATGGGCGAGGGCGCGCTGGCCGCCGGCCTCGCCAGCCACGGGCCCAACAGCCGCCATGCCTACGGCGGGCAGGTGTTCTGCCTCGCCTGGGATCGGGGCGAGCTGGCCTCGACGCTGCCGCTCGTGGAGGCGATCGCGACGGGCGAGCACGTGCTGCCGATCTGGAAGGTGGCCTACGCCGGCGCGCTCTACGAGGCGGACCGGATCGAGGAGAGCCGCGCCGTCTACGACGAGATCCTCGCCGATGGACGGGTGAACCTGCCGGACGATTCGCTGTTCTTCACGGGTGCGGGGTTCCTGGTGGAGGTGGCCAGGGCGCACCGGGACGCGGAGGGCGCTGCGTTGCTGCGGGCCACGCTCGAGCCCTACTGCGGACGGATCGCCATCACGGGCCTCGGCGGCACCGGCATCGGTCCGGTCACGCGCTACGTCGGTGTGGCCGCCCACCTCACGGGCGACCTCGACGCCGCCGACCGCCTGCTCCGCCGCGCGCACGACGAGGCCGTGGCCATAGGCTCGCCGCCACATCGGGCCAAGGCCCTGCGCGACCTCGCCCGCGTGCTGGTCGACCGGGGTGAGCCGGGCGACGTGGAGGAGGCGGTGGCCCTCGTCGAGCAGGCGCGCGAGCTCGCGGCGTCGATCGGGATGGTGCTGCGCGGGCTGCCCGACCTGTCCGACGCCACGTCCGGCCCCACGGCCTGAACGCGGCGGCGCGCCGTTCCACGCGCGTCGTCATGCCGCCTCCATGTGCGCTCCACGCGCCGCGGTGTCTCCTGGTGTCCGACCCCGACGGACCCCAGGAGGCCCCGATGACCCCCACCCACACCCCCACCTCGACCCCGAGCCATCGCCGCACCCGGCGCCTCGCCCGCGCCGTCGGCGTGGCCGGCCTCGCGATGCTGGCGGTCGCCGCCGCCGCGTGCGGCGACGACGAGGACGACGCCGCCCCGGTGACGACGGCGGTGGCGACCACGGTCGCGCCGACGACCACGGTCGCGCCGACCACGACGGTCGAGCCCGGCGACACCATCGAGGTGACGGCGGTCGACTTCGGCTTCGAGGGCATGCCCACGGAGCTGAAGGCCGGCAGCTACGAGATCGCCCTGCACAACGCCGGCACCGAGGAGCACGAGATCGTCATCTTCAAGAACGTGGAGAACATCCCCCTCGACGAGTTGATGGCGATGGGCCCCGAGGAGGCCATGAAGCACATCGAGATGGCCGGCATGGCCTACACCGGGCCCGACACCGATGCCGACCCGATCGAGGTGGAGCTCAGCACCGGCGAGTACGTGGTGATCTGCTTCATCCCCACCCCCACCGACGGCAACCCGCACTTCATGCACGGCATGCAGCAGGAGCTCACCGTCGTCTGATCCCTGCCTGGTCCTCGGCGGGCGGGGCCGCGTCCGGCCCCGTCGATCAGTCGCCCGCGACCGCGGCGAGCGGAGGGTGCACCGTCACCTTCGGCTCGTCGCGGTCGAGCTCGGGTCGCGCCTCGCCGAGGAGCGCCGCCGCCCGATCGCGCTCGTGCGCGGTGAACGGTCGCACGGTGTGGCAGAACTCCACCATGTTGCCGCTCGGGTCGCGGATGTAGATGCTCACGCAGAACTCGTGGTCCACCTCCAGCACCGTGTGGCCGTGGCTGCGCCACCGCTCGCGGTGCCGGTCGAGATCGTCGCGGGTGGGTGCGTCGAAGGCGAGGTGGTTCACCCACCACGGCAGGCCCGCGGCCTTGTTGATGTCGACGGGGAACCCGTCGCCGATGTGGTCGTCGTGGATCTCCCAGAAGGCGATCATCCCCGCATCGCCCGACGCCCCGCCCGCCCCGGCGGTGTCGTAGAAGAAGTGCTTGCTCCACCCGCCGTGCTCGCCGGGCGTGGGCGCGACCACCACCTTCACCAGCTCGAACCCCATCACCTCGGTGTAGAAGCGGTGCGTGGCGGCGGTGTCCCTGGTGGCGAGGGCGACGTGGTGGAACCCCATGCGCACCAGTCTCGCGCCGCGCGGGTGTCGTCGCCACGTGCGGGCGCCAGACTCGGGGCCGTGCTCGCTGCCGACACCCTGCTCCTCGGTGACGACCTGCTCGTGTGGATCCTCCTCGCCCTCGGCGGGGCGCTCTTCGCCGGCAACGTGATGGCCCTCGTGCGGCCTCCGGAGTCGCCGCGCGACGAGGGCGACCTGGAGCGAGCGCCGCGGTGGCGGAGCGTGCTCATGGCCGCCATCGGCCTCGTCGTCGCTGTCGCCGCACTCGGCGCGCTGCTCTCCTGACATCCGGGCGGGGCCGGCCCGACGGCTGTTCACGGTGGACGGGGCCGGGCAACACTGGGGCCCATGGCGTCCGAACCGCTGCCCCACCTCGACGACGTGCCCCTCGGCCTGCCGGCCGGCGACGATCCTTCGGCGCACCGGGCCGAACGTGACGCGATGGGCGAGGTGCAGGTGCCGGCCGGGCACTACTGGGGCGCGCAGACCCAGCGCTCGCTGCAGCACTTCTCGATCGGTGACGACCGGATGCCGATCGAGGTGTGCCGCGCGCTGGCGATGGTGAAGCGGGCGGCCGCGGTGGTGAACGCCCGCCTCGGCCTGCTCGAACCGCAGGTCGCCGCAGCGATCGTGCGGGCCGCCGACGAGGTGGCGGCCGGGCTGCTCGACGCCGAGTTCCCGCTCTACGTGTGGCAGACCGGCTCCGGCACCCAGACCAACATGAACGTCAACGAGGTGATCGCGAACCGCGCCATCCAGCTGCTGGGCGGCACCGTCGGCGCGAAGTCGCCCGTGCACCCGAACGACCACGTCAACAAGGGCCAGTCGTCGAACGACGCGTTCCCCACGGCCATGCACATCGCCACCGTGCAGGCGCTCGAGCGGTTGGTGCCCGTCGTCCAGCGGCTCCGCGACGCCCTCGCCGCGAAGGCCGCGGCGTGGGCCGAGGTGGTGAAGATCGGGCGCACGCACCTCCAGGACGCCATGCCCGTCACGGTCGGCCAGGAGTGGTCGGGGTACGTGGCGCAGCTGGACGACGCGCTCGCCGACGTGGAGCGGGGCAGGGCCGGCGTCCTGCGCCTGGCCATCGGCGGCACCGCCGTGGGCACCGGCGCCACCGCCCCAGCAGGCTTCGGCGACGCGGTCGTGGCGGAGCTCGCAGCAGCGATCGGGCTGCCGTTCTCGCCGGCGCCGAACCGGTTCGCGGCCATGTCGGCCATGGACGACCTCGTGCGCGTGTCGGCGGCCCTGCGCGGCCTCGCGCTGGCCTTGTTCAAGGTGGCGAACGACGTCCGCTGGTCGGCCTCGGGGCCGCGCGCAGGGCTCGGCGAGCTGCTCCTGCCCGCCAACGAGCCCGGCTCGTCGATCATGCCCGGCAAGGTCAACCCCACCCAGGCGGAGGCGATGATGATGGTCTGCGTCCAGGTGGTGGGCAACGACGCCGCCGTCGCGCTCGCCGGCGCGGAGGGCAACTTCCAGCTCAACGTGTTCCGGCCGGTGGCGATCCGCAACGTGCTCCACTCCGTCGGCCTCCTCGCCGACGTGTGCGACCGGTTCCGCGAGCACCTGGTGGAGGGCACCGAGGTGGACCGCGAGCGGATGCGCGCCAACGTGGAGCGCTCGGTGATGCTGGTCACCGCCCTGGCACCCACCATCGGCTACGACCGTGCCGCGGCGATCGCCCACCTCGCGGTGCACGACGACCTGACGCTGCGCGACGCCGCGCTGCGTTCCGGCGTCGATGCGGAGACCTTCGACCGGATCGTCGACCCGGTGCGGCTCACCCGCCCCTAGGTCCTTGGTGCGGCCGCCGGGCGGCGGTGCGGGCGACGCTGCTCCACCGGCCCGCCCGCCTACGCTGGGCGCATGCCGCAAGCACCCGAGCTCATCCTCATCCTGATCGTGGTCCTGCTCGTGTTCGGCGGCAGCAAGCTGCCGAAGCTGGCCCGCAGCCTCGGCCAGGCGCAGAACGAGTTCAAGAAGGGCCTCTCGGAGGGTCGTGAGGACGCCGAGCAGCAGGACGCTTCGGCCCAGCCCCCACGCACGCAGACGCCGCCGACCCTCTCCCCCGGCGAGCCGCCCGCCGTCCCGCCTGCGGCACCCCCGTCGTCGGCCCCGATCGCCCCGCCGGCCGCGTCGACGATGCCTCCGCCTCCGCCGCCGCCGGCCGGTGGCGGTCCGCAGCCGAGCTAGCCGAGGGGGCGGTCCCGTCCGCGTCCAGCGGCGAGCACCGGGTGACACCCGTCGTGCTCGCGGTGGAGGCTCAACCTCACCCGTCCCGGTGCCGATGAGAGGGTGGTCGTCATCGGCGCCGCCGAGGCGACGGCCCCGGAGGGTGACGGATGTTCACGATGCAGGAGACCGACCGCGAGTGCCCCTCGTGCCTCGCGAGGATCGCCACGACGGCCTTGGTGTGCCCGTCGTGCGACCGCCACGTCGCGCCCATCTCCGCCATGGCCGACGCCACGCCGCCGTTCGAACGCCGCCGCCGGGACGAGGACGACGCTCTCGGGCGGGCGCTCTCGCTGCCCGGTGCACTCGCAGCGCCCGTCGCCGGCGTGCTCGCCGTCGAGGACGCGGCGGCGACGGTGACCACCCGCCTCGCGATCACCCTGCCGGAGCCCGCTGGCGAGCGCGAGCCGGCGGCCGAGGCGGAGGCGGCAGCCGACGCTGATGCCGGGCAGGCCGGCGCGTCGGACGGCGAGCCGCTCTCCGTGGCCGCCCCCGCCCCCGCCGCCGCTCCCGAGCCGCTGTCGATGGCGGGGATCGCCCCTCGCCTCGGCATGGCCACGTCCTTCGTGGTCGCCGACCTTCCCCCCGTGAGCCCGATGACCACCGAGGAGCCAGCGCCCGTGAACGCCTCCCCCGCCCCCACCCCGGCCGCTCCCCCCGCAGCGGCCCCCGCAGCAGCGCCGGCACCCGGCGTCGGCGCACCGGGCCTCGCCCTCGCGGCCACCCCGGGACGCCCCCGTGCCGTCCGCCCGATGGTGGCCGCCGCGCCGGTGAAGGAAGAGCGCAGCGGCAGCCTGGCGCTGAAGGTCGTGGGCGGTGTGGTGGGTGTGGCGGCGATCGCCGCCGCCGCGTTCTTCGCCGGCGGGAGGTTCGGTGCGCCGAGCCAGGAGTACCCGTCGACCGTGCAGACCAACTTCGTCCTCTCCTGCACGGAGACGGGCGCCTCCATCGACATGTGCCGGTGCATGCTCGCCCAGCTCCAGGACTCGTTCACGCTGGGCGAGTTCCTGAACGTCGACAACCAGATGCACCGCTCCGGCGACTCGCTCGCGAGGATCCTGGGCGAGTCGTCGAAGTGCATGCGCTGACCGGTTCCTCGCGAGCTCGCTGAGGGGCGCGGAACTCTGCGGTCCCATCCTGCATCTGTCGGGACGTCACCGATCGCCTTCGGTGACCGGCACGAGCGCCGACGCGACAGACAGGACCCGACGATGACCTTCTACGACCCCTACTCCAGCTCCTACGACCAGAGCTACGAGCTCTACGACGTGTCCAACGGCCTCTGGGACGCCTCGATCGGCCTGACCGACGTGTCGCACAGCTTCTGGCTGATGGACGAGACCTACACCGCGCTCGAGTTCCAGCAGCTCGCCGACACCGCCGAGTACCTGTCCAACGAGGCCTACCAGGCGTCGTGGGACGCGTGGTACGGGCCGGTCAACAGCGAGGGCTACACCGCTCTCGACGCCTCGCACGGATACACCACGCAGGACACCAGCCTGATCGAGCCCGCCAGCTCGGCCGGGAGCATGTCGATGATCAGCGACAACACCGCCTCCTGGCTCTGATCAGAGCCGAACCCGACCCGGAGCCGCCCGCCGCGAGGTGGGCGGCTCCGTCGCGTCCGGGCACGCGTGCCTCCTCGGTGCCGGAAATCTGCCTCCTCGCGGAACTCCGACCGCCGAGGCCGCATCGGTCCGGGTGTCGACCACCCGACACCGCCCACACGGCACGCACACCAAGGAGACCCCGATGTACGACATGTACGAGCCCACCCACCTCGACCTCAGCTACGCCTTCGACGACCTCTCGAACGGCTTCTGGCAGCAGTCGATCGACTTCCAGGCCATGTCCATCCAGGCGTGGTACGCCGACGACACCTACGCCTCACTGGCCTTCGAGCAGCTGTCCCACGACGCCGCGGGCTACTCCCACGACGCCTACAGCGCCTCGTGGGACGCCTGGAACGCGTACGACGCCAGCGGCTACGCAGCGACCGGCTACGACACCGGCGCCGCCTGGTCGGCAGCCGACACGAGCAGCTGGTCGGCGGCGGACACGAGCAGCTGGTCGGCGGCGGACACGAGCAGCTGGTCCGCCAGCGAGTGAGCACCACCGCCCGAGGCGGCCGCCCGACCAGCGCCGGTCGGGCGGCCCGCTCGCGCCCGGCGGTCAGGTGACGGTGAAGGTGATCGAGTCCGACACCACCGCGCCTCCGGCGTCGCGGGCGTCGAGGCGGAGGGTGAAGGTGCCGACCACGTTCCACGTCCCCCGGAACCAGTTGCCGGGCACCCATTCGGCCGGGTCGGGCTGGACGGGCCCGGTGAGCGACCACGTGCCGCCGACGACGCCGTCGTGCTCGACCGTCCACACCACCGGCTCGCCGCGTGCGAACGTGGTCGGGCCGAGCAGGCGGACGAACGGCCCGGCCACCGTCGTGGACACCTCCGTCGACGCGGCGTCCGCCGTGGTCGTGGTGGCCGTGGTGCCACGGCCGGCGTCGCCCCCGTCCGCCCCCGTCGTGAGCACCAGCGCCGTCCCTCCGGCGGCGACCGCCAGGACGCCGGCGACCACGGGCACCCGCCAGCGGCCCGCTGGGGAGCGGGCGGTGTCGGCGCGTCCACCTGTGGCCTCCAGCGCGTCGAGCCCCGCCGTCACCTCGGCGTGCCACTCCTCCACCGTCTGCTGGCGGTCGGCGGGGTCGGTCTCCAGCCCGCGAGCCAGCGCGGCGCGCAGCGGGCCGGGGATGCTCTCGGGCAGGGGCCGGCCGCTCGCCACCCGGCCGCCCGAGTAGCGCCGGAGCGGGTCCGGTCGCTCGCCGGAGGCCACCTCGGCGACGAGCGCGCTGGCGGCGTAGATGTCCACCCGCGTGTCGATCCGGCCGCCGGGGAGCGCCTGCTCGGGGGCCATGTAGCCGGCCGTGCCGACGCCCACGGTGACCCCGCTGTCGACACCGAGGTCCTTCGCCAGGCCGAGGTCGCCGAGCATCAGCCGCTCGCCGGGGCGGAGCACGCCGGCGGCGGCCGCGCTGTCGGCGGGGCGGCGTGGATCGGCGGTGACCAGGATGTTGGACGGTTTGAGGTCGCGATGGGTGATCCGCCGGGCGTGCAGGACGGAGAGCGACGCGGCGAGCTGGTCGACGAGCAGCCGGAGATCCGCCGTCGACGCCCGGGAGCCCTCGTGCGCGAGTCGAGCGAGGCGCTGCTCGAGGGTGCCCTCGGTGGCGAGGTCCATCACGAGGTACGGACGGCCGTCGTCGGTCTCGGCGATGTCGCGGATCTGCACGACCGCGGCGTCGTTGATCGAGCGAAGCAGCCGCGCCTCCTGCACGAAGCGCCCGCGCACCTCGGGCTCCCACGACCACCGGTCGGAGAGCAGCTTCACCGCGACCGGCACGTCGAGCCGCTCGTCGTGCGCGAGGTACACGGTGGCGAAGTTGCCGGCGCCGAGGCGGCGGCGGACCACGTACCGGCCGCCGCCGAACGACCGTGGCTCGCCGGGGCCGAGCTCGCCGTCGGTCGGCTGGACGCTCTCGGTCAGGGTCGGCTCCCTCAGGCCAGCGATCCGCCGCTGCGGAACTGCTCCTGGATCCGGTCGGCGATGTACTGCCGCCCGCGGCTGATGCGCGTGCGCACCGTGTTGAGCGGGATGCCCAGCTGCTCGGCGATGCTGGCGTAGTCGAGGCCCTGCACGTCGCACATCATCACCGGCTCGCGGAACTTCGGGTCGAGCTCGTCGAGCGCCTGGCGGATCATCGCCCGGCTGGCGACGATCGAGCTCATCCGGCGCACCTCCTCGGCCAGCCCGGTGAGGTCGGCGCCGTCGGGGGTGGTGACGCGGCGGTTGCGGCGCAGCACCTGCAGCGCCTCGCGCTCGGCGATGCGGTACAGCCACGTCGTGAAGCGCGACTTCCGCTCGAACCCGGTGATGCCCCGGCTGACGGCCATCAACGTGTGCTGCAGCGCGTCCTCGACGTCGCCCTCGTCGATGAGCATCTTGCGCACCGGCGCCACCGCCAGCCGGTGGCGGTCGATGAGCTGCAGCAGTTGCTCCAGCGCGGTGCGATCGCCGGAGGCGGCGGCATCCACCACGGGCGTGAGCGCCGCGTCGACGGCGGCGAAGTCGTTGCGGGCCCGCGCGTCGGCCACCGCCCGGTCGACCTCGCGCTGCACGCTCGGCGGCGTCCCCATGCCTCGGTAACGTACTCCCGCCGTCGACCTCCGGGGACGGGCCGACTCGCGACGAGGGGGTGGAGAGCTGGACTGGGCCATCGGCATCGACTTCGGCACCTCCCGCACCGCCGGCGCCGTCGGGGAGCCGCTGCCCGATGGAGGCGAGCGCGTCACGCCGCTGGAGATCGAGGGCAACCGGTGGATCGCGTCGGCGGTGCTGTGCACGCCCGACGGTGACCTCGTCGTCGGCACCGCTGCCGACAACCTGGCCGGCGTGCACCCCGACCGGTTGGAGCGCACCCCGAAGGCGGCGCTCGGCGGGCCGGCACCGCTGCTGCTCGGCGACCGGGCCATCGACCCCCGCGACGCGGCGGCGGCCGTCATCCGCCCGATCGTCGCGGAAGGCGCGCTGCGGGCGGCCGGGCGGCCCCCGACAGCAGCGGTCCTCACGCATCCCGTGCGCTGGGCCGAGGCGAGGAGGCAGGCGCTGCGCGACGCCGCGGCGCGCGCCGGCCTCGACGACGTGGAGCTGGTGGACGAGCCCGTCGCGGCCGCGCTCCACTACGCAGCTGCCTCGCTGGAGCCCGGAGCCCACGTGGCCATCTACGACCTCGGCGGCGGCACCTTCGACACGGCCGTGCTGCAGCGCACCGGCGACCGCTTCGAGG
>VFQR01002152.1_pt1 | contig 13112 bp, 12 predicted proteins | sample 3512321 | NCBI WGS metagenome assembly VFQR01 (sample SAMN10412374, study PRJNA504923) | tailings metagenome | isolation source: Relicate 3 Philex TSF1 revegetated site | place: Philippines: Tuba, Benguet | collected 2017-08-29
CTTGCCGGTCGTGCCCGAGGTGTAGAGCAAGTACCAGACGCGGTCGGTCTCCCAGGGTGCCGGCGGTGCCGAGGCGGCCGAGGTTGCGGATCGCCCGGCCTCGTAGTCGGCGAAAGACATCACCGGAACGGCGCCTGAGAGGTTTGCGGCAAGTTCCGCGGTCGCCTCGTCCGCAAGAAGCAGCTTCGCCGCACAGTCCGCCAGGATCGGCGCCAGTTCGGCGGGAGGCTGGCGCCAGTTGAGAGGCACGAGGATGATGCCGGCCCGCGCGCAGGCGAACAGGAGTTCGAAGAAGGTCGCGCCATTGTGGCAGAGGACGGCGAGGCGATCGCCAGCCTCAAGCCCCTGCGCGCTGAGGAAGGTCGCGCCCTTGCCGACGGCTTCGTCCAGCGCCGCATAGGTGATGGTGCGGCCGGTCGGGATGTCCTCGAAGGCGATGGCGCCGGGACTGAGTTCGGCGCGACGGCGGCACAGGTCGGGAATGGTCTTCATGCGGACCTCGCGAGGAAGCGGGCCATGCCGGCCTCCGTCTCGTCGGTTTCGATCAGGTCGAGGAAGCGGCGGCGCTCGCGATCCAGCCCGTCGGCAAGGGATCGGCGTCGTTGCGGTGGCATCAGCAGGGAGCGGGTGGCGACGAGGCTCGCACCAACCTTGCCGGCGATCGTGTCGGTCCAGCTGGTGATGACCGCATCGAGTTCGCTTTCGTCGGCGACCGACTGCACGAGCCCGAGCGCCAGCGCCTCGTCGGGGCCAATGCGGCGGTTGAGCAACTGGATCGCGCCGGCACGGGCCGCGCCGATGCGGTCCGGCAGCAGGGCCGTCCAGCCGCCGTCCGGCGAGAAGCCTACGTCGGCATAGTAGGGCTGCAGGAAGGCGCGCGGTCCCATGGCGACGAGGTCGCTGGCGAAGACGAGCCCGCAGGAGCCGCCGGTGACCGGTCCGTGCAGGCGGGCGATGACCGGACAGGGCAGATCGACGAGGGCGAGGATCGCCGCGTTGAGGCTGCCGACGAGGCGGTCGGCATAGCGGCGGCGGGCGCCGCGCGGCAGGGCGGCGAAGGCAGCGACGTCACCCCCGGTGGAGAAGGAGCGACCGGCACCGCGCAGGACGAGGACTGCTGGCGGCGCATGCGCCAGGGTGTCGAGCGCCTCGAGCAGCGGGTCCATCAGTTCCGGCACAAGGGCGTTGTGGCGTTCCGGGCGGTTCAGCGTGAGCGTCGCCACCTCCCCGTCGCGGTGGAGGAGAACCAGTTCGCTGGTGGGCGCGGCCCCGTCAGCCATGGCGGCCGCGTCCGGGCGCGATGCCATGCGCGACGAAGTCATAGGCCGCCTCGGCCACCGCATCGAGTGGCACGCTCTCGTCGTAGAGTGCGTAGCGGCGCCCGACCATGTCGGTGACCCCCATCAGGGCCCAGGCGCGCACCTCGGCATCGCCCGGGGCGATCTCGCCGCGCCGCTCGGCATCCTTGAGACCTGCCGTGTAGCCGGCTGCGAACTCCTCGTAGTAGGCGCGGTGTACCGACGGGTCGACGAACTGCGATTCTGCCACGACCCGGTAGAGATTGGGATTGTCGCGGATGAACTGCAGGAAGGCGCGGATGCCCTTGCGCTCCGCCGACAGGCGATCGGGCGCGCCGGCGCTCGCGCGCGTGAGGTGATGGCGCAACCGCCGGCCCATGAGCAGGACCAGTTCGCGCAGCACGTCCTCCTTGGAGCGGAAGTAGAGGTAGAAGGTGCCCTGGGCGACCCTGGCCTCGGCGGTGATGGTGGCAATCGAGGCGTCGGAGAAGCCGCGCACGCCGATCTCGCGCTCGGCGGCGTCGAGGATCTTCTGCCGGGTGATCTCCCCGCGCTTGGTCTTCGGTGCCGGCAGGGATCCCGCCGGGTCGATCTGGCTCATGGCGTTTCCGTCATCGGTTCTTCGCCTGATGGGCCCAGAACCGCCTTCCCGCTTGACGCGTTTGTGACTCGAAGCTAGCGTCACATGAAACATGACTCAAGTGTCAGTTTCAAATTCTGGATCAGGGAGGATCCCATGCTGAGGAAGACGCTGGCGATGGCTGCCGCCTCGCTCGCTCTGGCCGTGACGTCGTTCACCGGCCAGGCCGTCGCGCAGACCCGCGACGTGAAGATCTGTCTCATCGCCGGCCGCACCGGCCCGCTCGAGGCCTATGCGAAGCAGACCGAGGTCGGCTTCATGATGGGCCTCGAATACCTGACGCGCGGCACCAATACGGTCGCCGGCATGCGCCTGCAGGTCATCGTCAAGGACGACCAGCTGAGGCCCGACCGCGGCAAGGCGCTGCTGGAGGAATGCTATAACGACGACGGCGCGGCGCTGGCCGTCGGCACCACCGGTTCGCCGGTGGCGCTGGCCATGCTCCCCGTGGCCGAGGAGGCGAAGAAGATCCTCATCGTCGAGCCGGCCGTGGCGGATTCGATCACCGGTCCGCGCTGGAACCGCTACATCTTCCGCACGGGGCGCTCGTCGTATCAGGACGCCCTCGCCGCTGCCGCCTCGATCCCCGAGAACGAGGACGTGTTCATCGGCATGATGGGCCTCGACACCGCCTTCGGTCGCGACGGCGTCGCTGCCTACAAGGCGGCCCTGGCCGCCATCCGGCCGCGGGCCCGCATCGTCGCGGAGGAGTATGCCGCCGGCAACACCGCCGACTTCGCGCCCTTCGCCGAGCGCCTCTTTGCGGCGCTGAAGGACCGTCCCGGCAAGCGCATCATCGGCTTCATCTGGGCCGGCGCGCATCCGATGGCGAAGTTCGTCGACATGAAGCCGGAGCGTTTCAACATCGCTCTCGCGCCGGGCGGCAACATCCTGCCCGCCATGAACGCCTGGAAGGCCTTCGCCGGCACCGAGGGCGGCATCTACTACTACTACGACTTCCCGCGGAACCCGCTGAACGACTGGCTGAAGGCCGAGTACCAGAAGCGTCACAACGCGCCGCCGGACTTCTTCGTCGCCGGTGGCTTTGCCGCCGCCGCCGCCGTGGTCGCAGCGCTGGAGAAGGCCGGCTCGACCGATACCGAGAAGCTCATCGCCGCCATGGAGGGCATGACCTTCCAGACGCCGAAGGGGCCCATGACCTTCCGCCGGGAGGACCATCAGGCGCTGCAGGAGATGTACCACTTCCGCATCCGCCCGAACGGTCGCGACAACGACATGCTGGACCTCGTGCGCACCATCCCTGCGTCCGAGATGCCGCTGCCGATCACCAACCGGCGTTGATCTGATACGGAGCGGCGCGGCCGGAGACGATCCGGCTGCGCCGCACCTTCGTGACCGGGCTGCTTCCGCCGGCTGCGAGCCGGCCGGAGGCGAACCCTGGACGACCGCGGTTCTGCACCGCTGGTGACGATCCATTTCCGTCCTTGCGCGCCAGAAGCACCCATCATCCATGCCACCCGTCCTTGAAACGCGTGACCTGACCATCCGCTTCGGCGGCCACGTCGCGGTGGACTCCGTGTCGTGCGCCTTTCATGCGGGAACGCTGACGGCCATCGTCGGACCGAACGGTGCCGGCAAGACCACCTATTTCAACCTGATGTCCGGCCAGCTCGCCGCGACATCCGGCCAGACACTTCTCGACGGCGGGGACATCTCGTCGCTGGGTGCGGCGGGCCGGGCGTCGCGCGGCATCGGCCGGGCCTTCCAGATCACCAACCTCTTCCCGAACCTCTCCGTCGCCGAGAATGTCCGCCTCGCGGTGCAGGCGAGCGGCCACAAGGCGGCGAGCCTCTTCTCGCTGTGGTCGAGCCATCGCGACTGGATCGACAAGGCCGACCACTACCTGGCTCTCGTCAACCTTTCCGGCGTGCGCGACACGCTGGCGGCGGCGCTGCCGCATGGCGACAAGCGCAAGCTGGAGGTGGCCATCATGATGGCGCTCGAGCCGCGGGTCTTCATGTTCGACGAGCCGACGGCCGGCATGTCGGTGGACGAGGTGCCGGTGATCCTCGACCTCATCCACGCCCTGAAGAAGGACGGCACCAAGACCATCCTCCTTGTCGAGCACAAGATGGACGTGGTGCGCTCCCTCGCCGACCGCATCGTCGTGCTGCACAACGGCCGGCTGGTGGCGGATGGCGAGCCCGCCGCGGTGATCGCCTCTCCGGTCGTGCAGGAGGCCTATCTCGGTCAGGCCCCGAAGGCGGAGGTGGCACATGACTGAGGCCGCGAAGCCCGACCTGCTGCTGACGCTCGAAGGGGTCCACACCCATATCGGCCAGTACCACATCCTCCAGGGTGTCGACCTCGCGCTGCCCCGTGGCGGCATGACCGTGCTGCTCGGCCGCAATGGCGCCGGCAAGACGACGACCCTGCGCACCATCATGGGCCTGTGGAAGCCCTCGAAGGGCACCGTCACCTATGACGGGCGCTCCATCGGCGGCCTGCCGACCCCCGACATCGCCCAGGGCGGTATCGCCTATGTGCCGGAGACCATGGCCGTCTTCGCCGACCTCACGGTCGCCGAGAACATGACGCTGGCGGCGCGATCCGGTCCGATCGATAGCGCCCGCCTCGACTGGATCTTCGCCCTGTTCCCGGCGCTCAAGAAGTTCTGGCAGTTTCCGGCCGGCGTGCTCTCCGGCGGCCAGAAGCAGATGCTGGCGATCGCCCGCGCCATCGCCGAGCCGCGCACACTGATCCTCATCGACGAGCCGACCAAGGGCATCGCACCGGCCATCATCGAGGCCATGATCACCGCCTTCGCCCAGCTGAAGCGCGAGACGACGATCCTGCTCGTCGAGCAGAACTTCCGCTTCGCGGCGAGCCTCGGCGACCACGTGGCGGTGATGGACGACGGCCGCATCGTCCATCGCGGCGCCATGGCCGACCTCGCCCGCGACGAGGCGCTGCAGCAGCGCCTTCTCGGCCTGTCGCTCGACGCGCATCAGTGAGGTTCCGACCATGACCCTTGCCCCGTCGCCTGCCTCGACCGACGCGCTGCCCACCGTGAAGCACGACTACCTGCCCATCCTGCTGCCGATCGGACTGGCGGCGGCGGCCTTGCCATTCATCGGGAACCCGACGACCTGGGTGACCCTGACCGTCGCGGCCCTCGCAATGGGCATGATGATCTTCGTCATCGCCTCGGGCCTCACCCTCGTCTTCGGCCTGATGGATGTCCTGAACTTCGGCCACGGCGCCTTCATCGCGGTGGGCGCCTATCTCGCCATGTCGGTCCTGATCCTGCTGTCCGGATGGGTGCAGGTGGATTCGCTCGGCTGGAACCTCCTGGCGCTTGGCCTCGCCGTCACCGTCGCCATGATCGGCACCGGGGTGCTCGGCTGGGCCTTCGAGCGCATCATCGTCAAGCCTGTCTATGGCCAGCACCTCAAGCAGATCCTCATCACCATGGGCGGCCTCATCGTCGCCGAGCAGCTCATCCACGTGGTCTGGGGCGGCGACCAGAAGGCCATGGCGCTGCCGACGGGCCTGCGCGGCGCGGTCGTCTTTGGCGACTTCGCCATCGAGAAGTTCCGTATCCTTGCGGTGGTCGTCGGCCTCGTCGTGTTCGGCGCCATGATGATCGTGCTGAACCGCACGCGCATCGGCCTGCTCATCCGCGCCGGCGTCGAGAATTCCGAGATGGTCGAGGCGCTGGGCTACCGGATCCGCCGTCTCTTCGTCGGCGTCTTCGTCGTGGGATCCGCGCTCGCGGGTCTCGGCGGCGTCATGTGGGCGCTCTACCGGGAGACGCTGACGGCAGCCATCGGCGGCGACGTCATGGTCCTCGTCTTCATCGTCATCATCATCGGCGGCCTCGGCTCGGTCGGTGGCTGCTTCATCGGCGCCATCCTGGTGGCGATGATGGCCAACTACACCGCCTTCCTGCTGCCCAAGCTGGCGCTCGCCTCCAACATCCTGCTGATGGTCGCGATCCTGATGTGGCGACCGCAGGGCCTCTATCCCGTGGCGAAGAGGTGAGGCCATGCTGAACGCTCTTCTTTCCGGCGACTATCCGCGCAGCCGTATCCTCACCGGCGTGCTCCTCGCCATCCTGGTCGGCCTCGCCTTTGCGCCTTTCCTGTTTTCGGGGGCGGCCGCCATCAACACGGCCGCGAAGATCTGCATCTTCATCGTGCTGGTGGCGAGCTACGACCTGCTGCTCGGCTATACCGGCATCGTCTCCTTCGCCCACACCATGTTCTTCGGCATCGGTGGCTACGGTGTCGGCCTCGGGCTCTACACCTTCGGCGCCGGCTGGGGTGTCATCGTGCTCGGCATCCTGCTGGCGCTCGCCGTCGGCGTCGTGCTCGCCTTCCTGATCGGGCTCCTGTCGCTCCGCGTGCGGGCGATCTTCTACGCCATGATCACGCTCGCCGTGGCCTCGGCCTTCCTCATCCTCGCCACGCAGTTCTCCGAGATCACCGGCGGCGAGGACGGCCGCTCCTTCTCCGTGCCGCCCGTCCTGAGGCCTGGTTACCGCCTGCTCGAGGCGCCTGTCTTCGGCACCGTCGTCAACGGCCGCATCCTCGCCTACTATCTGGTCTTCGCCTCCGCCGTGACGCTGTTCCTGCTGGCGCTCAGGGTCGTCAACTCGCCCTTCGGCCGCGTGCTTCAGGCGATCCGCGAGAACGACATGCGCGCCGAGGCGCTCGGCTACCGCGTCGTCTACTACCGGACCGTCGCCAATTGTCTTGCGGCCGGCATGGCCGTGCTGGCGGGTGCGATGAGCGCCATCTGGCTGCGCTACACCGGCCCGGACACGACGCTGTCCTTCGCCATCATGCTGGACATTCTGCTGATGGTCGTGATCGGCGGCATGGGGACGCTCTACGGCGCGGTCATCGGAGCGACATTGTTCATCGTGGCTCAGAACTATCTTCAGAAGCTGATGGGCACGGCCGCGGCCGCCACCGAGGGAATTCCCCTGCTGCCGAAACTGCTGCACCCCGATCGCTGGCTGCTGCTCCTCGGCATCCTCTTCGTGCTGAGCGTCTACTTCTTCCCCACAGGTATCGTCGGGCGGCTTCGCGACAAGGGGCGCTGATCCAGGGAACCTACACGTCCCGTCAGGGGTTCTTGAGGTCATCCAACCCTGAGGAGGACCTGACATGAACTGGGACCGCGTCGAAGGTAACTGGAAGCAGATCAAGGGCTCCATCAAGGAGCAGTGGGGCAAGCTCACCGATGACGACCTCGACGTCATCGACGGCCGCCGCGACCAGCTCGAGGGCAAGCTGCAGGAGCGCTACGGCTACGCCAAGGATCAGGCCAGCAGCGAGATCGACAGCTGGTACAACGGCCGCACCTGGCTGCCGTAACGTCCGTCACTTCCAAAGCAAGCCCGTGTCACAGCGTTGATGCGGAGCTCGAAAGGCCCGTCCGGTTTCACCGGGCGGGCCTCATTCGTTCCGACGGTACGCAACGCTCCGTTAATCGTGATCGCCGCCATCGCGCCCCGGCGCTTGACTGAAATATGATAAGTGATAAATTTGAAAAATCGTCATTCATCAAAGTTCAGGCCAATGACTGCCCGTGCCCGCTTCACCGCCGATGAGACACGCGAGCGTATCCTCGTCGTGGCGGAGGAGCATTTTCGGCGCGTCGGCTACGCCAAGACGGCCATTGCCGACATCGCGGCAGAGCTCGGCATGAGCCCGGCGAACGTCTACCGCTTCTTCGCCTCCAAGTCGGCGATCTGCGAGGAAATCGCCCGCCGCCTGCTCGACAGCTGCCACGACCTGCTGCGCGCCATCGTCGCCGAGAAGCAAGTCCCCGCGTCGGAGCGCCTGGCGCGGATGACGATCACCATCCATCAGTTCAACAAGACCCAGATGTTCGACGAGAAGCGCCTTCACGACATGGTGGAGGCCGCCATGACCGAGAACTGGCACGTGGTGAAGGCACATCTGGAGACGCTGGTGTCGCTTTTCGCTGAAGTCATCAAGGAAGGCATGGCCGCCGGGGAGTTCGCCATGCGCGATCCTGTCGAGGCCGCCTGGTCGTTCAAGCAGTGCCACGCCAGCGTCTTCCATCCCTCGCTCATCGCCCAATGCGCGCTCGAGTTCGACCTCGACGAGCAGACGCGCCGTCTCACCCAGTTCGCCATCCGCGCCCTGAAAGCCTGAGGACTGCCGCCATGTCCCCCTCGATCGGCTCCCGTCTTTCCTCCCTCGCCATGGTGTCAGCCGTGGCCCTCGCGCTCGCCGCCTGCACCGACGGCAATGCCCGCACCGACGCCAAGGCGTCCGAGAACGAGCCACGCGCCGTGCGGGTCGAGACCGTCACTTTCCAGCCGCAGACCCGCGAGCGGACTTTCGTCGGAACCGTGCGGCCGCGGATCGAGAGCGACCTCGGCTTCCGGGTCGCCGGCAAGATCGCCGAGCGGCTCGTCCAGCAGGGGCAGCGGGTCGAGAGGGGGCAGCCCCTTGCCCGCATCGATGCGGTCGATCTCGGGCTGCAGAAGCAACAGGCTGAAGCCGAACTCGCCGCCGCCGAGGTCAATCTCGCCTCGTCGCTCGCCCAGGACAAGCGGACGCAGGATCTGCGCGCCGCCGGCTGGGCGACGCAGGCCACCCTCGATACGCAACTGGCGCGTACCGCCGACGCCCGCGGCCGGCTCGATCGCGCCAAGCGCGCCCTCGACCTCGCGGCCAACCAGCTCGCCTATGCGACGCTGACCGCCGACAGCGACGGCATCGTCACCGCGACCCTCGCCGAGCCCGGCCAGGTGGTTGCCGCCGGCACGCCGGTCGTGCGCCTCGCCCGTTCCGGTGATCGGGAGGCCGTGGTTGCCGTGCCCGAGGCGCTCATCGAGCGCGTCCGCACCGGCACGGCCACCGTCTCGCTCTGGTCGCATGCCGGCAAGACCTATCCGGCGATGCTGCGCGAGTTCGCGGCCTCCGCCGATGTCGCCACCCGGACCTTCCAGGCCCGCTTCACCATTCAGGACGCCGATGACGGCGTGGTCATCGGTATGACCGCGACTGTCACGGTTGGCGAGCCCGCGTCCGCCCGCGTGGCTCGCCTCCCCATCTCCGCGCTCTATTCGGAAGGGCGCGGCCCCTCGGTCTTTGTCGTCGACGCCGCCACCGGCAAGCTGACGCTGAAGCCCGTCAGCGTCGCCGGCTATGACGGCCGCGAGGTGCTGATCTCCGATGGCGTCGCCGACGGCGACAAGGTCGTGACCCTCGGGGTTCACAAGCTCGACCCGAGCCAGCGCGTGCGCATCGTCGACGCGCGCTGACGCCCTCCGCATCGCATAAGCAGACCACCGTCCTCACCGTTCCGCGGAGCGCCCCGCCATGTCCGCCGCCCACGACAACCATGATCCGGCCCTGACGCGTGGAAACTGGTCCCACTGGGCGGTGACGCACCCGGCGCTCGTCCTCTTCATGATCCTCGCCGTCGTCGGCGCGGGCATCGTCTCCTACATGCGGCTGGGGCGTGCGGAAGACCCCTCCTTCACCATCAAGGTGGCCATCGTCACGGCCATCTGGCCGGGTGCGACGGCCCGCGAGATGCAGGATCAGGTGGCCGAGCGGATCGAGAAGAAGCTTCAGGAGCTGCCCTGGTTCGAGCGGGTGCAGACCTACACAAAGCCCGGCTTCACCGCGATGCAGGTGCAGTTCCGCGACCAGACGCCGGCCCGCGACGTGCCTCAGCTCTTCTACCAGCTGCGCAAGAAGCTAGACGACATTCGTTCCGAGCTGCCGTCGGGCCTGATCGGGCCCAACGTCAACGACGAGTATGGCGATGTCGATGCCGTGCTCTTCACCCTGACCGGCGAGGGCGCCTCCTTCGCCGACCTCAAGCGCTATGCCGAGGCTCTGAAGAGCCGCATGCTGCGCGTGCAGAACGTCACCAAGGTGAACCTCTACGGCGTGCAGGACGAGCGCATCTTCGTCGAGTTCAGCCACGCCAAGCTCGCGACACTCGGGGTTCCCGCCTCTGCCATCTTCGACAGCCTGCAGAAGCAGAACGCGGTGGTGCCCGCCGGCACGATCGACACCGGATCGGCGCGCGTGCCGCTGCGCGTGACGGGCGCGCTGGACGGAGTCGAGGCGGTGGCCGCGACGCCCGTCGACGTCAACGGGCGCATCTTCCGCCTCGGCGACATCGCGACGGTGACGCGCGGCGTGGTCGATCCGCCGACCTATCTGATCCGCCAGGAGGGCCAGCAGGCCCTGCTCGTCGGCGTCGTCATGCAGAAGGGCGGCAACATCTCGCAGCTCGGAATCGACCTTGCCGCCGCCCGCGAGGAGTTCAGACGGGACCTGCCGGCCGGTATCGAGCTCGGCCAGATCGCCGATCAGCCGCAGGTGGTCGAGAAGGCCATCTCTGAGTTCATCAAGGTCTTCCTCGAGGCGCTCGGCATCGTTCTCCTGGTGTCGTTCCTGTCGCTCGGCTGGCGCACCGGCATCATCGTCGCGCTATCGGTGCCCCTGGTGCTGGCGATGGTCTTCGTCGCCATGTACGCGCTCGGCATCGACCTGCACCGCATTTCGCTCGGCGCGCTCATCATCGCCCTCGGCCTGCTGGTCGACGACGCGATCATCGCCGTCGAGATGATGGTGGTGAAGATGGAGCAGGGCTGGGACCGCCTGTCTGCGGCCGCCTATGCCTGGACCTCGACCGCCTTCCCGATGCTGACCGGCACGCTCGTCACCGCCATCGGCTTCCTGCCCGTCGGCCTCGCCAATTCCGGCGTCGGCGAATACACCGGCTCGATCTTCTGGATCGTCGGCATCGCACTCATGGTGTCGTGGTTCGTCGCGGTGATCTTCACGCCCTATCTCGGCGCGAAATTCCTCCCCGACTTCCATGCCATCGAGGAGCGCAAGTACCAGCGCAAGGTCGCCCGCGCCCTGAAGCGCGGCAAGGCGATCCCTCCGAAGCCCGACCATTCCAATCCGCACGCGCTCTACGAGACGGCGAACTACAACCGCCTGCGCCGTGTCGTCGCCTGGTCGGTGAACCACAAGTTCTTCGTGGTCGCGGCAACCGTCGTCATCTTCGCGACCTCCGTCGTCGCCTTCGGGCGCGTCCAGCAGCAGTTCTTCCCTGTCTCAGAGCGCACCGAGCTGTTCTTCCAGATGCGCCTGCCGCAGGGCACCGCCATCACCGCCTCGCTGGAGACGGCCAAGCGCGCCGAGGCCATGCTGAAGGGCGATCGGGACGTGAAGACATTCACGACCTATGTCGGCCAGGGCTCGCCCCGCTTCTGGCTCGGTCTCAACCCGCAGCTTCCGGACGAGTCCTTCGCCGAGATCGTCATCCAGGCGAAGGATCTGGAGGGGCGCGAGCGGCTGAAGGCGCGGCTCGAGCGCGAGGTCGCCGCCGGCGCCCTGTCGGAAGCGCGCGTGCGCGTCGACCGCTTCAACTTTGGCCCGCCCGTCGGCTTCCCCGTGCAGTTCCGCGTCATCGGTCCGGAGCCCGCCATGGTGCGCGACACGGCGGTCAAGGTGCGCGAGATCATGCGCGCCAACCCCAATGCCCGCGATCCGCATCTCGACTGGAACGAACAGTCGCCCTCGGTCCGCCTCGTCGTCGATCAGGACCGCGCCCGCTCGCTTGGTCTCAATGTCCAGGACGTCGCACAGACACTGCAGACGCTGCTGTCGGGCGTGACCGTGACGACGGTGCGCGACCGCACCGAGAAGGTGGACATCGTCGCCCGCGCCGTGCCCGCCGAGCGCGTCGACCTTGGCCGCATCGGCGATCTCACCATCGTCGCCCGCGGCGGGGTGCCCGTGCCGCTCGCCCAGGTGGCCCGCATCGAGTTCATCCAGGAGGATCCGATCCTCTGGCGCCGCAACCGCGACCTCACCATGACGGTGCGGGCCGATGTCGCCGATGGCGTGCAGCCGCCGGTTGTCAGCGCCCAGGTTCAGGCCGCGCTGAAGGATCTCATCGCCTCGCTGCCGGCCGGTATGCGCATCCAGCAGGGCGGCGCGGTGGAGGAATCGGAGAAGGCGAACGCCTCCATCTTCGTCCTCTTCCCGATCATGCTGCTCGGCATGCTGACGGTGCTGATGATCCAGCTCCAGTCCTTCTCGCGGCTGGCGCTGGTCTTCCTCACGGCGCCGCTGGGTATCGTCGGAGCCGCCTTCTCGCTCAATCTCCTCAATGCGCCCTTCGGCTTCGTCGCGCTGCTCGGGCTCATCGCGCTCGCCGGCATGATCATGCGCAACACGGTTATCCTGGTGCAGCAGATCGACGAGGAGGTGGAAGCCGGCTACTCGCTCTACGATGCGATCATCGAGGCGACGGTGCGTCGCTCGCGTCCCGTGGTGCTGACGGCGCTGGCCGCCATCCTTGCCATGATCCCGCTGTCGCGCTCGCTGTTCTGGGGCCCGATGGCCATCACCATCGGCGGCGGACTTCTTGGCGCGACGCTGCTGACGCTGATCTTCCTGCCGGCACTCTATGCCGTCTGGTTCCGCGTTCGCCGTCCTGCGGCCAAGGCCGAGGAGCCTGTCGCGTCTCCGGCCGCACCGCCCGCCCTTCCGATGGCTGCCGAGTAGGCCGCGGCTCAGGCCGCCTGTTCGAACTCGGCGCGCGCCGCCGCGATGTCCGCGAGGGTCGGCAGCTTGGCCTCGTTGCCGAGGTGCTGGATGGCATGGGCCGAGGCGCCGCGCGCGAAGCGGAAGTGATCCTCCCAGGCGCCCTCCGGCCTCGTCAGGTAGGAGTAGCAATAGGCGCCATGGAACACGTCGCCTGCGCCACTGGTGTCGACGATCCGGGATGAGGGCACTGCGAGGGCCGGCAGTTCCCGCTTCTCGGCCTTCTCGTCGATCCACACCATCCCGCGCTCGCCGAGCGTCACCGCGCCGATCCTGCAGCCCTTGGCATGCAGGTGGGTGAGCATCTCGCCCGGAGTCAGCTCCATCTGCTCGCAGAAGCTTTCCGCCACCACCGCCACGTCGACGAAGCCGAGCAGGTCCGGGGTATTGGCGCGGACGCTGCCGCCGTCGAGGGAGGTGAGGATGCCCTTCTCGCGGCACTCACGCGCATAGGCGATGGCTGCGTCGGGCTGGTGGCCGTCGAGGTGGAGCAGGCGGCATCCCTCGAGGTTGAGGGTCGGAAAGGGGTGGAGGTACTTGTCGTCGCGGGCGCGCAGGATGGCACGCTTGCCGTCGTTGGGAATG
>VFQR01002153.1_pt1 | contig 13109 bp, 10 predicted proteins | sample 3512321 | NCBI WGS metagenome assembly VFQR01 (sample SAMN10412374, study PRJNA504923) | tailings metagenome | isolation source: Relicate 3 Philex TSF1 revegetated site | place: Philippines: Tuba, Benguet | collected 2017-08-29
AGCTGACGAAGCGCGCGCTCTTGCTGGCCTTCTTCTTCACGCCGGCAGCCACCTGCACCTGCTCACGGAACGAGCGCAGGCCCACGGCCTCACGCAGCTCGCCGAGGAATGGCGTGGCGATCTTGCGCGCCTTGGCCGCACCGGCGAGGAGGATGTCTTCCAGATCGGCCGGCCGGGCGATCAGCGCATTGTAGCGCTCGCGTGCCTCGCCCAGGGTGTCCTCAAGCAGTTGGTACAGGCGGTTCTTCGCCTCACCCCAGGCCAGGCCGCCCTCCAAGTCAGCGCGGAACTCGGCCTGCTGCGACTGGCTGGCGAAGGCCTGGTACAGGGTGTACAGGTGAGAGCCCTCGGCGTCCTTGGGCTCGCCGGGCAGCCTGGAGTCGGTGACGATGCGCGCCACGGCGTCCTTGAGCTGCTTGGCGCTGCCGAACAGCGGGATGGTGTTGTCGTAGCTCTTGCTCATCTTGCGTCCATCGAGCCCCGGCAGCGTCGCCACCTCCTCCTCGATCACCACCTCGGGCAGCACGAACAGTTCCTTGCCCTTGCCAAACAGGTGGTTGAAACGCTGGCCGATGTCGCGGGCCATTTCCACATGCTGGATCTGATCACGACCGACCGGCACCTTCTGCGCGTTGAACATCAGGATGTCCGCCGCCATCAGTACCGGGTAGCTGAACAGGCCCATGGTCACGCCGGCATCCGGGTCTTCACCGGCTTCGACGTTCTTGTCCACCGAAGCCTTGTAGGCGTGGGCGCGGTTGAGCAGGCCCTTGCCGGCGACACAGGTCAGCAGCCAGCACAGTTCGGGAATCTCGGGAATGTCGGACTGGCGGTAGAAGGTCGCCTTGTCGGTGTCCAGGCCCAGGGCCAGCCAGGTCGCGGCGATTTCCAGACGCGAGCGCTGGATGCGCGCCGGGTCGTCGCACTTGATCAGCGCATGATAGTCGGCAAGGAAATAGAACGAGTCCATCTGCGGGTCACGGCTGGCCGCGATGGCCGGTCGAATGGCACCGGCGTAGTTGCCCAGGTGCGGCGTGCCGGTGGTGGTGATGCCAGTGAGGATACGGGTGGTCATGTTCGGATTCGCTTTGCTTGAACCATCTCGAAGATCACGCGGGCTACAGCCGCGCAATGCCTCGAATGCCGGATTGATCGTAGGGTGCGCCGCGCGCACCAGCATTTGGGTACGCAGGGCGCCCCCTGCGCCAGGCTCACAGACGCGGCAGAAGGAGGTCCTTCAGATCGGTCAGTTTGCCGTGAAAGAAGTGGCCGCATTCTGCCACTTTCAGCAGCTCATGGGCACGTCCGAGGTGAGCCGACCAGTCGTAGACCGCCTGCGGCTCGACCACCTCGTCGCTGTCGGGCTGGATCACCACCAGCGGGCACTGGCTGGCGGACGGTGTTTCAGCCGTCAGACGATGCACCGCTGGCGCGACCATAAACAGCTTGCTCGGCACCTGGCCACGCGCCTCCAGGCGTGCCCCCAGCGCAGCGGCGACGAAGCCGCCGAAGGAAAAGCCCAGCAGGGTAATCGGCAGATGCGGGTACTTGTCCTGCAACCAGGCGGCCACGGCTTCGGCGTCATCCACCTCGCCCGTGCCCATGTCGTGAGCCCCGGCACTGGCCCCAACACCGCGGTAATTGAAACGCAATGTGTGATAACCACAGTCACGCGCGCTGCGCTGCAGGGTGGACACCACCTTGTTGAGCATGGTGCCGCCCTGTACCGGATTGGGATGACAGACCAGCGCCACACCCTGGGCGTCGGGCACTTCCAGCAGCAGGGCTTCGAGTTGGCCCACCGGGCCTGGAATGAAAAGAGGGGTTTCGCGACTGAGCAACACTGAACTCCGTGACCCCGCAACGGGTCGACTCGTCTAGCAAACTGCCTGTGCGGCAAATGAACCTGTTCAGCGCCTCGAGCGCTCGCGCAATGCAAGGCGAAAACAGGAGAGGAAGCGGAGTGTACTGTTGTACATGAGCATTCCGAACCTGTTTTTAATGCAGCAGGGCCGACGCGCAGTAGACTCTGAGCAGGTTCTGGTCGTATACAGCACAGGCTCAAGCCGCTAACGTAAAGCAAAGCCGTTTTGAGAGGAAGGACTCGTGGAACAGACCGTTACAGCCTGGTTGATACCCGCTCTGACCCTGGTGGTCGGCATCGCCGTGGGCTTTGTGCTCGCCCGCCTGGCCCCCAATGCTGCACCGGGCCGTACACAGCGGCAGATGGATGAAATGCAGGCGCGCTTCGAGGCCTACCAGAACGAAGTGGTGACCCACTTCAACACCACCGCCAGCCTGGTGAAGAAACTCACCCAGAGCTACCAGGACGTGCAGGAACATCTGTCCGACGGTGCCAACCGCCTGGCGCTGGACGAGCTGACCCGTCAGCGCCTGCTGGCTACCCTGAACAGCACCGAAGCCGGCGAGAAGCGCGAGCGCCTGACGCCGCCGAAGAACTACGAAATGCCCAAGGACTATGCGCCGAAGAGCGACGGTCCCGGCATGCTGGACGAGAGCTACGGGCTGAAGAAGTAACCCATCAGGCAGAAACACCGAGCCCCGACATGTCGGGGCTTTTTATTGGGTATCAATCGTAGGAGCGGCCGAGCTCGATCAGTCCCCTCGCCCCTCCGGGGAGAAGGTTAGGGAGAGGGGAGCCAAACGTGTGCAACCTTAAGTGACCAGCATTACCGTCATTGCGGGGCTTTTGATGGGGCGTGGTTGCGGGCTACGGGGGACGATAGGAGCGAATTCATTCGCGATCATCGTAAGCCCACATCGCGAATGAATTCGCTCCTACAAAAGACACCCCACAAACGACGAGCCCCGCTACTAGGCGGGGCTCGTTGCAATGTACGTGCTTAGATCGCGCCGCGGCTGCGCAGCAGGTCCAGCACCGCCTTGACGCCCTCCTCGACCGACTGCGTCTGGGTGTCGATCACCAGATCGACATCCAGCGGCACGTCGTAGGGGAAGCCTTCGCCGGGAATATTGTCGCCACCGGCGGCATACAGGCCCTGCGGGTCGCGCTCGCGGCAAACCTGCGGCGAGGCCTGCACGTAGACGGTAACCAGACGTTCACCGCCGATCAGCGCCTTGGCCTGCTCGCGACCTTCGGCATCCGGGGCGACGAAGGCGGCCAGGGCGATCATCCCGGCCTCGTTGAACTGACGCGCCACATGGGCGGCGCGGCGCCAGTTCTCGGCGCGGCCGGCGCGATCCTGCGGCAGCCCCTTGTTCAGGTCATGGCGCAGGTTCTGCCCGTCGAGCACGTATACCGCACGGCCCATATCGAACAGCTTGCGTTCCACGGCATAGGCCAGGGTGCTCTTGCCGGCACCGGACAGGCCGCTGAACAGCACGGTGGCTGGCTGCTGGCCGAAGCGTGCGGCGCGCTCCTCGGTCGATACATGCGCCAGACGCCCGTGCTGACCGCCGCCATGGGCGATCGGGTCGGCGATGATCATGCCGGCGCCGACGGTGCCATTGGTCAGGCGGTCGATGACGATGAAGGCACCGGTGGTGCGGTTGTACTCGTAGCCATCCAGGGCAATCGGCGCATCCAGGGCGACCTTGACCCGGCCGATCTCGTTGAGCTTCAGCTCGCTGGCCGCGCCCTGCTCCAGGGTGTTGACGTCGACGCGATGAACGATGCTCGGGATCGAGCCCGGCACATAGCTGGTGGCGCGCTTGATGTCGTACTTCTTGCCCGGCAGCATCGGCTCTTCGCCCATCCACACCAGCATGGCCTCGAAACTGTCGGTGACCTGCGGACGGTTGTCGGCATGCACCAGCATGTCGCCGCGCGATACGTCGATCTCGTCTTCCAGGGTCAGGGTGATGGCCTGGCCCGGGCCGGCGTGCTCCAGCTCACCCTCGAAAGTGACAATGGACTTGACCCTGCTGGTCTTGCCCGACGGCAGCGCCATCACTTCGTCGCCCTTGCGCACGATGCCGCTGGCCAGGGTGCCGGCGAAGCCGCGGAAGTTCAGATTGGGACGGTTGACGTACTGCACCGGGAAGCGCAGATCGTCGAAGTTGCGATCACCCGCCACCTCCACGGTTTCGAGAATTTCCATCAGCGACTGGCCGTCGTACCAGGGCGAGCGCTCGGACTTGTTGACCACGTTGTCGCCCTTGAGCGCCGACATGGGCACGAAGTGCAGGGTGGTCGGCTTCAGGCCGATCTTGTCGGCGAAGGCCAGGTAGTCGGCCTTGATCTGCTCGAACACGTCCTGATCGAAGTCCTTGAGGTCCATCTTGTTGACCGCGACGACAATATGCTTGATGCCCAGCAGAGAGGCGATGAAGCTGTGGCGCTTGGTCTGGGTCTGCACACCGTAACGGGCATCGATCAGGATGATCGCCAGGTCGCAGGTCGAGGCGCCGGTGGCCATGTTGCGGGTGTACTGCTCATGGCCGGGGGTGTCGGCGATGATGAACTTGCGCTTGGCGGTGCTGAAGTAGCGGTAGGCCACGTCGATGGTGATGCCCTGCTCGCGCTCGGCCTGCAGGCCGTCGACCAACAGCGCCAGATCGATGTCGTCGCCGGTGGTGCCGACCTTCTTCGAGTCGCGGCTGATGGCCTCCAGATGGTCTTCGTAGATCATCTTGGAGTCGTGCAGCAGGCGCCCGATCAGGGTGCTCTTGCCGTCGTCGACGTTGCCGCAGGTGAGGAAGCGCAGCAGCTCCTTGCGTTCGTGCTGGGCCAGGTAGGCGAGGATGTCCTCGCTGATCAGATCAGACTGGTGACTCATGATGAGGAATCCTTAGAAGTAGCCCTGGCGTTTCTTTTCTTCCATCGAACCGGCGGCGTCGTGGTCGATGACCCGGCCCTGGCGTTCGCTGGTCTTGGTCAGGAGCATTTCCTGGATGATGTCCGGCAGGGTCGCCGCGGTGGACTCCACCGCACCGGTCAGCGGGTAGCAGCCCAGGGTACGGAAGCGCACCATCTTCTTGTGGATGCTGGCCTTCTGCTCGGGCGTCAGGTAGTTGAGGATGCGCTCGTCATCGATCATCACCAGGGTGCCGTTGAGCTCCACGACTTCACGCTCGGCGGCGAAGTACAGCGGCACGATCGGGATCTGCTCCAGGTAGATGTATTGCCAGATGTCGAGCTCGGTCCAGTTCGACAGCGGGAAGACGCGAATCGACTCGCCCTTCTTGACCTTGCCGTTGTACACGTTCCACAGCTCGGGGCGCTGGTTCTTCGGGTCCCAGCGGTGCTTGCTGTCGCGGAAGGAGTACACGCGCTCCTTGGCGCGCGACTTTTCCTCGTCGCGGCGCGCGCCACCGAAGGCGGCGTCGAAGCCGTACTTGTCCAGCGCCTGCTTGAGGCCCTCGGTCTTCATCACGTCGGTGTGCTTGGCACTGCCGTAGGTGAAGGGGTTCATGTCCTGCGCCACACCATCGGGGTTGATGTGGGTGATCAGCTCCAGGCCCATCTCGCTGACCATCTTCTCGCGGAAGCGGTACATCTCCTGGAATTTCCAGCGGGTGTCGACGTGCAGCACCGGGAAAGGCAGCTTGCCAGGGAAGAACGCCTTGCGGGCCAGGTGCAGCATCACGGCTGAATCCTTGCCGATGGAATAGAGCATCACCGGGTTGTCGAATTCGGCGGCCACTTCACGAATGATGTGGATGCTTTCCGCCTCCAACTGCTTCAGATGGGTCAATTTGTCGAGCATGGCTACTCACGGTTTGCTGTTATGGGGCCGGCGGGCCGTGGACGAGCGCGCACTCTATCACAGCACCTGCTTATACTCAGGGCACCGGTTAGATCGAAAAGATCTAGCGTTATAGCTGCAGGAAAGCCCGAATCAGACCGGATTCGGGCAGTCGATGAACAGGTGTTCGAGGGCGAAACGCCGTGCCAGATAATCGCCCAACGCCTGCACGCCATAACGCTCGGTGGCATGGTGACCGGCGGCGATGAAGCTCACGCCATTCTCGCGAGCGCTGTGGAAGGTCTGCTCCGAGGCTTCGCCGGTCAGGTACAGATCGACCCCGGCGGCAATCGCCTGATCGATATAGCCCTGCCCGCCGCCAGTGCACCAGCCGACCCGGCGAATCAGGCCCTCGCCCTCCACCAGCAGCGGCTCGCGACCCAGCACCTGCTGCACATGGCGGGCAAAATCGATGGCGCTCATCGGTTCTTCCAGCGAGCCGACCAGGCCGACGGTGCGCGGGTTGTCCGGCTCCAGCGGGCCTTCGACGACGATGCCGAGCTGACGCGCCAGCTGCACGTTGTTGCCCACCTCGGGATGCACGTCCAGCGGCAGGTGATAGGCCAGCAGGCTGATATCGTTGGCCAGCAGCGCCTTCAGACGACGCTGCTTCATGCCGGTGACGCAGGGGTTCTCGCCTTTCCAGAAATAGCCGTGATGCACCAGCAGCACATCGGCCTCGGCTTCGATGGCGGCGTCGATCAGCGCCTGGCTGGCGGTAACGCCGCTGACGATGCGACTGACCTGCGGGCGGCCTTCGACCTGCAGGCCATTGGGGCAGTAATCGCTGATGCGCGACGCGATCAGAAAAGCGTCAGCTTCTTGCACTAGCGTGGACAGGGCAATGGCCATGAAGATTCCTCTCAAGCTTTTGCGGGCCGCTGCCTAATTGGCGAGCACCTCACTATAATGCGCCACCTTAAGGGCCACATTTGGCCCCCGCAACCCTCAGGATTGTCCCGATGCCCCAGGCACTGCGTTTTCTCGGTTGGCCCCTGCTGGTCGGTGTGTTGCTGGCACTGCTGCTGATCCAGCGCTACCCGCAATGGGTAGGCCTGCCAAGCCAGGACGTGCAGCTGGTGCAGGCGCCCATCTACAGTCGCCTGCAGGAAGGCCCGGTGTCCTACGCCGAAGCTGTCGACACCGCATCGCCGGCAGTGGCCAACCTGTACACCACCAAGCTGGTGAGCAAACCGGCGCACCCGCTGTTCGAAGACCCGACGTTCCGCCGCTTCTTCGGCGACAACCTGCCGCGTCAGCAACGCATGGAGTCGAGCCTGGGCTCGGCGGTGCTGATGAGCAAGGACGGCTATCTGCTGACCAACAACCACGTGGTCAGCGGCGCCGACCAGATCGTCGTGGCGCTCAAGGATGGTCGCGAAACCCTGGCGCGGGTGATCGGCAACGATCCGGAAACCGATCTGGCGGTATTGAAGATCGACCTGCCCAATCTGCAGGCGATCACCCTGGGCCGCTCCGACAGCATTCGCATCGGCGATGTCACCCTGGCCATCGGCAACCCCTTCGGCGTCGGCCAGACGGTGACCATGGGCATCATCAGCGCCACCGGGCGCAACCAGCTGGGCCTGAACACCTACGAGGACTTCATCCAGACCGACGCGGCCATCAACCCGGGCAACTCCGGCGGCGCGCTGGTGGACGCCCACGGCAATCTGGTGGGCATCAACACGGCGATCTTCTCCAAATCAGGCGGCTCTCAGGGCATCGGCTTCGCCATTCCGGTGAAGCTGGCGCTGGAGGTGATGCGCGCGATCATCGAGCACGGCCAGGTAATCCGCGGCTACCTGGGCGTCGAGGTGCAACCGCTGACCCCCGAGCTGGCCGAGTCCTTCGGCCTGGAAGGACGCCCCGGCATCGTCGTCGCCGGCGTGTACCGCGACGGTCCGGCGCAGAAGGCCGGTCTGCAGCCCGGCGATCTGATCCTCAGCATCGATGGCGAACCGGCCAGCGACGGCCGCCGTTCGATGAATCAGGTGGCGCGCACCAAGCCGGGCGACAAGATCCGCATCGAGGTGATGCGCAACGGCAAGCCGCTGCAGCTGACCGCCGAGATCGGCATTCGCCCTCCCGTCAACGGTAATTGATCGAAGAGCATTTTCATGTGGGAACTTTTCTCGACTGAGGTTATTGTAATGTTATTACATAAATTACAAGCCTCTGGAGACTTCCCTTGCGCGCCACCATCACCCTGCTTGCCGGCAGCCTGCTAACCCCCTGTATCTTCGCCGCCGAACCTCCGGCACAACTGGCCGACAGCGTCATCAGCGCCCCTGGCGAACAGGCCGACGGCCCGGTGCAGGGCTACCGCGCCAAACGCTCGGCCAGCGCCACCCGCACCGACACGCCGATCAGCGAGATCCCCCAGGCCATCAGCGTGGTGCCGGCTCAGGTGCTGGAAGACCTCGGCAGCAGCCGCATCGACCGCGCCCTGGACTTCGCCGGCGGCGTGTCGCGGCAGAACAACTTCGGCGGCCTGACCTTCCTCAACTACAGCGTGCGCGGCTTCACCACCGGTGAGCTGTACCGCAACGGCTTCGCCATCAACCGCGGCAGCTACAGCTCGCCTGACGCCTCGGCCATCGAACGTCTGGAAGTGCTCAAGGGCCCGGCTGCCGCGCTGTACGGCCGCGGCGATCCGGGCGGGCTGGTCAACATCGTCACCAAGCGCCCGCAGCAGGAGGCCTTCACCCAGTTCAAGGCCAGCGCCGGACGCTGGGATCGCTACCGCAGCAGCCTCGACGTCAATACCCCGCTGAACGATGAAGGCACGCTGCTCTCGCGGGTCAACCTGGCGCTGGAGGACAACGGCAGCTTCCGTGATCACGTCGGCAATCAGCGGCAGATCGTCAACCCGACCCTGACCTGGCAGCTGTCGCCGGACACCCTGCTGATGATCGACAGCGAGTTCTCGCGTACCGATTCGGTGTTCGACCGCGGCATTCCCGCCGTCGACGGCAAGATGGGGGCGGTCAAGCGCTCGACCTTCCTCGGCGAACCCAACGACGGCAAGATCCGCAACGAAAACCAGCTACTGCAGGTCAGTCTCGAACACTACCTGAACGAAGCCTGGAAACTGCGCCTGGCCAGCCATTACAGCCAGGGCACGCTGGACGGCAACAGCTCCGAGCCGTCGCGACTGATCGGCGATCAGGTCACGCGCTTTTACCGCGAGCGCAGCTTCGAATGGAACGACAGCATCACCCAGGCCGAGCTGCACGGCCAGTTCGACCTGGCCGGCTGGCAGCACCAGACGCTGCTGGGCCTGGAGTACGAGAACTACCGCAACAGCCAGAAGTACCCGCAGAGCGTGACCGGCCTGGGCTACGGCCAGAACATCTACAACCCCATCTATGGCCAGCCCAAACCGCCCATCGTCAATCCCAACGACTTTCACGAGCACACGGAAAGCTACGCCCTCAACCTGCAGGACCAGATCACCTTCAGCGAGCGCTGGAGCGGCCTGCTCGGCGTGCGCCTGGAGCGTTTCGAGCAGACCGCGCGCAACCGCAGCACGCGGGTCAGCAACGAGCAGACCAAGGATGTAGCCACCCCGCGTGCCGGCGTGCTCTACCAGCTGACGCCGGAAGTCGGCGTGTTCGCCAACGCCTCCATGTCGTTCAAGCCCAATGCCATCGGTGCCCAGGGCCAGGTGTTCAAACCGGAGAAAGGCCTCGGCTACGAGACCGGCCTCAAGCTCGACCTGTTTGATAGTCGCCTCGGCGCTACCGTGGCGCTGTTCCATATCGACAAGGAAAACGTGCTGACCGCCGACCCGAACAATCCCGGCGACAGCATTGCCGCCGGCAAGGCCCGCAGCCAGGGCCTGGACCTGCAGGTCAGCGGCCAGCTCACCGATGCCCTGCGGGTGATCGGCGCCTATGCCTACATCGACGCCGAGGTGACCAAGGACAACAGCATCCCCGAGGGCAGCGACCTGCTCGGCATCGCCCGTAACAGCGCCAGCCTGATGGGCGTCTACCAGTTCCAGGGCGGCTCGCTGCAGGGCTCGGAATTCGGCGCCGCAGTCAACTACGTCGGCGACCGTTCCGGGCAGACCGGCAGCAACTTCGAGCTGCCGGCTTACACCACGGTGGATCTGCTGGCCCGCTGGCAGGCCACCAAGGACCTGAGCCTCGGCCTGAATCTCAACAACCTGTTCGATCGCAAGTACTACGAGCGCTCGTTCAACAGCGTCTGGGTAATGCCCGGCGATCCCCGCAACCTCAGCGTCAACCTGACCCTCAACCTGTGAATTGGAGATATTCATGCGCATTCCCGCCTGCCTGCTGCTCGCCGGCCTGTTCGCCAGCAGCGGCGCCCTCGCCCACGGCCTGTGGACCGAAGAGCGTCGCGGCAACATCGAAGTGGTCTACGGCCATGGCGCCGAGGACGACGCCTTCAAGCCGGAGAAGATCAGCGGCGCCTGGGCCTATGACGCCGCCGGCAAGATGATTCCGGTAACCGTCGGGCGCCTGGCCGACCATGCCCGCCTGCAACCCTTGAAGAACCCCGCCGTACTCGGCGTGGCACTGGACAACGGCGCCTGGTCGAAGACCCCGGACGGCCAGTGGGTCAACCAGGGCCGCAGCCAGGTGCCGAACTCGACCCAGTCGCTGCACACCTACAAGTACAGCCTGGCGATCTACGCCGAAGACGCCAAACTGCCTGCGCTGGAGCCGCTGAAGATGGTCATAGTGCCGGAAACCGACCCGCTCAAGGTCGGCCCGGGCAAACAGCTGCCAGTGCGCGTGCTGGTGGACGGCAAGCCGATGGCAGGCGTCGAACTGGTCGGTGACTATCGCGGCGCGCCGCACCAGGTCAGCGCGGTAACCGATGCCGAGGGCCGTGCCCAGGTCACGGTGCGCAACGAGGCGCTGAACATCATCAGCGCCTCGGTCTACGTACCGGTGGAAAACGACCCGAATATCGAGAGCCGCGGCCTGTTCACCTCGCTGACCTTCCTTGGCCAGCCGCACCACGAGTAAGCCCTCGCCGCGTGCCATGGAAAAAGCCGGTGACGCTGACGCGCCACCGGCTTTTTTCGGCCCGCCTGATCAAAGACTTTGCAGAGCGTCCAGCAAGGTCTGGTTCTGCTCCGGCGTACCGATGGTGATACGCAGGAACTGGGCGATGCGCGGCTGCTTGAAGTGGCGCACGATCACGCCCTGCTCGCGCAGGCCGGCTGCCAGCGTTGCAGCATCCTTGCTCGGATGACGGGCGAAGACGAAATTGGCGGCCGACGGCAGCACCTCGAAGCCCAGCCCCTGCAACCCGGCGACCACCTGCTCACGACTTTCGATCACTTGCTTGCAGGTCTGCTCGAAATACTCGCGATCCTCGAACGCCGCCGCCGCGCCGGCGATGGCCATGCGATCGAGGGGATAGGAGTTGAAGCTGTTCTTGATCCGCTCCAGCGCCTCGATCAGATCCGGGTGACCGACCGCGATGCCGACGCGCAGACCGGCCAGCGAACGCGACTTGGACAGGGTCTGGGTGACCAGCAGATTCGGGTACTTGTCGACCAGGGCGATGGCGCTCTGGCCGCCGAAGTCGATATAGGCCTCATCCACCAGCACCACCGAATCCGGGCTGCCCTGCAAAAGACGCTCGACGGCCTCGAGCGGCAGCAGGCAGCCGGTCGGCGCGTTGGGGTTGGGGAAGATGATGCCGCCATTGGGGCGGGCATAGTCTTCGACGCGAATCTGGAACTGCTCGTCCAGCGGCACCTGCTGGTAATCGATGCCGTACAGACCGCAGTACACCGGATAGAAGCTGTAGCTGATATCCGGGAACAGCAGTGGTGCCTGGTGCTGGAACAGCCCATGGAAGGCGTGCGCCAGCACCTCGTCGGAGCCATTGCCGACGAACACCTGGGCGGTGCTCACGCCGTAGTAGTCGGCCACCGCCTGTTTCAGCCGGTCGCCGTTGGGGTCCGGGTACAGGCGCAGGTCGTCGTTGACCTCGGCCTGCATGGCGGCGATGGCCTTGGGCGACGGCCCATAGGGGTTCTCGTTGGTGTTGAGCTTGACCAGCTTGCTCAGCTTGGGCTGCTCGCCTGGCACATAGGGCACCAGGTCCTTGACGAAGGGGCTCCAGAATTTGCTCATCTGCCCTCTCTCCTCGAATGCGTTGCGTGGGGTGATGGGTATCGCCTCGCTCAGCCTGCGAAGCTCGATCCGTAGGGTGCGCCGTGCGCACCACAACCTTCACAAGGTGCGCTCAGCGCCCCCTATCTCACTTGATCCGATACTCGGCGCTACGCGCATGCGCGGTCAGCGATTCGCCGCGCGCCAGCACCGAGGCGCTCTTGCCAAGCTCCGACGCGCCGTCCGGCGAGCAGAAGATGATCGACGAACGCTTCTGGAAGTCGTACACCCCCAGCGGCGAGGAAAAGCGCGCGGTGCCGGAAGTGGGCAGCACGTGATTGGGGCCGGCCACGTAATCGCCCAGCGCTTCGGCGGTGTAACGGCCCATGAAGATTGCACCGGCATGACGAATCTCGGGCAACCAGGCCTCCGGGTCGGCCACCGACAGCTCCAGATGCTCCGGCGCGATGCGGTTGGCCACCTCGATGGCCTGGGCCATGTCCGCCACCTGGATCAAGGCGCCACGGCCTTCCAGCGAGGTGCGGATGATCTCGGCCCGCTCCATGGTCGGCAGCAGCTTGGCGATGCTTTCGGCAACCTTGTCGAGGAAAGCGGCATCCGGGCTGACTAGGATCGACTGGGCATCCTCGTCGTGCTCGGCCTGGGAGAACAGGTCCATGGCGATCCAGTCCGGATCGGTCTGGCCGTCGCACACCACCAAGATTTCCGAAGGCCCGGCGATCATGTCGATGCCCACCTTGCCGAACACGTGGCGCTTGGCGGTGGCCACGTAGATGTTGCCCGGGCCGACGATCTTGTCCACCGGCGGCACGCTCTCGGTGCCATAGGCCAGCGCCGCCACGGCCTGCGCGCCACCGATGGTGAACACGCGATCGACGCCGGCGATGGCGGCGGCAGCCAGGACGATCTCGTTGATCTCGCCGCGCGGGGTCGGCACCACCATGACCACCTCGGGCACGCCGGCGACCTTGGCCGGGATGGCGTTCATCAGCACCGAGGACGGATAGGAGGCCTTGCCGCCCGGCACATACAGGCCGGCGCGGTCCAGCGGCGTGACCTTCTGCCCCAGCACGGTGCCGTCGGCCTCGCTGTAGCGCCAGGAATCCTGCTTCTGCTTCTCGTGGTAACTGCGCACGCGTTCGGCGGCCACTTCAAGGGCCTGGCGCTGCTCGGCGCTGATGCGGGTCAGCGCCAGCTCCAGACGCTCGCGTGGCAGGATCAGGTCGGCCATGCTGGCGACCTCCCGGCCATC
>VFQR01002154.1_pt1 | contig 13105 bp, 6 predicted proteins | sample 3512321 | NCBI WGS metagenome assembly VFQR01 (sample SAMN10412374, study PRJNA504923) | tailings metagenome | isolation source: Relicate 3 Philex TSF1 revegetated site | place: Philippines: Tuba, Benguet | collected 2017-08-29
ATGGAATGCAGGCAAACGAACAGACTTCATGTCGGCATGTCCTGTGTCGGCATGCTGGCGGATTCACTCTTCGAAAGAGGAATCCGGCATAGCGTACCCCAAGTCGTGTTCAGTTCATAAAGAGGCCCGGCCGGCTTCATCGCTCGATGCGAATTCTTCAGTGGCGAAGGGGTCTTCAAAGTCTCCCTTCGCTTTCTTTCTGGTCGAGGCGGTCTTGGCGGGAGGACGAGCTGCACCATACTCGCCCGACATCTGACCGGGCATTTGAGGATTCATGCCACTCGAAACCTGCATGCCATACTGCATATTGCCTGAACGTGTGGCCTGAGCTGAACGATTGGCCTGAGCCGAACGCGCGTAGGCACCATCCACAGGCGGGTAAGCACCCATCGGTGGATAGCCCGGCTGCATGGCTGCCTGCTGGGAGGCGTTGGCTTTACGAGAACTTCGAGCGGAGCCCTTATGCGACTCTCCACAAGAAAACTCATCGGGCCGGGTCGAGCTGAGAAATGGATCCTGCATGCTCTTCGTCATTGTCGAGCAACCGACCAGCCAGGCAAAAGCGACAGCCAGCATCAGCCATTTGACGCTCCAAATCACGAGCGGATGAGTGTTGACCTTGGTGATCATGGCTGGCCTTTCGATGCAGACGATTCGTTGTTAGTGGCGGAAGGCGGGGCTAATTCTGTGGCTTGTCCAGCGGCTTGAGAACTCTGTCGATCGCGCAAAGCTCGATCACGCAGAACCTCACGGCCGTGATACCTGCGGTTGAACGCATCGGGATCGAAGGCATCCGGACGATGTGGGCGGGGTGTCTCTTCCTCGACGGAACCTGAACCTTTTGCCGCATCAGCATCGCGACCCGGATGGCTCGGCTGAACTTCATCAGGTGGCGTCTGGCGAACAGGGGGCAGCAGGCCTCCCTCCTGGATCACGCCCGATTTGACTTGCATCTGCCCGGTCGATTCCATGTTTTCAGCGGTCTGCGGCCGATTCAATCCGCTTTGAGCATACGCATTCATCTCACTCAGTTTCGGATTGCGTTCGACAGCATATCGATACACCCAACGTTCGAGCGTTTCTAACTGCTGTCGGCCTGCCGACCCCTGGAGTGGTGGCTGATTCATCCCGCCATGCATCTGGCGAGTCATCAGGAGAAGCTGGCTTTGTTCGGGTTCACTCAGATTGATCAAACTTGCAACGGCGGCCAGATTGCGCTCGGCGTACAACCGATGGCTCCCACCGGAAACGCGTGTGGTACTCAGGCGGAACTCGGACTTTGAAGAGTTTCCGTGGCAACTTCCCAAGCCGCACTTGTTCATCAGAATCGGGTGAACCTTGAGCGAAAACTCGGTCGCAGTCGCGGTTGTTAAGCCACCCAGCGATTCGACATTTCGGGTCTGATAACCCAAAGCGTCTGTCCTGGGTAAGGCTGGCTGTTGGGCCACAGGAGCAGGGTCGAGCATTTCTTCAATGCGCATAAGTAACCGGCGTAAGGCAGTCCGTTCGGGATCGAGCTTTAACGCCAGACGAACCTCGTCGCGGGCTTCTCGATACAAATTCTGCGAAAGGCACCATTCGGCCAGTTGATGATGATCTTCCACGGTCGGATTTCGCTCACCGGGCTTTTTCCGCTGGGCCCGTATCTGCTGATAGGCATCTGCCATGGAACTGGCGACGCAGGCCACCTGTTCATCTGGCAGCGAAATTGTGCTGCCACCTCGCTCGACGGCATATCCGCCAGTCACGGGCCGCACCTGTCCCTCGATGACTTTGCCGGATTTGAGCACCACAAACCTGGCATCGCTGCGCACGTCTTCCGCCAGTGCACTCGCGAGAAGAGTGACTGTCAGAATCGTCATGCCAAAAGCAGGGTGTTGCCAGAGTTTCATAAGAGAGGGCAAACAAGGCAGGAGATGAGAAAGGGATCATCAACTCAAAACCAACGATTTCTGACCCGGACGCTCAAGAAATGAGCGAGGGTTTAAATGATCGCCAGTGATTGAGAAGTCACAAAATGAATCAGGAAAGGTTGGAAACTTGAAGGAGAGCAAAAACCGGGGAGTGGAACCTGTGAGCAGGCTCTTTCTGATCGATGCAAGTGAATGGAGGTGAGATCAAAGGTCGAAAGAGAGGCAGAAAAACATTGATCAATTGGTGGGAATAGCAGAAGCTGCCCTACCTGACAAGACGAGTTTCGCGGAAGACTGAAGAATTCGAAAGCTCTCCACGCGACGTGAATCACACTACATATTCGTCTTGGCGTCGCCGGCATCGCCCAGCAGGCTCTGCAAAGCCATCGTAATGGCTTTATCGTTCGCGTGATCCCGGCTGTAGACGCGGAAGACCGACAGACTCAGTGGCAACTGACGGAAAAGTTCATCATCCGAAAGTTCAGTGATCCCACTGGCCGCTGGATCAAACAGATGATTTTGACCACCGACGGGGAGCCTGCCACTGGGCCGATGATAATGCCGGGCCACATCGATGCGCATTTCGATCGACTTTTTCTCCTCGGGCAACCGGCCGCGCAAGCGCTGCTCGATGAGATCAGGTTCCGAGAAGATCGACATCCGCTCGGCACTGCTGGTGTAGTACCCCATGGTGCGCTCTGTCGCCATCTTCCAATGGACTTCGCGCGAAAGAATCTTCTGCCAGCGCTCGCCCAACTGGCGTGTCGCAGGATCGGTTGATTGGGAGAAGCGATCCACATCGACCAGAAATGATGATTCCGTCAACCGGCGGTAGTTTTCCAACTGACCAATCGGGCTCCCCTGGAACAGGTGAGGCATTGTTTCAGGAAACAGATCCTCCAGTGCCAGATCGATGGCCCGCACCGTGCGATGAAAGTAGACCGTACGAAAGAGGTTGGCACGGGTTTCGATGAAGTTGATCAAAGTGGGCAAGCCACGAATATGAATCGTTAAGCCCTGAGGAGTAAAGAACGAGTAGTGGAGCAGCCTGGAGATATCAAACGCCCGCACGTTGTAGCCCGTCATATAGGCATCGCGCAAGACGAAATCCATGTTGTCGACAGTATAGATACCGCTGAACATGGCCCGCAGTTTTTTGAGCCAGTCAGGATGGCCTTCGTCATCGGGGGAACCTAGCCTGGGCCGGCGGATCAGCCACGAAATCTGCCGGGGATCGAGTTCTTCCAGGGGCTTGAGTTCGCCTTTCGGATTGCGCCGGATCCCCCGCAACAGTTCTCCGAGTTCCTGCTCGATGATCACGCCCCCCACATCTTCGTGAGTGACACCGAACTGAGCGAGGTAATGATCATCAAAGAAATGGCCAAAGGGCCCATGCCCCACATCGTGCAGCAGGGCCGCCATGCGCAAGAGCGATTCGACATAAGGCCGCGAAGGGACATTGCGGCACGCATCGCACAGTGAATCATACCAGTAGTCAATGGCGACAGACGCCAGATGCATGGCACCCATCACATGCTGAAACCGCATGTGCTCCGCCGCCGGAAAAACCCACCAGGCCGTCTGCAACTGATGAATATGCCGGAGCCTCTGCACCCACGGATGATCAATAATATCCTGCTCGGCTGTCTCTCCCGCAGGGAGACCCGCGCGCGAAATGAACGGAATGTATCCGTGAATCGGATCGTGTGAGAGGCTTTCGCTGACGAAGTTTCGCGACATATCAACTGGACTTATCTGGAACGAGTTCTACGAATCGTGAGAGTTTTTGAGACCCACCAATTGGAGTGGTCTGGCTGACATTTCCACAACTACCAGTCGACCGCCAGCATGAGGCAGTTGAGTCCGCTCCCGATCCCGAGAAATGCCACACGGTCGCCCTTCTTCAGAAAGCCACGCTCTTCCGCCAAGAAAGCGGTCATCGGCAGAGAGACAGTCCCCATGTTCCCGAGAAACGGAAACGTCGGGAAGTCTTTTTCCAGCGGAATTCCCAGCGATTTCAGAACCTGCTCACGATGCCCTTTCCCCACCTGATGACAGATCACTTTGTCGATTTCCTGTGGTTTCAATCCAAAGCGGGCCAGCATCGAAGCCCACGTTTTGACGCCCAGTTCGACCCCATACTTCATGACCGAAATCGAATCTGTCTGCATAAACTGGTGAAAGGCGTGCGAAAGTTTAGCGGGCAAAATCCCACTCACTTTCTGCTGCACCAGTTGCGGCATGAGTGATCCCAGCCTCGTTTGTGTGACGGCACTGGGAAGGACCTGCTCGACCTTATTCACAGCCGCTGGTAAGAGAGATTCAAAACCCCAGCGGCAGAGTTCGTGATGCTCGGGAGCAGCCAACAAGCTGCCACCCAGCAGTTTATGCCCACGCGTTCTTGAAAAGGAGCCATCAGTGAGAATCACAGCCACGGCCCCACTGCCACCTGTTAACGTGGCCAGGGAGTGAGTCAGATTCTCCATCGTCGGGTCTTCGAGCAACCGCTGGATGGTGAACTCGATAATCTCGCGAGCCGATTCGCAGGAAACAACCATCCCTGCACGAATCTGCCCCAGTTCAATCCGGTTGGCAATATCGATGATCCCATTGAGCACACCCAGGCAGGCATTGCTGAGATCGTAGACCGCTACGTCATCGGAGAGTCGCAGGTTGGCTGCGACGCCACAGGCTGTTGCCGGCTCGAACTGTTCCCGGCAGACACCCGCATAAATCAGCACGCCCAAGTCGCGAGTCGAGACGTTCGATTGTTCGAGTGCCCGTCGGGCCGCTGCCGTCGCTCCACTGGTGAGTTTATAGCCTTCAGGCCACCAGCGGCGTTCGCTGATCCCCGTCCAGGCTTCGAGCTGCCCGGGGCTCACTTTGAGCTTCTCGTAAACTGGTGCCAGGCGTTCTTCCAGCTCGACCGAGGAAACAACTTCGGGCGCCAGTTCGTAACCAATTGTTTCAATATAGACTTTGGAGTAACGCATATCGATGAAAGGATCCGTTTTCAGGAATCGGAGCCGGTCGTTTCGAATCACCATGAATGAGGATTCAACGCTCGAACCACCTACAGATTCGCAGGTGGGACCTCGCCTGACAACTCATCGCAGTCACTCGGCGATCAACCCACACCTCGCACTACCCAACCCGTCATCTGATAGATCACCCGCCCATCGACTTCCAGCCAGCCATTGGCAATGACCGTATTGGTTGTTCGATCAACCGAAACGATCTCGGCATCAATCGTCACCAGGCGGTCTTTGGGAATCACCTGACCACGATAGACCCATGCCTGCGGCGTACCACACACAGGTGTTTCAAAGTACACTCCGCCATGCGTACTCACGATTTCGGCTTTGACCATCCAGTGCTTGATCACCTGCAGAAAGGCTTCCAGCCCCAGCGATCCAGGCATCACCGGGTCTTCGTAGAAGTGCGCCTTGTAATACCATGCTGCGGGATTGACTTGCGCCTCCCCACGGACAAAACCAGCCAGTTCGGGCCGCCCGGGAACACTTCCCTGCTGGACCAGACAATGTGTGATCTGATCGACAAACGAATAACTTGGTTCAGGAAAAGGTGGCGCTTGTGAGAAGCTCTCCGAGGCCGCGAAATTCTCCAATACGACTCGTCTGGCATCTCGCAGGCCGACTTGATTGGCGAGTGATGCGGCCGAAAAGAACCCGAAGTAAGTTGTTCCCGAATAGACAGGTTCATCTCTCGCAAACATCTCCATCGAGAAGTGCTGAATGATCATGCCTCCTGACATTGAAGCCTGGGTCATGCGGGCTGTGGTGGTCAACGTACCAATCTCGGGAGTCACGGGCCGATGCTGAGTCGCTTTGCCCCCGAGATTGCGAAACTTGAGATCGGTCTCGCTGGTGAGTGCTGAGCCGGCATAAGCCGCCAGCCAGCCACAAGGCTGCAAAGCAGTTTCCAGTAACACTGAAAACGGCATTTCGGGCTGTCGATTGGCGCTGAAGTACCAGGCATCAACAGGGACATCGTATTGGGCGACGCAATGACAGCCAGCCTTCATCACAAAAGGTGGCCCACCGACTTCCACAATCCGATCTAAAAACTGAAATGGAGGCCCGGGCAATCGCGCAATCTTGCGTTCATGGTCGAAGACGGTGTACTCGGGTCCGAAAGCTTCGGAGGGCTTGCCAATCGAATAAGCCGTAATCCGTTCGAGAGGATAGATGGCAGGGCGCACGTCGTAGCTTGGCGTGTTCCCCACCCGTGTATTCGTTTCTCCGACTTTTCTTATCCCCTCTCCCTCGGGGAGAGGATAAGGGTCTGCCGTCTTTCTTCCCGCCCAGATTGCTTCCACACGGGCTTTCGTCAGCCCCGTGAACCGCAACGACATGTTGCTGATTTCCACAATCGGCTTGCCATCTGCGAACATCAGCGCATCGGCCAGGCAATAGGCATCACCCTGGGAACCATCTGTCCCATAACCCAGTTCGCGGATGGTCACTTCGTACCAGACCTCTTTCGTCGAGGCCAGCACCTGCCCCCGGCACTTGAGCCGACTTTCGATCCCCACGACGGGTTCCGAAACGACCTCACTGGTTTCACCCACCCAGCCCATGCGCAGCAGATAAATCCGCAGTGTGTGCAGGCAGCACTCGTACATCAACGTCCCTGGCATCACATGGTCATCACAAAAATGACATTCGAGGAACCAGTCGTCGGGATGGATATCGAGTGCGGCACGAATCCGTCCCAGCCCATACTTCCCACCACCAGGTTCGATTTCGAGAACCCGATCAACAAGTCTCAGCTTGCCACCAGGAATGGTGTAAGGCTTGTGCAAAGGCAGCCCGGCAAATGCCTGACCAAAAGCCCCGACAAGATCGCCCTGCCTCAGCAGTTCGACCTGTGCGTCACTCAGACTCCCTGGTGTGATGGGGACAGGTTCGTGCCAATCGGCCGGGAGCTTGCCAGGCCGTGGTGCGAGATCGAGTGTGCTGTGGATGATCCCTTTTCCTGCCGCCAGAGCCGATTCGGTAAAGAACCCGGCACACCCTTCGCGCATCGTAATCAGTGGCTGGCCATTGACTGTTCCATCAAACTCAAATTTGAACAGCCAGGTCTCACCCTGCTGAAAGAACTTGAGAATGCGAATGTTGTAGACAATCGTTTCACCAGGAACAGGCAGACCCCGGTGGAATGTGACAATCGCGTCGAGCAGACGATAAACCGCCAGGCCACGGGTTTGCAGATCAATCCCCAGCCAGCCAGCGAGAAAGAGATCGGCCTGACCCGATTCCACTGCAATCGCAGTCGGAATTCGTCCTCCATCCAGATACCACCGGGCTGCATGCACATCGTGTTCGGTCACCACAGAGCCGTGCGACATCGATAGTGGTTCGCCTTCGATGTTCGTGATTCGATCCACGAGCATGAGTGGCTCATCCGGCAGCCGCACGCGCGTGGGGTACTGGTCGGCCGCTGCAAAGAGTGGCCCGAGTGCCTCGCCAATTTTGCCAATGGCGAACTCCAGGCATTCCTCGCGCGAGAGACTCCGTGGTGGTGTCGATTTGTCGCGTTTCGAAGAAACGGAATTCGTACTCAGCACCACTTCCTCGTGAGAAGCGATCTCCAACTCACCTTCTGACTGCAAACGGGCGAGTCGCTCTTCAAAGGCCAGATAAGCCGCTTCCGCAGCATCGAGAGTTTCTGGGGAATTCATCGTCATGGGCGTGGCACTTGATGTCGTGGTATCAATCAGTCGTTCAGCAGCAATCCCCTCTTCTTCTGGAAGAGGAAACTTCTTTATCCCCTCTCTCTCAGGGAGAGGGCCAGGGTGAGGGTGAGACTCTGCGCGAGAACTTTCGTTTCGCAGCAATTCTTGCAGAACACTTGCGACTTCGCTTGTCACAACGGGGATCTGCTTCCAGTTTAAGCGTCGGATCGGGATCTCGATCTGCGGGCTGTCGGGCAGGCCCAACGGCTTTCGTCTTCCTTCAATGAGCTTCGTGAGCTGGCATGACGCAAAGAGTGGAGCAAAATCGACCGCCACTCCGCGGACCGCAAGCCATGCGAGTGTACGGACAAAATGTCGCACGGGATGAGCTGTCAGCGGGCAGGCACTCCGCACGGAAACTTGTTGATCACGGTTTGCGAGAATGGTTTCAATCAAACGTGTGCAGGTGCTGCCCGGGCCAATCTCCAGAAACAGATTGGTTCCGTCATGGAGGGCGGCTTCAATGACTGCCGGGAAATCAATTGTATGCAGTGCCTGCGAAGTAATGGCTTCCGCACAGGCAGTCGTGGAAGGGATGTAGGCCTTTGAAGTTGCTGTGCTGTAGACCGTGATCTCAGGCCGCTCCTGTACCGGCAACAGATGCAGTGCCCGCCACTGATCTTCCACCTGCTGTACAAAACTTAAATGGACTGTACTGGGGGCCGGCAAAGGCGTGATCGAGAGTGAAAGCTCTTCCAGCAATTCAGCAACTTGACCTGCATCGCCGCCAATCAGGCATTTTTGCGGAGCCAGGACAATCAGCAGTGCCACTTTTGGTTTTCTGGCAATTGCTGGCCAGAGTCGATCAGCCCGGCATTCGACGACTCCACTTGTCCAGGGGACAGGTTCCTCGGGAGGAATGTTCCATGCCTGGCGGGCGGTATCGAACGGTGGCGTTAATAGACCGGCAAACAGTCGCGAGGCCAGCATGCGCGACAGCATTTCATCGCGGGCTGTCCAGATGCGGAGTCCGAAGAGGGCTGAGGATTCCCCGAGGCTGTTACCAATCGCGGCTTGAGGAACCACTCCAAAACGGGCCAGAAGATCGCACATCAATGTGGCCAGCGTCACCTGCCCGAAAATCATCGCCCGATGATCGTCCGCTATGTCTGCTGACGATTCACCATTCCATAACAGGTCGGGCCGGTATTGATCGGCCAGTCGCAGATTCTCGCGATCCTGCTGTTCAAGGATCTCCGGGAAGGCCTGCCCAAGCTCCCGGCCCATCCCCAGAAAATGGCTCCCCGAACCCGGGAAGAGATAGGCCAGCTTGGCTTCCTGAGGTGTTGCAGAAAGGTAGAGCACCCCCTCTTGAGTCAACTCCTCCTGGCCTCGAATGGTTGTGATTTGCTCCAGCAGGCTCACCACTGATGCGTTCGATGAGACCATCAGAATGGCGAGTGGTCGCGTTACTCCTTGCGGGCGGACTGCGTACACCTCGCAAAAGTGCCGCCACCGACTGGGCCCCACATGCCGCCCACTCAAGCCATTGACAGCCGAGTTCTCCCATGCGGCGAGTAACGAACGCGCCCGCTCTATAAGTTGATGCCGAGTTGCCAAGTCAGCCGGCGAAGCTTCTGAAACGGTGCCTGTCTCGCCTCCAGAAACTTGTGGCTCGGGCCAGATGACCAGCGGCAATTCGGTCACGTGTGGCCTGGTGGCTGCCAGCGACGAAAAGAAAGGTTGAGGGGCTTCCTTGAGTGTGAGCAGACTCCACAAACCGATAGGAGACTGACTGCTCAGAATCGCCTGTCGCGCCCCCTCGGATCGATTTTTTAACCAGTATTGCCAGCCCTTCGCACTTTGTCCGAAGGCATCTGCCGCACCGGGTGGGAGTGATCTCGTCGCCAGGCAGGCCACAGCGGCGATCGCGTCGATCATCCCCGCAGCCACACCCGCAGGCCCCAAAAGAGCCGAGATCGAAGGGAAGACGGGTGGCAATTTCTCGGATCGAACCTCACCAGCACCAGATGTGACATTCTCGATCAAGGCATAGATCTGATCACCATCGCGCTGGGCGTCTGAAAGCCGTTTGAGAACGACAGCACCGGCACCATAGGTCGAATTGGGGGGAAGTGTCCTCTTCCACAGTTCAGTTTTGTCAGCATCCGGCAGATCGACAGCGCACGCCAGAGCCAGATCGACTTCTCTTAATCGTAACGCCTCGCTGGCCTGACGGAGGGTTTCAAAACTGCTGGCCTCTTCGCTCGAAAGGACAAATGCAGGGCCGCCGCAATCGAGTTCGCGGGCCACGCGACTGGCCACAATTCCACCAAGATTTCCCATCACTCGATTGGGGGTGAGCGGAGGATGCAGGCCATTCACCAGGGATTCGATGACTGCTGCATGATCGTCGATCGCAGTGATTCCCGAACCTCGCAGTTCCTGTTCGAGTCGCCAGCGCAGATGAAAGTTCGACGATTCGATATCGAGGGCAATGCCGACAAACAGCCCGCAACGATCTCCCAGCGCGCCTTCGAGTCCTGCATGCGCTTTAGCTTCGCTGGCGACATCGAGCATCAGACCCTGCTGAGGGAGCATATCCTGCTGCTCGACGGGGGGAATCCGAAAACGCTGCACGGGCCAGGAGAGTTGAGGATTCTCCATTGGCGCAGCTTCCCGTTCGGGATGTCGGCTTTGCCACCGCTCGAACAGTTGCTTGATCGATGCTTCCCCAAGTGCTGCCGAGAAGCCAATGATTGCGACTGGCTCTGGCTCTGGCTGAGCCAATTGCAAATCCGCAGCGACACTCACCTGGACCGGGTCGTGAGTTGAAGGGGAACCCGTCAACTGGCCAGATTCGGCATCGAGAAACTCTTCCACCAGCAGATGCCCATTGATTCCGCCAAAGCCAAAACCATTCACAGCAGCACGCCGGGGGAGACCATGGCCGGGAGCTTCCCAACGTTGACTCTCTTGCAAAACTGCAAAGGGAGAATTTGGTTCCTGCAGCAGACCGGCTGGCTGCTCATAATTGGCAGTACAGGGCAATCTCTGATGCTTGAGAGCCAGCACGACTTTCATCAGAGCAGCGGCACCGGCACCCGTCAGCAGATGACCCACGTTGGATTTGACGGCTCCCAGCACAGCCCGGGATGAGCGATAGCCCGCCTGCCGCCACAGTTCATGCAGGCTGGCAATCTCGACCTGGTCTCCGACTGGGGTTCCCGTGGCATGGCATTCGATGAGATCGACACTTTCGGGTAACCATCCCGCCCGCTGATAAGCTGCCCGCATGGCCCGCAACTGGCCTTCTGTCCGAGGTGAAAGGAGGCTGCCACCCCGATCATTCGAAAGCCCCGCCTCCACCAGCACGGCATGAATTTCCAGGCCGGCTGCAATTGCATCCTTGAGCCTCATCAGCAGGAACATCCCGGCTCCTTCACCGACGACCAACCCATCGGCGCGGGCATCGAGGGGACGGCACTTCTGCCCTTGAGAGAGCGCCTTGAGCTGTGAAAATCCAATCTGTGTGTACTGGCAATCGGGTCGGGAAAGCCCTCCCGCCAGCATCACATCGGCGCGACCCGCGCGGAGTTCATTCATGGCCAGCTTGACGGCGTAGATCGATGAAGCACAGGCGGCATCGAGTGTGAATGCCGGGCCACGCCAGCCGAGTTCGCGAGCAATGATCGCTGCAGGCAAGCCCAGTGCGTAACGGTTCTGCTCAGACCAGCGCTGGGAATCTGCTGAGCCGTAGGGCCCAGGTGATCTTGTTCCCGTGGAGGCATCGAGCACTTTCGAGAGGTATCTCGAACCCAGCACATCCCAGCATAGATCGTTGATGGCTTCGATGGGGAGAGCGATGCTGCCGAGAATCACGCCACAGCGGGCCGGGTCAAACGTCTGCAGGTTCAGCGGGGCGGCTGGCCGGTTTTGAAAAGGTCCCCGCAGCGTTGAGTTTTGAGTGCTCTCGATCGTTTGGAAGGCCGTCTTCAGCCCGAGACGAAAGAGGGGATCGAGCCCGTTCCATTCGGCTTCAGTGATGGCCGGAAGATGCTGGGAAATGGCCGGCCGATGGGGAAAGAGACTCCAGACGGTTTCATCGAGAAAACAGCCCCAGGTCGAGAGGGCTTTATCCGGCTGAGAAAACGGCCCCAGAGCATAGCGGCTCTCCAGCCTCCAGCGACCCTTCGGAACGCTTCTCCCGGCATCAACGCCTGAGTGAATATTGCCCCAGAAGCCATGCAAATCGCCTGCACCGGGAAAGCAGCCCCCCAGGCCGACAATGGCGATTTTTGCTGGATTCAGAGATTCCCTTAGAGCTGGATTCAAAAGTAGCACCCGATGTGTGGGGAAGAACTTGAATTGCGACGTAAAGCTGAAAACCCCTGGTTCAACCGACTGATCGACGTTTCTGTGCCTTCAAGGGGTCAGGATACAATTTATTCACCCTAAACACCCCATATTACGAGGTCAAAGAAAGCAGGATTCGAATTTCCCAAAACCATCTTATGGGTCAAGGACCGATTAATCGACTTTTCGGAGAGGTGGAAATCCGGAACAAAATGCTTGAGAAATGGTGGATGTTTGTGGATGGGCAAATAATCAATTGGAACGACCTCACGTAACAGATCACCCCCAAAAGTACTCTAAGACCTTTGAGTATGTTTTCGCCTTGAGTCTCTGCCCGTGGCAGAGGTTGCCCAGTTTTCATTCAAGCTTCTGCAAGTTTTTTGTGCAACAGTTACCTAAGAACTTGGTAAAAAGGGAGTTCACCCGGTCTCTCATGTATGAGATCAGAATACATACAGAAAGCTTGATGTATTTTGTGGACATTGTTTTTCTTTGTGGCATGCCGTGTGCTTATTATCTATCCAGTTATCTTGCTTAAACTTTTTTTAAGGATGAGTCATGCAAAAACGTGGTTTTACTCTAATCGAACTATTGGTGGTTATTGCGATTATTGCTGTCTTGATCGCTTTGCTTTTGCCAGCTGTTCAGCAGGCAAGGGAAGCTGCTCGAAGAACGCAATGTCGCAACAACATGAAGCAGCTTGGACTGGCAATTCACAATTACCATGACATCTACGATCAGATGCCACTGGGCACGCTTTATCGCCACAACTGGCGAGTGTCGATTCTTCCGATGCTTGACCAGGGACCTGCCTACACTAACCTCAATTTCAATGCGACATTTCGTGGCGACGTCAACGATGCGAATACCGCAACGCTGCGAAACTACAAAGTTTCCGCGTTCATCTGCCCATCAAGCACTCTCGACCCCAATATGAATCCGGGATGGAACGGACAGCGGTACCAGTACCACCATTACATGGGATTGAATGGTGCTGTTGGGACTGGCGTCGGCACTTGTAAGAGTTGTTATGGATGGAGTTGTGACAATGGTCCTTTTCCACACAACAAGAAGATGCGACTGACGGATCTGACCGATGGTACCATCAACGTCTTAATTGTGGGCGAGCAGTCATCAC
>VFQR01002155.1_pt1 | contig 13094 bp, 14 predicted proteins | sample 3512321 | NCBI WGS metagenome assembly VFQR01 (sample SAMN10412374, study PRJNA504923) | tailings metagenome | isolation source: Relicate 3 Philex TSF1 revegetated site | place: Philippines: Tuba, Benguet | collected 2017-08-29
TCCTATCGCCCCACCGGGATGATCCTATCCGGGCGGCAACTAGCTTGACGTGGGGCGCTGGCAGCATCTGCACTTCTTCCAGTTCAAGGCTTACATCGAGGCCCGCGTGCCGCGGGTGGCCTGCAGCCAGTGCAACAAGACGTCCCAGTGCGAGGTCCCGTGGTCCCGTCCGGGCTCGGGCTTCTCCGCGGTGATGGAGGCCTTCGTGATCGCGCTCTGCCAGGGTATGCCCGTGGCCCAGGTCGCACGCCTTCTGGGGGTTTCCGACGAGCGCGTCTGGCGCGTTCTCGAACACTACATTCCAAAGGCGCGCACCGAGGAATCGATGACGTCGATGTCCAAGCTCGCCGTTGATGAGACCAGCAGCCGACGCGGCGCGTTCATCAGCGTGTTCTTCGATGCCGAGCAGCGGCGGCTGGTGTACGCCACGCCGGGCCGCAACGCCGCGACGTTCAGGGCCTTCGCGGAGGACCTGCGTCAGCGCGGCGGCGCGCCCGAGGCCATTACCGATGTCAGCATGGACATGTCCAAGGCATTTCAGGCGGGTGCGCGTGCGCAGTGCCCACAGGCGCGAATCAGCTTTGATCCCTTCCACGTCGTACAGCTGGCAAGCACGGCGCTGGATCAGGTGCGACGCGCCGAGACCAAGCGCGCGCCCGAACTCAAGGGCAGCCGCTGGGCCTTGCTGAAGTCGTCGAAGAAGTGGAGCCCACAGCAGATCCAGACCATGCATCACCTGCAGCGCAGCGGCCTGCAGACCGCGCGCGCCTGGCGCATGAAGGAATCCCTGCGCCAGATCTTCAGGGACGCCCACACACGGACTGAAGCCGAGCCCTTGCTGCGGGGCTGGATCAGCTGGGCGCGGCGCTGCCGACTGGCACCTTTCAAGCGGGTCGGACAGACGCTGAAGGACCATCTCGAAGGCATCCTCAACCACTTCAGCAGCGGGCTGAGCAACGGCTTTCTGGAGTCCATGAACGGGCTGATCCAGGCCGCCAAGTCCAGAGCACGCGGCTACCGCACCGACCAACGCCTGATCCTCATGGCCTACCTCGTCTGCGGCAAGCTGAAGCATCTGCCCTCAAACCCCTGGCTGACCGCCGCGGCCAAACCGGCTTGACCAGCGGTTTCCCACAGGAAACGCGATAGAGCCGGTAAAACGTCGCCTGTGACACGCCCATCTTCCGGCACACCTCCTCGACGCTCGCCCCCGGCTCCGCCTGCTTCGGGGCGAACGCGATCGCATTGGCTCGGGCTTCAGATTGGCAAGCTTCCCTTTGAGTCCAGCGCCGCGCCTTTCGTAGGCGACCTGTTTGATGGCTTCCAGGAAGCTCTTCGATGACCATGCCCAAGGCGTCCGTGCAGCGGCCGAGAACGATCAAGTACGAGCGGACCCCATCGCCAGCCGGGGCTGTTCTTGCACTGCTACAACGCCGACAGCAGCTTCTCAAGATCCGCCAAAGACGGCAGGACCCAGTAGTCGACAGGCCGTCCTTCTCTGAGCGTGGGAGCGTTCTTCGTGTTGAGGTTCGAGTTGCGGGACTTCTGGGCAGCGTAGCGCGTGCGATACCTCGCAAGGTCCGCGGGTGCGGTGTCCATCCGTGACGTCCAGAGGTAGACCGCCTGTACGCGGTTCCTCTCCAGAGCGATCTCCCGACCGCTAGGAAGTCGAAATCCAGCGATGTACTTGGTGGGGAGGGCCGTTCTCTCGAACTTGGAGACCAAGAAGGCCTCGGCAGATCGGGTGTTCATGAAACTGTGCTCCTGGTTGGGTCAGGGGGTGGCCCGCGTACGCCGGCAGGCCAGCGGTGAATCGCAAGCTCCTCGGCTCTTCGCGGTCAGAATGCTTGGCGTTGTGCTGCGCTTTCAGTGGTCGGTGCGCCTGATCTCGAGATCACGCAGCCTGGAGTTGCATGCGGAGTCTCTCTCGCGATTCCACCAGTTTGTGGCCGTCGGTCTTGGCGGAGGCGTCTTCGGGGGCCTTGGTGCCGCAGAAACACGCAACGCGCTCCGCGTTTGCGCCCGACGGATGCGGCACTCCGAGCAGCACGCGCTGCCGGTCAACATGCCCCTCTTTCGCCAGCCTGAGCATCACCTCGGCGGGTTGGTCTCCCAGTGGGATCCAGAGCGCATGCGCCAAGGGGGCGGCCTCTGTGGCAAACGCGCTGTTCACCCAGCGCTGGAGAACCTCCGACCGGCGGATCGGGATTTGACGATTGTAGTTTTGACCCCGATACAGGACGGGGTAGCGCAGCACTGAGGTGTAGTGCACCGCATCGGCATTCTCCGAGAAGAGCTTGTCGGCAGACTCGATGCCGAGAGCCTTTGGGAGCCCAATGGCATCCAGGCAACGGACTAGATTCGTCCGCATCGGACCAGAGAAGCTGGCAACTCCCTTCGCGATCCGCAACGCTTCGGAGGCCGATACACCAGCGGTAAGCGAGGCCCTAGCGGACGCGAGAGCGTTCTCAGCTTGTTGGATGCCTGGCGTGATGCCCACCAAGACCAGCCGAGCAGTAGGGTTTAAGTACTCGAAAGGTGCGTAGTAGACGGAAAGATCTCCCGTTCGCTCCATGAGCAAGGACTCGGGCAGCCCGGTTGCGAGAGGGCGATGGCGGATCACCGCGTCCCGATAGCGTTCGATCAAGCTAGTCTCGATGTTCATGGCTCTACCCTTGGCTCTGCTCGCTGAAGCCTCTGGACTTCAGGGCTGCGATGAGTGTCTCGATCTGCTCAGCCGTCATGTGTGCTGATGCTTCTTCCAGCAGCTTGCGCTTCTGGTTGAGCTGGTCTCGCGTGGCTCGGCGACCACGAATCAGGCGCTCCACGCTCGCTGCCAGAGCCTCCGGGTCGACAGCGTTCAGCAAGGCGTCGACGACGTCTGGTTGACTGAGATCGTGTAGTTCGGAGAGCGCGGCGATGCGAGCGTGCGCGGCTTCTCCGAGCATCAGGCTCTTGCGTTTGCCTCTCTCAGGAATAGCTGTGCGGCTCACAGGGCATCCCCCCGGGTGCTTGGCGAAGAAAGCCGCAGCACCTGATGACGGAAGTCCGCTTCCATCTGCGAAACGCGTTCGCGGTGCTGCAGTTCCAGTACCCAGCGCGCAAACGTGGTGGGTTGCTCGATTTCCGCGGCGTGGGCAAACCGCAGCAACTCGTCCGGCTCTAAGGCAAAGGTCTTGGCAGAGGGGTCTCCTGCAAGCAGCGCTGCGATCCATGCGTCCGAAAGACCCGAGTCGCTCGCGGCCTCACGAAGGCTTGGCTTCAACCTCTGGAGGGCCTCGATGTAGCCTTTGAATCGGCTGGCTGTGCCGCCGATATCCAGCTCCGACGACGGATAGAGCTTGGTTCGCTGCGTAGGGATGAAGTCAGGGCGCCGTGCCAACCATTCCATCGCGTCGTCGGTCGTGACGACCGTCCTATGACGCCGCTTGGTGATCCGAAGGGCGCCCTCGTTCTTGGGATTGGCGGCCATGCGCAGCGTCTTTTCCGACACCCTCGCCAAGGCGGCGAGCTGCTCGATGGTGATGTCGCCACCCAGCCAGTCGATTCGGGCGCGAGCGATGTACCCAGAAACTGCCCACCTGACGATGTCCGTGGCTTTGTTCTCACCGATCAGTGGACTCGCAGCTCCAAACCAGCCTCCGCGATCGGTTTCGAAGAAGACCCTGTCGGCCATCGCTTCAACAACTTGACCGAGCAGATGAATTTCGGGGTAGGAATTTTCGGGATGGTTGATTCCGGCCGGGTCTCCTCGCCAGACGTAGGCTCCAAGCGACGCAGCATGACCGCCGACGCTCTCACTAAGGCGAGCAAGGTCGCGCTGGTCGCTCGGGAACTTCCAGTTGCCGAGCCAACTTTCCAGTTCGTCTTCTGGCAGCCCGAGGAGCCGCGCGGTGGAAGCCGGACCAAACAGCGGCTCGATCACCGTGATGAGCTCCCAAAGCACTTCGTAGACGGCTCTCTCAACGTGCTCGGGCTTTACGGAGGCGATGCTCATGAATAGACACTCCAGATAGCGTGTGTGTCTATGAGAACACCGTCTGGGCGGGGCGTCAAGACATAAAAGATATCCTGTGTGTCTTTACTGTCGGCGGCTGGGCGTACGGGCTGGACCTTGGCAGACGGCGGCGGTGACTCGTCCGTCGCGAGTTCTCGGCCAGACGGGCATCTGATCCATGGTGCTAGCGCCAACGGTGCGGTTCAGCCATCAGTCGGCCCGGGCTGCTCCCGAACAAGTGAGCCGGGATCGCGCTCATAGGCTCTGGCGACGCGCTGCCACTTGATTGGCGCTGCGGCTCTTTGGCCGCATGCGACCAGCAGCGGCTACCTCGCGCGCTGTTCCGCCCCGAGGTCCAGAAACGCGAACAGGCGCTCCGCATAGGACTTCGCGGCGGCCATCTGTGCCCGAAGTGACGGCGCGCCGGCCCCGATCAGCAGCACGGGCAAGCCGGTTTGAGCACAGCGGTGAAGCGCGGCGATGAGGGCGCCCAGCTGCGGAGCGTCGAGCCTGTCGAGCCGGTCGATCAGCAGTGCCAGCAGCGTGGCTCCGGCCTTGGCCGCACGGCCAACGCTCTCCATCAGCGCCACGAGGTCAAACTCCAGCGCGCCGTTGTCGGCAAGGCCTGGTTCGGCGGTCCCCTCGAGCATGGGAACGTCCGGGTAGCGCGCCCGCAGGGCGCGAGCGAAGCCCACCAGCGCGCTGTCCGCTTGCGCAGCCAGTCCTTGGGCGCCCGGGGTCAGGGCGAGGGGCTCGAGGGCGTCGCGCAGCTGCCGTGCGAGCAGGGCTGGTAGCGAGACACCGGCCCCGGCATCGGCGCGCAGGGTCAGCAGGCTCAGCGCGCGGGTCTCCTCGTCGATCTGATCCAGCAGGGCCGCCGCCGCCGGCGGCGGCGCGCCCACCATGACGAGGCTTTGGGACGCGCGGCCGGCGCGCGTGCGTTTAAGCGCAATGCGGGCCTGGGCGGCTGCTTCCTCGAGGCGAATGGTGTCGGTCGGCTGGTCAGCGGTCATCGGTCGAGTCCCAGTAGTCGGCGCGCAGGATGCTCTCCTCGGTGGCCCAGCGGTTGGCGAGTGCCGCCCAAGCCGCCTGAAAGGGCTGCAAACACAGCCGCAGGGGAATGACGCCGCGCCGCAGCCAGTAGCGCGCCCACGCGCGGTCGCCGCGGAGTCCCGCCGAGGGCAGGGCAGGCGGCCGCTCTCGCAACAGGCCGTGCAGTGCGCGGTGCCGGGTCCGGGGCAGCCGGTGGCGGCGATCCAGCGAAAGACCAAGGTTGCCAGGCAGCAGCTCGGCGCTCGCGGTCACCCGCGCGTAGGGCGCGAGCATGGCGTGCGCGCAGGCATCGCAGAGTTCGAGCTCCACGAGATTGCCGTCACCCCAGGCGGACCCGTAGCCGGCATGCAGGCGGACATGCAGCACCTCGCCGAGGTCGACGCTCTCGAGCAGGGTGGTCTGGCAGCGGTCGCAGACGACCCCACGCAGCTCGGGGTCCGGGGAATCGGTGTAGAGAATGGTCATCGCGCACTCCTGGCGTAGCAAGGCCTCTCCCGACGATCGGGATGAGGAGCCAAGGGTGGTGAAGCGGTGAGGACCAATCCTACCCCAGCCGTGTGAGACCACGGAAAGCGTTCGTGCACCGTTCTCAGCACCGGAAATCGCGCGGCTCGGATCTGTCAGCTGCGTCCCGCCTCAAGGCAGGCCCGCATGGAGTTGACATGCAGCTGCACCACCTTGGACAGCGGTTGCTGGTAGCCGCCGGCGAGGTTCCACGCGACCGGTATGCCTCGGCTCGCGAGCCCGTGGAACACCTTCCAGTCGCGCAAGGCCATCTGCGAGGTGGTGAGGAAGCCGCCCAGCGGGTCGTCGATGTGCGGATCGGCGCCTGCCTGGTAGAGCACCAGATCGCAGGTCGCCAGAGATTCCAGATCGCGGCTGATGTTGGTGAGGAAGGCTTCGGCCTGGTGCGCGCGGTGCCAGGTGTCGCCAGCGGTGATGTGGACGATGCCGCCCGGCTTCAGCGTGTCGAGGATGTTCTCCGTGCCGTCGCCATGGTGGTAGTCATAGTCGAGGATGCCGACGCAGAGGCCGGGGTTTTCGGCCTGCAGGGCCAAGGCCGCCACCATCAGGCCATTGAAGGTGCAGTACGAGCCTCCGAAATCCCAGCCAGCGTGGTGGAAACCCGAGCACGGCGCCGCCACGGCGGCACGCGTGGCGAGGGCGCGTCGCGCTGCCTCGAGCATCGCACCGCTGGTATGGGCGAGGCTCGCGTTGACCTCTGCGCTGAGGGTGCCGAAGCCGTTGGGCAGCCGCATGGCGTACACGTCATCGACGTAGTCGGCCGCGTGCGCGCGCAGCAGATCTTCGCGGGAGGCCGCGGGTGGCTCGATCAGGTCGAGTTCGGGGAAGCACGCGCACCAGGCCTGCACCACGGCCTCGGGTTTGGCTGCACTGGGCGAAAAACCTTGCGCGGGCGCGAGCATCTTGGGGCTGTAGACGACCTGCATCGGGTGCTCCATAGGGGATGACGACCTGCAACACGAGGCTTGACGCGCCGTGCGGGGTTCGCGGGGCGGGCCTGATCTCGGCCGCGCGGTTCGTCGAAATCGGACGGGTTCACAGCTGGGTGATGGCTGGTGGCGGGGCATTCGAAGCCTCTCCTGCATGGCTCGAGTGCCGCGCCCGCCTGCTCAATTGATCTTGGGGGGCGGCTTGCCGCCCAAGGCCCCCAGATGCGGCAGGCGCGGCAAGCGCAGCTGGGGGTGTCGGAGAGGCCCCAATCCACCGCCCTTCAAGGGCAGGCTCTGCTGCGCCATGGGCTGGAAGCTCGATCGCCGGGCCAGTCCCAGCACATCCTCGAGGCGCGACACTGCGCGGAGGATCCGGTAGAGGTCGAGGTGTTCAGTGCCCAAGTTCTCGTCGACATACCTGGCGAGGTAGCTGGCCGAGTTGGGCCGGATGCCGTTGCGCATGCAGATGACGTAGGCGGCCATCTCGGCCTCCAGCTCCCGCTGCTCGTGTGGCACTTGGCGACGGTCTTCGGTACCCAGCCGCGCATCCTCCCCGAGATGTCCGAGGAAGAGGTGCCCGAGTTCATGCACCAGGGTCGAGAAGCGCACGACATTGCCGTGCAGGCGATTGAGCCTGACCACGTAGGGCGCCCGTCCCGCTTGTCGTGGATCCTTCGGCCGGCGCTGGTTATGTCCGGCCTGGCGGTCGCCAACATCGTGGTGCACCAGCTCAACGCCAAGCGCCTCAACGCGAGCGCGGATCATCGCGTAGGCCTCGTCTTCCATGACGCCTGTCGCAGTGAAGCTGAGCACGCCTTCAGGAAGGCTCGGGCCCTCGGTATCGAGGATGTCGTAGACCAGGGCCACCGGGCCGAATGGATGCAGCACGAGCAGCGGGCGCGCCTCGCTGCTGAGCCGCCGCCCGAACTGGCGCGCCCAGTCGGACTGGGAAGCGACATAGGTCACCCCCGGCCTTTGGATGTGCAGCAGGAGCGCATTGAAGGGGGCGACGTTGCGCAGGCGGGCCACGAAATCCAGCAGGCCCTTGAGCTGCTGGCCCTTGGCGTAGAGCTTGGCTTCCGCGAGCAGCTGGTCCAGCAGCGCCCGCGCCTGGCGCTCCTGCATGGGGTCGTGCAGAAGGTCCTCGAAGAGTTCGCACTGCGGGTGGTGGCGGCGCTTCTTCATGGTCGCGTCAATCGATCGAGGTCGAGATCACCTGAGACAAGTCCGGGGGGGGCGGCCGCATCGGCTGTGCCCTGTACGTGGGCGTTGCCGATGGCGGCTTCACCCATGGGCCCCACATCGCCGAGAGCTGCATAGACCCCGCGGCATCAAGGGCGTCTACCCGCGGGCGGCTTCGCAACGGAAGCTGCATCTTCTTCGCGGGCAGCCCTCATCAGTTCGACTGTCAGCAGGACCCGCTGCATGCGATCCATGGATGTCTGCTCCGGGCTGAAGGGGTTGCAGTCTTTGTAGGGCCGGGTGCTGCTGTAGAGCCACCAGTTGCCGGCGATGGGGCCGGTCCGGATGGCGGCCGGAGCCTCGCCCAGATCCTGCTCGACCAGCAGATGGTTGCAGGGCTTGTCGCCAGTGACCCAATCCATCTCGGCACCGTGTTTCTGCCAGCGCGAGGGATACAGGCGCCGCCAGTGGGGATACACCATCAGGTCCGCACCCGTGACCCCTTCATAGGGGATGTGGATGTCACCCCCCATCTGCTCTTCCAGGGTGTCGCCGTTGAAACGTGGCGGGGTGCCGTCATAGTCGTCGTCCAGCCCCGGATGCAGTTTGGCGATGCCGGGAATGCCGCAATCAGGCCCGCAGAGGAAGAAGGCCTCTCGCGGTGGTCGCCCCGACTCGCGAACGCGGCGCGCCTGCTCGGCGAGCAGGCCCTCCCACAGGGCTCGATCCCGGAACTGGCAGGAGACGGAGTGGACGTCCTTGCGCTGGGCCAGCGCCAGGATTGTCTGGCGCAGTTCATCGCAGAGTTCCCTGATTGGCATTTGCTGCTCCCGCTTTGCAGTCTGGTGGTTCGGTTGCACCCTTTCGAGGATCGGGAAGCATCGTCTCAAGGGCTGAGAACCGGCGAAGATCATGGGTCTGGTCGGATGCCTGACGACGTCTCGCATGCCTGCCTTGGCTGCATGAGACGGGGCGGATCGATCCTGCCGGCTGTTGCTCGATGGGCTGGACAGCTGTGGGAGGGGCACGGCTAGCGCGTCAGATTTGAAGCGAGTTCTTTAACATCTTTCTTCCTCGCTTCCTCGCTTCCTCGTTGCCTGGCATCAGCGAGAATTTTCTACCGTCTGAGCGACGCTCCACATGCCAATCCGCAGATCGAACCTGTTCGCCGTGGCCCTGGTGGCCCTCGCCTTGGCTGAGACAGCCTCCGCCGCAGTCTTCATCAACGAGCTGCACTACGACGACTCAACCGCGTCCGGGGACACGGGCGAGCGTGTTGAAGTCGTCGCCACGAACGGGGAGTCCCTGGAGGGCTACCGGATCGTTCTGTACAACGGCAGCGGCGGCGCTCAGTACAACGACTCTCCCGTGCCGGCAGGTGCTCTGCGCACCTGCGGCGCGACGGTGCGGCTCGCTGTAATCAGCTACCCATCGAACGGCATCCAGAACGGCGCTCCCGACGGACTCGCCTTGGTGGATCCGATGGGGGGCGGTGGTCCAGTTCCTGAGCTACGAGGGCGCCTTCGCGGCGACCAACGGTCCGGCCAGCGGAATGACGTCCGTGGACATCGGGGTCATGGAAACCAATGCCACGGCTCCCGCGACCTCGCTGCAGCTGAGCGGCGAGGGCAACACCGCGGGGCAGTTTGCGTGGCAACCCAGTCGCGCCGAGAGCTTCGGTGAGTGCAACGCGGGGCAGACGTTCGTACAGTCCGAAGATCTGCCTCCATCGGTGGTCTCCACGGTGCCTGCTTTGAACGCAGTCGACGTCGACCCTGCGGCCAACCTCGGCGTGGTGTTCTCGGAGCCTGTGTCGCTGGGCGGTGGGGCGTTCGCGCTGACCTGCGCAACTACGGGACCCCGAGTCCTCTCCGTGACACAGGGCGTCGAAGGCTACACGCTGGATCCCGGCACGGATCTCGGATTCGATGAGACCTGCACGCTGATGATCACGGCCAGCGAGGTGGTGGATCTGGATCTGCAGCCGGACACCATGGCCGGCAACGTCGTGATCAGCTTCCGCACCGCTCCGGATCGCGCACCTTCGGTGGTCTCAACGCAGCCATCCAACGGGGCGACCGGTGTCCCCGCGAGCGTCACCTTGGGCGTGACGTTCTCGGAGCCCGTGGCGGTGACAGGGGACTGGGCACGTCTTAGCTGCGCCAGCTCGGGTTCTGTGCCTCTCACGATTGGCGGCGGGCCGGCGCAGTGGTCGTTGGATCCCGCCGTTTCGCTCCAGCCCCTGGAGTCCTGCTCACTGCGCGTTGTCGCGAGCCAGGTCGCTGACCTCGACGGCTCGCCCGATCCTCTGGCGGCCGATGTGGTGGTCGACTTCGTGACATCGGCAGGCCCCGGCGCCTACTACGCCAGCGTGGATGCGAGCTCGTGCACCGTGCTCCGGTCGACACTGCACGCCGCGATCGATGACCACACCTTCTACCCCTACACAGCGACGACGACCGACACCTGGGACATCCTGGAGCTGGCGGATCAGGATCCGGCCAATCCGGGACGCATCGTTGACGTGTACCGCAACGCCTCCTACGCCAAGGCGGGGGGCGGGAATGCGAACTACAACCGCGAGCACACCTGGCCGAACAGCTACGGGTACAACGACCTGACCGGAGACCATGCGTACACGGACGCGCACATGCTCTACCTGTCGAACTCGGCCTACAACAGCTCGCGGAGCAACATCCCCTACGGCAACTGCAACATGGGGTGCAGCCCTCTGGTGACTGATTCGACGAACGGGCAGGGGGGCGGCCCGCAGGTGTATCCGGGCCAGCACAACTGGTTCAGCAGCGCCCTCAACCTCTTCGAGGTCTGGTCGGCGCGCAAGGGGGATGTGGCACGAGCGGTGCTTTACATGGATATCCGCTACGAAGGCGGCATGCACGGCATCACCAACCGCCCGGAGCCTGACCTGATCGTCGTGGACGACCCTGGGCTGATCCAGACCACGCCCGCGGGTGCGTTCGCGCCGGTGGGCTACATGGGGCTCAAGTCCGTCCTTCTGCAGTGGCACGCCGCCGACCCGCCGGACGCCAACGAACAGCTGCGCAACGATGTCGTCTTCACCTACCAGGGCAACCGCAACCCGTTCATCGACCATCCCGAGTGGGCGGAGTGCCTGTACTCCTGCACGTGCTCGAGCGCGCCACCGGCTGAGATCTTCGGAAACGGGTTCGAGGACTGATCTGGCTCCGCTTGGTAGTGCTGAATCGGAGAGTCTGGAGGGGGCTGCTGGGGATGCCCATCAGTAAACGTCGGCCAACGCCGGTTGACGCAGGCCCATGTGGAAGGGTGGTCCGTGGCTCTAGCATTTAGGGATCGGACCCCACCAACCTCAGGCGATTGATCGATGGAGCGCTTCAAACTGGAAGGCTTGTCCATCCGGCAGCTTGAGCAACTCGAACTCGCTGTCCGACAGCGTCGGGAGCAGCTGATCTTTGAGGATCGGAAGCGCGTCCGGGAGTTGCTGATCCAGGCTGCCCGGGACGAGGGCTTCTCGATCTACAACCTCTTCGACCTGCCGGCGCCAGTAGGCCGGTAGCGCATGCACTGACAGGCGCCCGAAGGTGAAGCCCCTGCAATCCTTGGCAGGGGCATCACACCCCGCACCGTCATCTGCCCTCCGGGGTTGGGCAGGCTCGGAACCGGGGGAACGCGGTCAGGCATGGCCGTACGTCAGAACGCTGAGCGCCAGCCGTCGCGCATCGGCTCCGAACGTCGGGTCGATCTGGTGAGCCGGTGCGCCGGTGCTCAGAAGGAAGCGACGCAACCATGGCTCGAAGGTGGGCAGACGGATTCTGGCTTCGTCATCGCCCGCATCGATTGCAGCGGCCAGGGGGGCCAGAAAGCGGATGTGCTCATCAGGCATGGCGCCACTCTAGGGGGCTCGGCGTGGCGCTGTCAGTCAGCCGATGGATCCCAAGTCGGTAGGAGATTTCCTACCGGGGCCCCCGGCCTGCCGCTCGGGCTCCTCGAGACAGCTCCGTCTGGAGGACAGACGCGAAGTCCTCGAAACGCAACATTCCTGTCGGACCATGGCAGGATTGGCTGCCCGACCCGGGCAGGAGAGGGGGAGCTCTCATGCGCGTCGTTGCTGCCGTGGTGCTGCTGGCGTTGGTCAGCGTCTTCAATGTTTCCGAGGCGCAGTCCGGCGCCTACCTTCGTGTGGCGTCCTGGAACACCCTCCACGCGGGATGGAGCGGCCAGACGGACTGGAACGGATACGCGAGCCAGTTGTGTCAGGTCCCGGACGATCGCGCACCTGCTTAACAAAGAGTTCCGGGTGGGTGGATTGCCAGCGCTTCAGCGCCTGAATCGGAGTTTCGTGGTTCAGGGCCTTCTGCGGCAAGTGATGGTTGTAGAGCCAGACGTAGCGGTCGAGGGTCTGCTCCAAACCCTCGCCTGACTCGAAGCGGTTGGTGTTGAGCACGTGCGAGATCCGGCCGTTGAAGCGCTCGACCATCCCGTTCGTCTGCGGGCTCTTTGGCCGCGTCAGGCGATGCTCGATGCCAAGCGCCGCGCACAGGGCGTCGAACTCATGGGTCCCGCTCTCTGCGCGCTTGCGAACCCCAAACAGGCGGTCAGTGAACTCCTTTCCTTTGTCCGTCAGAACAAAGCGAATCTTGACCGGGCAGCGTGCGTGCAGCGCCTTCAGGAACCGGCGCGCCGAAGCCGCTGTCTTGTTCGCGCGGATCTCGGTGTAGACCCAGCGGGTCGCGCGATCGATAGCGACGAACAGGTAGCGTCGCTGCGTCTCGTCAGGCATCTGCGGCAGGTACTTGACGTCGATGTGCAGGTAGCCCGGGTCGTAGGCCTTGAAGGCCTTCGTGGGGCGCGCAGGCGCCTCTTCCACCGGCAGACGTGACACGCCACGACGACGCAGCAGGCGGTCCAGTGCAGAGCGGCTCATGCTCGCGTGGACGAATTCACGCACCACCGAAAGCAGGTCATCCAGCGAGAGCCGCAGCGTCTTGCGCAGCTCCACCACAATCTCCTCCTGGCCGGCGTTCAACGTGGTCTGGAGCCGATGGGCGGTGTGACTGAAGTCTTCCTGCGTGGTCCGCTTGCGCCATTTCCGGATGGTCTGCCGGGTGACGCCAAAGCGCTCGGCCAACTCGTAGTCGCTGCCCGTCGCTGCCTGGATCTCGCGGCGGATCGCAGGGGTCGTTCGGGCGTTCTTGTGCAGGCGGATATTCATGCGATGCTCGGCGTGGAGAGGTCGGACAGAAGGCCAACCAGCACCTCGCGGCCGATCAGCAGGGCTGACCGATTATGCAGGAGATATTCGTCCGGGACCCGACAATTAGGTCAACCGCGGACGCAGATCCGCGCAAACGGCGGCGGTCTCAACTCTGAAACGCAACACCCCAACGGAGCGTAGTGGGCCAGGTGAC
>VFQR01002156.1_pt1 | contig 13093 bp, 17 predicted proteins | sample 3512321 | NCBI WGS metagenome assembly VFQR01 (sample SAMN10412374, study PRJNA504923) | tailings metagenome | isolation source: Relicate 3 Philex TSF1 revegetated site | place: Philippines: Tuba, Benguet | collected 2017-08-29
AGCCTGTTGCACGGAGAAGCCTCTGGCGCGAGAAGCGGATGGGCAGTCTCTCCTGGCACTGCTTTGCACGCCGAAAGCCGGCCAATCGCGATCGCACGACCGGCACGCGTCGATGCGCGACACAGGCGCGACCAGTCGCGGGAAGTTGGCGAACCAATCAACCCAGCGAGCACAAGATATTGATATCACAAATTAACAATGGCGCGCCCGAAAGGATTCGAACCTCTGACCCCCAGTTTCGTAGGTCCGTGAACATAACAAGCACGATTTGCTTTAGCACGCTGTTTTCGTTGAGTTTTCGCGCAGATCCTTGATGTTTCTTGGGTTTTTTCCGCGAATTCGGCGATCTGCCGGCCTGGGTGCTTTCCGCGACCAATCGCGAAGGCCTGGGGTCAGAAGCGCCCGCCACGAACCGCAGCGTGAACGCGACGCATTCGCGACGTGGTTTCCGCCCCTTTGCGCCCGTTTTCGCCATCCCGCCGGACAGCGCGAAAGAGCATCTTGCTGACCGTTCGGCCTGCCGGCTCAGTCAGCGGCGGCTTCACGGCGATGGCAAGCGGGAAATGCGCACGACTTTGACGGAACGGTTCGTGAAGAGTGCGACGGCGGGCGACCGGTCGTCTCCGATCTTCATAGACGACCAGGTGATCGGCTTTGGGCTGCAGGTGCGCCAGAACGGCCGCAAGACCTTCACCCTCGATTACACCTTCGAGGCGCGGCGCCGGCGCTACTATATCGGCGACTATCCTACATGGGCGGTGGCCGTCGCGCGTGACGAGGCGAAACGCCTGAAGCGCGAGGTTGACAGCGGTTGCGATCCGCTCGCGACCCGTGACGACCGCTGGGTCGCGCCGACCATCAAGGATCTGGTCGTGCGCTACACCGAGGAGCACATCTCGAAGCTCTCGAAAGACCACGGCCGCGACCAGCGGAACATGCTGGCGAAATACGTGCTTCCGGTCTGGGGTGACAAGAAGGTCGCGGATATCCGCATCCGCGACGTGGACGCGCTCTTGTCGGACATCGCCAAGGGGCCGGGCGCGAGCGCACAAGACGAAGACGAAGCAGAAGCGCTCGAAGGCCCTCAAGCCCGCCAAACCGACGCCGATCCAGGCGAACCGCGTCGGCGGCATCATTCGCAAAATGTTCAACCTCGCGATCCGATGGGAACTGCGGCCCGACAATCCGGCCGCGGCCTTCATCCGCAATCCCGAAGCGCCGCGCGAGCGCTTCCTCGATCTGAAGGAGATCGCGCGTTTCTCCGAGATACTCGACAGCCACCCGAACCGGCGCGGCGTGAACATCGTGCGCATGCTGATGCTGACCGGCGCGCGGCGCGGCGAGGTGCTCAATGCGCGTTGGGAGCAGTTCGACCTCGCGGGTGCGGTCTGGACGAAGCCGGCCGCGACCACGAAGCAGCGGCGCATGCACCGCGTGCCGATCTCCAAGGCGACGGTCGATCTCCTGAAAGCGATTCATTCGACCGTGCCAGCCGACTGCCCGTGGGTGTTTCCGGGCGACGCCGACGGCTAGCCCATTCAGGAGATCAAGCGCTTCTGGGACGACGTTCGGTCGGAAGCGGGCCTCGAAGACGTTCGCATCCACGATCTGCGGCACACCTTCGCATCGCTGCTCGTCTCGGGCGGCATGAGCCTGCCTATGATCGGCAAGCTCCTCGGCCATACGCAGGTGCAGACGACGCATCGGTACGCGCATCTGTTCGATGAGCCGCTACGGCCCGGACTCGACCGTCTCGCTAACTTGTTTGAAACTCGTCGTCAGCCGGCAGAGGTCAAAACCAACGCCTGACACGGGCCATGTATCGAGTATATTGATCACCTATAGATGCCGTCAAAACGCTTTCTTCTATCCCCACTTGCTGATGAACGGCAAACAACAGAACAATAAAAAGGACCATATGAGCCACGTCAGAAATCGAAAGCGCTAACCCCAGAAATAGAAGTACCTGACCTACGACCACCGGATTGCGCGATAAGGCGAATGGGCCGGTGTCGATGATGTCGCCGAGTACTCCTTCCGCAGCGCCGATGCGCCACGATCGGCCCATGTAGGTCTGCGACGCAATTGCGATCGCCGCTCCCATCGCCGCAAGAACGTTCCCTGCGACATCAAGGGTCGCGCTCTCCGGGGGAATGGTCGATCATCCTGAAAAGCCCGATACATAAGCGATTGGCGACCAGATCACCGCGCCGGCAAAGGCGAGACGAAACAGCAAGGCCGGCAGGCGTTGATCATGTGAACCCTGCCCGAACAGCCAGACCGAACGGCCAGCTTCTTTGGACGCCTGCGCAGACAACAACAGGAAGGCGATCACGTAGCAGGCCCCAATCAACCAGGTTGCCCATTCCACAGAGTTCATCGTCACGCTCTTGATTGACTATCGAAACGCCAGCCGGCAGTCATGGCCGCGAACCCAGAGTCGCCGTCACGACTTCAGGGCGCCCAATGACACCGCCAAGATCGACCCATGCGTTCGGATCGAGCGGCGACTGTCGGCGTATGAATGTGAGCTGCGAATGCGACCAGAGCAATATCTCGTCCGTCTGGTTGTCGAGAACATATTCGCCGCGATCCGTCACGACGGTCAGCACGGCATGGCCAAGACCGTCCTTGTCGCGCACGACCGTTATGAGCAGCGCGGATGCCGGCCACCCGAGGCGAACGAGTTCCCGGCGCTTCTCAAGAACGTAGTCTTCGCAGTCGCCGCGGCCTGAATTCGCGTAGGTCCAGCGCTCGATCACGCCGTACTGCTCTTGATCGGTCACGGGCTCGATGATCCGGTTGAAGTGCAGGTTCACGCGAACGAGTTCGCGCCATGCCGCCGCGCTCAACGTTACGCGCTGCTCCCTCGCGGCAGAATGCGGAAGGCACTCCCGCGGCTGCTCCGCGCAGAAGCCCAACCATCCGATCGGCGCCCGTCCCGCATTGCCCGGATGAAGATGCGCGAGATCCGTTCGCCCGCCCGCCAAAGCCGCGCCGCACCAGAGAGTGAGCCCCAGCACCGTGACACCGTAGAACATCTTTCTCATTGCTACACCCCTGTCCACGGGGCGAAGTAATAAAACACAGAAATCTAGATCGGTTTGCGAAAACTCATCGAGTTTCGATGTGCAGATTAGGAAATTTGAAGGGTTGCGCTTGCACTCTCAGTTAACCACGCCAGTATCTGGTCTATTCACCCTAGAGCGAAGTCTGCCAGAAGCTTGAGATTCAGAACGACGATCACCGCAGCGATCAACACGGCGAAAGCGGTCAGCCACCGTGGCGATACGAGCGCACCCATCTTCCGGCGATCGGCAGTCAACATCACCAGAGGGATCACGGCAAAAGACAACTGCATGCTCAGCACGACCTGGCTCAAGATGAGGAGTTGCGCCGTGCCGCTTTGCCCATAGTAGATCGTCACGCCTGCGGCAGGCACGATGGCGATCAGTCGGGTGATCAGACGCCGTAGCCAGGGCGGAAGCTTGATGTCGAGAAAGCCTTCCATCACCGCCTGGCCTGCGAGCGTGGCGGTGACGGTCGAGTTCAGTCCGCAGCACAAAAGGGCGATGGCGAACAAGGTCGGCGCCACCGCAAGGCCGAGAAGAGGCGCAAGCAACTGATGGGCCTCGCCAAGCTCGGCGATCCCGGTCCGGCCGGTGGCGTGGAAGGTCGCTGCCGCGAGGATCAAGATCGACGCATTGACGAGAAGCGCGAACATCAGGGCCACGGTCGAGTCGATCGTGGCGAACTTGAGCGCGTCGCGCTTTTCCTCGATCGTGTCGCCATAGGCGCGGGTCTGCACGATCGCCGAATGCAGGTAGAGATTGTGCGGCATGACGGTCGCGCCGAGGATGCCAAGCGCGAGATAGAGCATTTCTGGATTACGTACGATCTCGGTGGTCGGCGCGAAGCCGCGAATGACCTGCCCCCAATCGGGACTCGCCAATGCGATCTGGACGGCGAAGCAGACCGCGATCACGGCGAGAAGCGAGATAATGAATGCTTCGAGCCAGCGGAAACCCTTGTTCTGCAACCACAAAATCAAGAACACATCGAGGGCGGTAATCAATACGCCAATTTCGAGCGGGATACCGACGAGCAGGTTGAGCCCGATCGCGGTCCCGATCACCTCCGCGATGTCGGTCGCGATGATCGCGATCTCCGCCAGGAACCATAGCGGATATGAGGCCCAGCGCGGATAGGCATCACGGCAGGCTTGCGCGAGGTCGCGTCCGGAGGCGATCGCGAGACGCGCGCACAGCGATTGCAAGACGATCGCCATGATGTTCGACACGAGCGCGACGACGAGGAGGGTGTAGCCGAACTTCGATCCTCCCGCGAGAGACGTCGCCCAGTTTCCCGGGTCCATGTAGCCGACGGCCACCATGTAGCCCGGCCCGAGGAACGCCGCGGCTTTGCGCCACGTGCCAGCAGGGACCGGGATGGTTCTGTGCACGTCCGAAAGTGCCGCCTCGCCGCGCGCGCGACGCCATCCCGAAAGGTCGAAGGCCGTTTTCTCTGCTTCGCGCATAGCCTCGACATTCGTTTTGCAAATGAGAACCATTTGCAGATTAGACCCACAGCAGTAGGCTGTCAATTCGCTTAAGGCCGCCGATCGCGCAAAACGGGGTCGCTCCGCTCACGACGCCGAAAGACGTTCCACCTCCGTCCGAACGAGATCGAACAACTGGCGCGGTCCGAATGACGTCAAGGGCTTTCCGTTGACGAAGAACGTCGGCGTGCGGTTGACGCCGTTCGCCCGCACATCCGCCACGTCCTGTTCCAGCGTCGCGGTGATTGCGGGCAGATTCATCTCACGCCGCGCCCTGTCGACATCGAGACCGGCCGCTCGGGCGACGTCCCAGGCCAGACGCAAGTTCGGCGCGCCGTGAACCGCCCATTCCGGCTGGCGCACGAGCAAGGCCTCGAGTACTGGCACGAACCGCCCCTGCAATCTCGCGGTTTCGAGAATGCGGACGGCTTCATCGGACCCTTCGTGAAGGGGGGTATACCTGATGACCAGGCGCACCTTGCCGGGGAATGCGTCCATGATCTGCTTCACAATCGGGTAGAAGGCCCGGCATGCCTCACATGACGGGTCGAAGAACTCGACGATCGTCACAGGCGCTTCGGCCGGCCCCATGATCGGAGAATACGGACGCACCAGCGCGTCGCCCTCGACTGGACGGGGCGTCGACGGGATCGACGATCCGTTGCGCCCGGACCAAAATGCTGTTGCGCCGAACACCGAGAGCGTGATCGCGCCGGTCGCGATGACGAGGCTTCTCCGGTTCATCTTAACCCCCGCGAGACGGTTGCAAGAAGCAGAAGGGTGATTGCGATGAAGGCGCCGGTCGACAGATACGGGATCGGCAGGCCACCGAGGATCGTCATTGCCGCGCTCGAACAGGAAGGGCCGGAGCCGCAGGGTTCGATCTGCTGAGGGATCAGGTCGGCGTAGAGGAGGCTGTGGAAGGCGGCGATCAGCATTCCGATGAGCGACAAAGGCAGTGCATAGATTCCAACGCCGAAATCGCTGCGAAGCGCCGCAATGCCGAGAATTACGGAAAGCGGGAACATGAAGGCGCGCTGATGCCAGCAAAGATTGCACGGCGCTTGCCCCATGACCTCACCAATGAAGAGCGCTCCGAGCGTCGCGATGAGGGCGACAGCCCATGCGGCAAACAGAAGGAGCCAGCGGCGTTCAGAGAGATGGCTCAGTTGTGCTGCTTGAACATTGGTCACGCGTCTGTTCCCGTTCGTCAGAGCGTTGCGAGCCGGCGAATCTTCGCCAGAGCCATTTCGCGGTTCTCGTGAAAGTCGATCGTCCCGATGAAGCGGCCCTGGCTGTCCATCATGAACATCGATGCTGTATGGTCGACCGTATAGCCATCCCCGCTCGTCGGCACGAACCGATACGTCGCGCGATAGGCGGAGACCATCGCGTCGATCTGCTGCTTCGTGCCGCTGGCGGCGATGATGCGGGGATCGAAAGACTGAAGATACTGCGAAAGAAGCTCGGGCGTGTCGCGGCGCGGGTCCACTGACACGAAGAGAACCTGCACGCGATCGGCGGGCGCGCCGACGGCCTGAAGCCAGGCTGTCGTCTCGAACAGGGTCGTCGGGCAGACGTCCGGACAATGGGTGAAGCCGAAAAAGACGAGGAACGGCCGGCCAAGGAAGCTCCGTTCCGTGATCGTCTCGCCCCTGTGATTGGTCAGCGTGAATGGCCCGCCGATGGCCGTCGTGGGTTCCTGACGAACCAGTGCGGGGCGACCGGGACCGTCGACCTGCCACCATCCGAGCACGGTCGCGGCGGTGAAGAAGGCGACGGCCGCGACGAGGGCCCAAGCGCCGAGGCGGATCGCGCGAAGGAATGTCGACAGCGTCGTGGAGAGCTCCCCGCTTGGCGCGCAGGCCTCCGCGAACAAAGAGCCCAACTCATGGCGCCACCGCCGCGATCGCGCCCGGCGCCTCGACGGCCCACCGCTGGGGGTCATAAGGGTCCGCCAACGCCGCATCGGGTCGGCTGATTTCAACTTTGCCGGAGGTCATTGACCGAAGCCGTTCCGGTCCTGCTTGGCGCAGGATCGAGCGGAAGCTCACATGCATGCCGCCATCGGCATAGGCGAGCACGGCGGCTGGAACACCGGACCTGACGAGTTCGACGAAACGGGCTTCGTCGCGGGCCTGTTTGTCCGCAACGCTCTGCAGGACCGACGGATCGATCTGGTAAGTCGGACAGTTCTCGCCTGGCGTGAACGGCCCTGCGCCCTCCGCCGCGTTGAACACGTAACGTCGTCCGCAGGCGGCGAGCCGCGGCGGCTGGCGCGTCGCCTCGAAGTGGTCCGAGCCTTCCTTGAGGTTTCTCCAGAAAGCGAAGTGCCGATTGTGACGATGACGGGCCATGTTTTCCGGGGCCATACGGAAGGGCAGTGCCTGAACCTGGAAGCTGCGCTGGCCACCAGTGAACGCCTCGCGCGCCAGCGCGTAGATTTCCGAAACCCCGTCATCGGTCACGGCGAAGCAGCCCGACGAGGTGCAGGCGCCGTGGACCATCAGCGCCGAGCCAGTCGAGCCTTGCGCACGTTCGAGCGCATTCGGGAAGCCGAGATTGAACGACAGGTGGAACTGCGAACGCGGGTTCATCATGTCCGGCGTAACCGTATAGAAGCCTTCCGGGGCCTGGCGGTCGCCTTCGCGGGTCTTGGGCCCGAGTTGACCGGACCAGCGGCACATTGGATAGGTCTTCAGCAGAGCGTATTGACCCGAGCGGTCGCGCTTCCAAACTTCGAGTTCGCTTTCTTGCTTGAAGATGCGGATCAGGATCGGGTCGGCCTGCGTCATCCCTTTGCTGGCCATCTCGGCTAGCAGTTGCGACGGAATTGGGACGAGATGGCGCGTCGATGCGTCCATCGTGGCGCAGCCCGTAAGCGCGAACGTCAATAGAAGCGACGCGAATGTGACGCAGACCAAGGAGTGAAACCGAGCGGTGCGCGGTCTGTTGCTCTTTATCGCGAAAGCTCCACCATTCTGAAGAATCATGGTCGGCTCCCAAACGGCATTAATCGTCGCTTCGGGGCTATGCTCCGCATGAACGGCTCGTTGAATGCCATCGTGGGTCCCTTGGCGAGCGAGCGCAGGGCGAACTGGGCTATCAGCCTGGCATCAACCGATGCGAGCGCCCGTGTACAGGCGCTCAAAATCGCGGCACCTGCGCGGGCGTCGTATCTCATGTTGGGCCAGGTCGTCATGGTGATTTCCGTTTTTCATTCCCAGGGGCCGCATGCAAATGGCGCTCGTTGCCGATAAGCCCTGCCAATAAAAATCCTGTAACGCCCAACACAATCGATACGTCCGCCATGTTGAAAGTTGGCCAGTGCCAGCCCGCGGCATGCGCGTCGATAAAGTCGACAACCGCCCCATGGCGTATCCGATCGACAGTATTTCCTAGCGCGCCGCCTATTATCGCGCCGAGTGACACGGATTCGATCGCGCTATTCGTCCGCCAAAGCCAAATGAACAGCGCAGAAACAATCACGATCTTGACCGTCACCAGCAGCCACGCGGCACCTGCCGCGCTTTCAGCAAATATTCCGAACGAGACACCGGTATTGTACCCAAGGCGGAGATTAAGGACGGGAAGGACAGCAATGCCTTCCGGACTCAGCATAGTGAGTTGGCTCATCGCCAAATACTTGGTGAGTTGATCGACGCCAAAAGCGAAAAGCATCGATGCCATGCCACGCCACATCATGATCGCACATTTCCGTCGTTGTTCAGCGCGTGGCCGGAGGGCCGGCGGCCCCTATGCCCCCAACATCGAACTCGACCTCGATGGTCCCTGCGCGCTCGAAGACGAGCGTCCCTGCGACGCGATCACCCGGCGCGAGCGGTCGTCGCAACTCCATGAGCATCAAGTGATAGCTCCCCGGTCGCAGCCTGACGGTCTGGCCCGCGGGGATGACCAGCCCCTCAGGCTGCGCCCGCATGCGCATCAAGCCGTCTGTGACGCCCATCTGATGGATCTCCACGCGTCCCGCGACAGCGGCGGTCGCGCTGACGAGGCGATCCGGGGCGGACCCATCGTTTCGGATCTCGACATAGGCTCCTGCAACCGGAGCGGCGGAAGGTGTCGCACGACTCCAGGCAGCGGATACGGTGATATCGCCGACCCGCTGCTGCGCGACCAACAGAGTTGGCGCGCCGATGAGCGTCAGAGCAAAGACGAAGATGCGGAACATGGGACCCACATTGTCGAGGATTACGGAAGTTTCGCCGCGAGCAGCCGCATCGCGTTGGCGGTGACGAGGACGGTCGCCCCGGTGTCCGCGAGGATCGCCGGCCAGAGCCCCGTGATCCCGAGAACCGTCGTGACGAGAAACACGGCCTTGAGCCCGAGCGATAGCGCGATGTTCTGCCAGATGTTGGTCATGGTCAGCCGCGAGAGCCCGATCATGCGGGGTATGTCCGCGACGCGCGCATGCAGCGATGCGGCGTCCGCCGTCTCCAGGGCGACGTCGGTTCCGCCGCCCATGGCGACGCCGACGTGGGCGGCGGCGAGCGCGGGGGCGTCATTGATGCCGTCCCCTACCTTGGCGACGACCGCGCCCGACGCCTGGAGCTCGCGCACGATCCGTTGCTTGTCCTGAGGCAGGAGTTCGGCGCGAGGCTCGACCCCAAGGCCCCTGGCGATCGCCTCCGCCGTGCGGCGGTTGTCGCCGGTCAGCATCACCGCGCGTACGCCGAGCCCAGACAGGCGATCAATGGCGGCTTTCGCATCCTCGCGGGGCTCGTCCCTCATGGCGATCAGGCCGGTCAACCGCCCGTCCACGACGAGAAGCGACACGGTCTTCCCCTCATCGTTGAGTCCGTCGATCGTTGCGGTCGTCCCGGCGTCGAGGCTTGTGATCTCCCGCGCTGCCGACACCGACACGAGGCGCACATCCCTGCCGCCGATCCGGCCGGCCATGCCCTTGCCGTCCAACGAACGGATGTCGGTCGCGGGCGTCGCCGCCACGCCCATGGCCGCCGCGCGATCGAGGATCGCCCTTGCCAGCGGATGGCTCGATCCGGCTTCGAGCGCCGCGGCGAAGGCGACGACGTCGGGCTCGGCCGCCGCGAAAGCCAGGACGTCGGTCACCACGGGTTTGCCGGCGGTCAGCGTGCCGGTCTTGTCGAAGGCGACGAGCGTGACGCGGCCCATCTGTTCGAGAACCGCCCCGCCCTTCATCAGAAGGCCGCGTCGGGCGCCGGTCGCGAGACCTGCGGCGATGGCGGCCGGCGTCGAGATGACGAGGGCGCAGGGGCAGCCGATCAGAAGCAGCGCCAGCCCCTTGTAGACCCATGCATACCAGTCTGCGCCGAAAAAGAGCGGCGGCACGACGGCGACAAGGAAGCCGACGACGAGAACGGCCGGCGTGTAGTATTTCGAGAAGCGATCGATGAATCGCTCGGTCGGCGCCTTCGATTCCTGGGCCTCTTCGACCAGACGCACGACACGCGCGATCGTGTTGTCCTGAGCCGCGGCACTCACGCGGACTCGAAGCGCTGCGTCCAGATTGATGGTGCCCGCGAATACCCCGTCGCCGACGTCCTTGCGCTTCGGCACGCTCTCTCCGGTTACAGGCGCCTCGTCAACGCCCCCGGCGCCGGACAGCACCACGCCATCGGCCGGAATCCGATCGCCCGGACGAACAAGGATGACATCTTTGACCTGGAGCGCTTCGGCAGCGATTTCCTCGACGCGGCCATCATCGCCCCGCTCGATCCACGCCGTCTTTGGAACCAACGCCGTCAACGCCTTGATGCTGGCGCGCGCCCGGCCGGCTGCGACCCCTTCGAGCATTTCGCCGACAAGGAACAGAAACACTACGGCGCCGGCCTCCTCGGCCGCGCCGATGATCACCGCGCCGACCGCAGCGATAGTCATCAGCATCTCGATCGAGAACGGGCTTCCAAACCGCGCCGCGACGAACGCGCGCCGCGCGATCGGCACGAGGCCCACGGCCAATGCGGCGACGAACAGGAACGGCGCGAGAGCCGGAAAGGAATGTCCAAGCGCGTAGGCGATGACGAGCGCACCACCGCAAGCCCAGGTGAGCAGAGCCTTGCGCGTGCGCCACCACGGCAAGCCGTCGGCTTCCCGATCATCGAAATGCGCATGCGGATGAGCCGACCCGGGCGTGGATCGGATCGCTGATTTCGACTGGGGTTTGGCGGCGTGGTCGTCGTGCAAATGATCATGCGCGTGCTTGTGACCCGCATCATGAACATGGTCGTGCGCATGAGCGCGCTGCTGCGCGACAGGCGATGAAGTCGCCGCGGTGTCGGCGTTCCCGTCGTTCCGGGCGCCGATCTCCGCTACGCCATAGCCAAGCGCCAAGACACGCTCGCGGATTGTCGCAACGTCCACGTTCTCGTCATGCGTGACCTGAAGTGTTCCCGCCGACACCGAAACGGTGGCTTCACGGATGCCAGCCAGCCGGCGCACGGCCGTGTCGATCTTGGACGCGCAGCTGGCGCAGTCCATCCCGTCGATCCTGAAGCGCGTCTTCCGTGTCGGTCTCGCGGCGGCGGATGCCGCCGCGAGCGCGGCCTGCATCCCTGGTCCGTCACACGCTTCACACATGGCTCAAACCCTCTCTTCACGCCTTGCACGGAAGTCGATAACTTCTCTAGCCGCTAGAGGATCAAGAGGGCTCGATATGAAATCGTTGTCGATCGGCGCGCTTTCGGAGTTGGCGGGCGTGAAGGTGCCGACCATTCGCTACTATGAAGGAATTGGCCTTCTTGCGCGCCCGCCGCGCACGGCATCGAACCGCCGCACCTACGAAGCCGAGGACGTCCGCAAGCTGCGCTTCATCCGCCATGCTCGCGATCTGGGTTTCGAGGTCGAAGCAATCCGCCAGTTGCTCGATCTCGCTTCCGATCCGACCCGTCCCTGCGATGAAGCTGATGCGATCGCCCAGCGACACCTTGCGGACATAAACGAGAAAATCGCTCGGCTTTCCGCTCTCAAAATCGAGGTCACCCGGATGATTGACAACTGCGCCCATGGCTCGATCGGAGAATGCCGTGTCATCGAGGTGCTCGCGGACCATGGTTTGTGTCAGGCGGAGCAACATTGAGCGTCACATCGGCCTCATGAAGACCTCTCCATAGCGCGGAAACCTTCCTCCGGACGGTTCGCTCATCGGGCGGGGTCGCTGATTGCCGATCGAACCATTCGAGGCCTTCTCGAACAAGCTCGGCCTGCGCTCGAGGAACGCCATGGTCCAACACGCGCCGGGCGATGAACCCGTAGAAGGCGTCCCAATCGTGCTTGGGCGGTGCGCCCGGCCCCGGCGCGCGAACGCGGGGCGGCTGCGCCTTCTCCGCGCCGCCGAACAGCATGTGCTTCGCCTCGAAGCGCTCGACCTCTCCACGCAGGATCAGCACCTCGCCCGGCCCGACTGTCACGCCGTCATTCGGGCGAGCGATCACCTCCCAAGACTTTCCATCGGCTCGCCGGAACTGCCGCACGACCGCCGATGCCCGCCGCGAGCGCTCGCGGCCGAACAAGCCGACGACGTCCTCGCCGCGGATCTCGACCAGCCCCGACGCCCGCTTGCCGTCCTCGGTCTCGACGAGCGGCAGCGACGCCGAGATCGCGAGATGACCTTCGATCGCCCAGCCGACCACGACGAGCGATCGGGACCAGGCCGACCGCCATTGACCTGCTGACCTGCCACTGCTTTGTCATCCAGCGGCGGTTAGAGCCTCGGCGGGTTTTGCGCGGGATTGCGCAGCGGTGGTGAGCTTGGCGGCATAGGCCGCCGGCGGGATGTATCCGAGCGCCGAGTGAGGGCGCCGGAGATTGTAGTCGTCAGCCCAGGCGGCGATCCTGATCCTGGCGTGGTCGAGCCCGAAGAACAGGCTCTCATGAGCAGTTCGTCACGCATGCGGCCGTTGAAGCTTTCGCAGAAGCCGTTTTGCATGGGTTTGCCTGGCGCAATGAAGTGCCACGTGACCCGGTTCTCTTGCGCCCAGGCGAGCATGGCGTTCGAGGTGAACTCGGTTCCGTGATCGGAGACGATCATGTCTGGCTTGCCCCGACGTTCGATCAACCCCGTCAGTTCGCGTGCAACGCGCCGCCCCGAGATCGAGGTGTCGGGGATGGCGGCAAGGCATTCCCGAGTGACGTCATCGACCACGTTGAGAATGCGGAAGCGCCGGCCGCAGGCAAGCTGATCATGGACGAAGTCGAGCGACCAGCGTGCGTTGGCCTTTGCTTCAACGAGGATCGGTGCCCCTGTTCCGACTGCGCGGCGTCTGGCGCGCCGCTTTCGCACGGTCAGGCCTTCCTCACGGTAGAGCCGGTAGATGCGGTTGATCCCGGAAGGCTCGCCGTCGCGGCGCAGAAGCACAAATAACCTGCGATAGCCGAAGCGCCTCCGCTCATTGGCGAGGTCGCGAAGCTGGGTTCGCAGGGCCAAATCCGGCGGACGGCACGACCGATAGCGGACCATCTTCCGGTCAGCGTCGACGATCCTGCAGGCCCGCCGTTCCGACAGGCCCATGACGGCCCGCAGATGCGCGACTGCCT
>VFQR01002157.1_pt1 | contig 13093 bp, 13 predicted proteins | sample 3512321 | NCBI WGS metagenome assembly VFQR01 (sample SAMN10412374, study PRJNA504923) | tailings metagenome | isolation source: Relicate 3 Philex TSF1 revegetated site | place: Philippines: Tuba, Benguet | collected 2017-08-29
CGCGGTGCGCGAGCGTGTGCTAACGGAAGGCTGATGCGCAGCGCGTTCGCCACTCCTCTCCAGTCCTCCATCTTCGTCGAAGGTCTGCGGGCCCGCCCCGCCTTCTTCGTCGGGCTGGCGCTCGCCGTGCATGCGCTGGTGTGGACGCTTTCCGCGTGGATCGCCGATCCGACGCCGCATCCGAAACTCGCGATTGCGGCAAGTCTCGGCCGCGAATGGCAACTCGGCTATCTCGGTCTGCCGCCGTTGCCGCTCTGGATCGCGGAGATCGCGTTCCGGCTCGGCGGCGTTCCGGCGCTCTATGCGCTCGGGCCGTTCACGGTGGCGCTCGCGGGCTGGTTTGTGTTTCTGTTCTCGCGCCGGATCGTCGGCGACCGTTATGGCGCGCTCGCGACATTTCTCATGGCGGGCGTGCATCCGGTCGCGTTTCCCATCGGCGCGTTCGATGCCGATGTCGTGCAGATACCGCTCTGTGCCGCCGCCGTGCTCGCATGGTGGATCGCCGTCACCGAACGCAGCCGCATCGCATGGCTGCTGTTCGGCGCGTTGATCGGACTGACGGCCTATGCGGGCGTGCAGGGAGTTTTCCTGTTCGCGGTTTTGCTCGCTCTTACCGCCGCGACGCCGACCGGCCGCGTATCGCTCCGCGCGCACGATGCGCTTCTGTCGGCGGTCGGCGCATTGTTTGTCTTTACGCTTGTCATCACGCCGCGCGTGATCTGGCTCGCGGGCAAGAATTTTTCCGGCGCAATGGCCGAATATCCCGCTACGGCTTTTGTGAACGAGACAGGAGCGGTCGGCCTCGCACTGATCGCGGTTCTCGGTCACGCGGGTGTGCTGATGCTGGTGGCGCTCGCGTCGTCGCTCCGTGCCACCGATCAGGAGACCGCACCGCAATTCGTGCGCCCGCCGATCCTGAAATTCGGGCGCATCGTGGTGACGACGCTCGCGGTGGCGCCGCTCGCGCTGATGCTGGCCGCGGCATTTCTGCTGAACGTGACGTTTGCGCCCGCCGCCGCGGCGTCGCTGCTGCTTTATTCCGGATTGCTCGTGATGGTGCTGGTGGAAAAATCCATCCGCATCCATCGCCAGCGCGCGGTTTCGGTGGCGGCACTGACGCTGCTGTTTCTGCCGCCGGTGCTCGAAATCGCCGTGGCGATGGCGATGCCCTATGCGGGCGAGCGCGGCAGTCCGACCAACTGGCCTGCCGCGAGTGCTTCGAAATTCGTGACCGACGTCTATCGCACGCGCACCGGGAAGCCGCTCGAATACGTCGCGGGCGAACTTACGCTCGCCAGCACGATCGCGATTCTGAGCCGCGACCGGCCGCGCGTGTTCGTCGACGCCGACAAGTCCAAGTCCCCCTGGATCGACGAGGTACGGTTCAAATCGAGCGGCGGCATCGCGATCTGGCGGATCGAGCGCGCCGATGCGGCGGCACCTCCGGCATTGTCCGGAAATCTTCCCGCACTCACGCTGGAGGCACCGGTGAGCAACCGCTGGGTCCGCCCCGGCTCGCTCGATTTCGCGCGCTTCGGCTGGTCGATCCTGCGCGCGGAAAAACCGGCGGCGCAGCCTTCGAACTGACGGCGCTTAGCCCAGCCGAATCCTGATAGGCGCGGTTTCTTCCCGCGCGGCGCGCTTGTCGTATTCCGCCCGCGCGCGGTTGATCTTCTGCTGATTTCGCCCGGCCCAGTCCTGCAGCGCCGAAACCTGCTCTGTCAGTGAACGGCCGAGCGGGGTTAGGCTGTATTCCACCTGCGGTGGTGTCGAAGGAACGACCGTGCGCGCAACGAGCCCGTCGCGTTCGAGGTTGCGCAGCGTCACCGTCAGCATCCGCTGCGAGACACCTTCCACCTGACGCCGTAGTGCATTGAAGCGTGCCGGCGCTTCCTCCAGTTGCAGCAGCACCAGCAGGCTCCACGCATCGCCGATGCGGTCCACCACATTGCGGATCGGGCAGTCGTAATCGCGCTGGCGGCGCGCGGGCAGCGTCTCGCGGAATTCGGCGGCCTTCATGCGGTTCCTCCGGGGTAACCTGCTGACTTTAACATGCGTACTTTACACCAGCAAGCATATCCATAAGTAAGTTACATATAGTAACTATTAAACATGGAGCTTTCAATGAACATTCTTCTGGTGGGCGCAAGCGGCATGATCGGCTCGCGTATCCTTGCCGAGGCCGAGCGCCGCGGCCATGCCGTGGTGGCGGCCGCCCGCAATCCCGAAAAAATCAAGGCGGAAGGCAAGACCCGCGCCGTCCGCCTCGACGCCAACAACGGCAAGGCAGTTGGCGAACTCGCAAAGGACGCCGACGTAATCGTGCTCGCCGCGAGCCCGCGCTCGACCGGTGATGCCCGCAAGGAAGCGAACGCGCTGGGCGATGCCGCGATTGCCGCTGCGAAGGATGCCGGCAAGCGGCTCTTCGTCGTCGGCGGTGCCGGCAGCCTCAATCTGCCGGATGGCACGCCGATCGCCGAAACGCTGCCCGACATCTATCGCAACGAGGCGCTCGGCATGCGTGACGTGCGCGACAAGCTCCGGTCCAGCAGCCTCGACTGGACGTTCTTTTCGCCGGCCGCCGAAATCGCGCCGGGTGCCCGCACCGGCAAATACCGGCTCGGAGAAACGACGCTGCTGCTCGACGGCGAAGGCAAGAGCCGCATCAGCGCGGAAGACTATGCGGACGCGGCGCTGAACGAACTTGAAAAGCCGAAGCACAGCCGCGGCCAGTTTACGGCGGCTTACTGAATCGAAAACCGCCGGGGCGGCGTTGCCGTCCCGGCGAACTAGCCGAAACGCACGCGCATTTTGTGCGCGGACTTGGTCGTGAGTTCTTCGCGCGCGGCGCGGCGTTTCTTGCCGTCCTCAAGCACGGCATCGACGATTTCCTTTGGCGATGTCTTCGGCGTGCCTCCGGCAAATGGCGGGGCGGGATCGTATTCGATCGCAAGCTGAATCTTGCGCGCGACCTGTTCGCCCGCCGCATCCGCCACCACCCGCAGCGCCATATCAATGCCTGAGGTGACACCGCCGGACGTGTAATATTTTCCGTCCACCGTCATCCGCTCGTCGGAAACGCTTACGCCGAACTTCGCGAGCAGATCGCGTGCCTGCCAGTGCGCGCCCGCTTTCTTCCCGTTCAGCAGTCCCGCCGCGGCGAGCAGCATCGAACCGGTGCAGATGCCGAATACATATTTCGCGCGTTCGCCCTCGCGCCGCACGTAATCGAGCCACGCGTCGTCGAGCAGGATCGCGTCGATCCCGGCACCGCCCGGCACAACCAGAATGTCGGAAGGCTTTGCACTCTCGCGTGTCTGTGTCGGCAAGAGCGTCAGCCCGCGGTCGGTCCGCACGGGTGCGGTGGTCTCCGAGACGAGGTCGATCGTCCATCCCGGCGTGCGCGCCAGCACTTCATATGGCCCGGTGATGTCGAGCTGCACCATGTCCTTCACGGTAACGATGTTGATCTGCATGGCGCGCTTTCCCGCAAAATAAAAACCGCTCCCGTCATATCATGACGGAAGCGGCAAAACCTCAAAACGCCGTGAGGTCAGTGATACCCTTCGCCTTCCTTCAGCTTTCCCCAGAACACGTAATAGCAAAGCCCTGTATAGGCGAGGTTGATCGGCAGCAGCACGAGCGTGCCGATCAGCATGAAAATCTGCGCGGCGGGCACGGCGGCCGTATCCCAAACCGTCAGCGAAGGCGGCACGAGATACGGATAGTTCGAGATCACGAGCCCGAAATATCCCAACAGAAAAAGCCCGATCGCCGCGAGGAACGGCGCCACGTCGCGCCCGTCCTTCAGCCATTTCAGCAGCAAGAGCGCCAGCGCGCCGGTCACGACCGGCACCGGCCAGAGATAATAAATGTTCGGCGTCGAGAACCAGCGCGACGCGATGCGGTCGAACTGGAACGGCGTCCACAGGCTGACCATGCCCATTCCCACCAGCACGGCGATCAGAAGATATTTCGCCTGTTCGCGCGAGCGTTTGTTGACGACGCCATCCGTCCGGATCAGCAGCCAGGTCGCGCCGAGCAGCGCATAGCCGCCGACGACGCAAAGTCCGCACAGCAGCGTGAACGGCGTCAGCCAGTCGAACGCGCCGCCCGCGAACACGCCGTTCTTCACCGTGATGCCCTGGATCAGTCCGCCCAGAATGACACCCTGCGAAAACGCGGCCAGGATCGAGCCGCCCGCGAAGGCGAGGTTCCAGTATTTCTTGCTGGTCTTCGCCACCCAGCGGAATTCAAACGACACGCCGCGGAAGATCAGCGCCAGCAGCATCACGATCACCGGCAGATAGAGTGCCGGCATGATGATCGCGTAGGCCTTCGGAAAGGCGACGAACAATCCGGCTCCGCCGAGGATCAGCCATGTTTCGTTGCCGTCCCAGAACGGCGCCACCGAATTCATCATCAGGTCGCGTTCCTTTTCCGTCTTCGTGAACGGAAACAGGATGCCGATGCCGAGATCGAACCCGTCGAGGATCACGTACATTACGACAGCGGTGCCGATGAGTGCTGCCCAGATGACGGGAAGATACCATTCCATGATTGTCCTCCCTCAGTTCAACACTTTGCGGCCGGCCTCGGCGGCCGCGGACAGCGGCCGCAGGGCGCTGCCCTTGACCGTCTTGATCTCGACCGCTTCCGGCCCCTTCTCGATCAGGCGGTTGATGTAATAAATGCCTGCCGAGAACACGATGCTGTAGACGACAACGAACAGCGCCAGCGAAGTTGCGACTTGCGCGCCCGAAACGGGCGAGATCGCATCTGCCGTGCGAAGAATTCCATGCACCAGCCACGGCTGGCGTCCGCTCTCGGTGACGACCCAGCCGGCAACGACGGCGACGAAACCCGACCACCACATCATCGACATCGGCTTCAGGAACCATTCGCTATTGAAGAGGCGCCGCCGCCACCACAAAAACAGTCCGACCCATGAAGACACGATCATGAACAGGCCGATGCCGACCATGATGCGAAACGAGAAAAACACGTTCTTCACCGGCGGCCGTTCGCTCGACGGCACGCTCTTCAGGCCGGGAATCAGCCCGTTCGGATCGTGCGTCAGGATCATCGAGGCACCTTTCGGAATCGAAATCTCGAACAGGTTGCGCTCGTTCTTTTCGTCCGGCCACGCAAACAGGATGAGATCGGCAGGCTTGGAGCCGTCCCAGTGCCCTTCCATCGCCGCCACCTTGATCGGCTGGTGCTTCAGCGTGTTCAGCCCGTGCATGTCGCCGATTACGAGTTGCAGCGGCGCCACGATGGCCGCGAAGCCTACGCCCATCCGCAGCATCGTGCGGGCTTCCGGCATGTAGCGCCCGGCAATCATGTAGCGCGCGCCCACCGCCAGCACGACGAACGAGGTCGTCAGATAGGCCGCCGTCAGCATATGCGCGAAGCGGTAGGGGAAACTCGGATTGAAGATGATTGTCACCCAGTCGAGCGGGTAGGCGATGCCGTTCCTGATTTCATGGCCGACAGGCGTCTGCATCCAGGAATTTGCCGAAAGAATCCAGAACGCGGACATCGTGGTGCCGACCGCCACCGCGATGCACGCCGTCACATGCAGCCATTTCGGCACCCGGTTCCAGCCGAACAGCATGATGCCGAGGAACGTCGCTTCCAGAAAAAATGCCGTCAGCACTTCGTAGCCGATCAGCGGCCCGACGACGTTGCCGACGACCTCGGAGTAGCGGCTCCAGTTCGTACCGAACTGATAGGAGAGCACGATGCCGGATACGACGCCCATCGCGAACGACACGGCGAAAATTTTCGTCCAGAAGCGCGCGAGATAGTGATAGCGCCGCGTTCCGGTCCACAGCCACATCACTTCCAGCGTCGCGATGTAGCTCGCAAGGCCGATGGTGAACGTGGGGAAGATGATGTGGAAGGTAACGGTGAAAGCAAACTGGATGCGGGCAAGCAGTACGGGATCAAAGTCCATAACGGCTCCTCAATGACCAGACTCCGGCATGTCGATGGACGAATCGATCATGCTCAGAACGCTTCGCTGTGGAGTTTGACGCAGATCAATGCGCAAGTTTTGACCCGTTCGAGCTTTAGCGCAACCCGCCGTCCTGCCGCGCGGCAAAACGGGCAGGTGCCCGCAAAACATCGGCCAGCCGGGCATTTCCGCGCCGTGGAGCCTCCGCTGCGTAGTTTTGCTGCCGGGCGTTACTGGCGATTTATTGCCTATTGCAGCCGGTGGAAAACCCGAGAAATCGGCGCGCTGCGATTTCTCGCCGCCGGTATCCTTGGAACTTGCGGGCATTGAACGGGGAGACGCGACGCTCCCGCGCGCCGCGGGCGAGCGCATCTCGGCGCGATCGCCGCAAAGGGTCGCATAGGGGGATTATCGATGGCTAAGAAAGCAGTGAGACGCGCTTCGCCGGCTCCGTCCGGTCTGGAAACCGCGCTCGACAATTACTTCGGCTTGAAGCGCGCGGGCACCAATGTACGCACCGAACTGATCGCGGGCTTCACGACCTTCCTGACGATGGCTTACATCATCTTCGTCAACCCGCAGATCCTCGGCAACGCGGGCATGGACAAGGGTGCGGTGTTCGTCGCGACCTGTCTCGCGGCGGCGTTCTCGACGTTGATCATGGCGCTCTACGCGAATTATCCGATCGCATTGGCGCCGGGCATGGGCCTCAACGCGTTTTTCGCGTTCACGATCGTGCTCACCTACAAATACACCTGGCAGCAGGCGCTCGGTGCGGTGTTCCTGTCCGGCGTACTGTTCTTTTTGATTTCGGTATTCAAGCTCAGGGAATACATCATCGACGCGATACCCCTGAACCTGAAGATCGCGATCTCCGCGGGCGTCGGCCTGTTTCTGGCGATCATCGCGCTGCAGACTTCCGGCATCATCGTCGACCATCCGGCAACCCTCGTTTCGCTCGGCGACATGAAGCAGCCCGCACCGCTGCTCGCGATTCTGGGCTTCATCCTGATCGCAGCACTGAATTACCGGAAAATCCCCGGCGGCACACTGATCGGCATTCTCGTGGTTGCGCTGATCGGTATTCCGCTCGGTGTGGCCCAGTGGCAGGGTCTTGTTTCGCTGCCGCCGTCGATTGCGCCGACCTTCCTCAAGCTCGACTTCTCGCGCGCGCTTGAACTCTCCTTCATCATCGTGGTGCTGACGCTGCTGCTCGTCGATCTCTTCGACAACGCCGGTACGCTGATCGGTGTCACGCATCGCGCGGGCCTGCTCGACAAGAACGGCCGGCTGCCGCGCATGCGGCAGGCGCTGATGTCGGACTCGGTCGCGGCGATGTTCGGTTCGCTGGTCGGTACCTCGACCACCACGAGCTACATCGAATCGAGTGCCGGCGTGCAGGCGGGCGGACGCACGGGCCTGATGGCCGCGTTCGTCGCGATGTTCTTCCTGCTGGCACTCTTCTTCGCGCCGCTCGCGGGCATGATCCCGGCCTACGCATCGGCCGCGGCCTTGCTCTACGTCGCCGTGCTGATGACGCGGGGTCTGGCGGAGATCGACTGGAAGGACGTCACGGAATATGCGCCGGCGGTCGTGACCGCCGTAACCATGCCGCTGACCTATTCGATTGCCGACGGCATCGGGTTCGGCTTCATCACCTACGCGCTGCTCAGGATTTTCTCCGGACGGCTCAGCAAGCTCGATCCGGTGATTATCGTGCTGGCAGCGCTGTTCGCGGTGAAGTTTCTGATTAAGTGATGAACATGCGCCTCGCCCTTCGAGACGCGAGCTTCGCTCGCTCCTCAGGGTGAGGCGCAAAAAATAAAGCCCTCATCCTGAGGAGGCGCGCCGTTCGCGCGCCGTCTCGAAGGATGGGGGCTAATTCTTTTCCGCCAGCGCTTTCTTCAACGACAGAAAATCCCGCCACGAATGCCGCTTCTCCAGCGGCGAGCGCAGGAGATACGCGGGATGGAACGTCACCAGTGCTTTGATCGTGCGCGTGCCCGTGTCGTAGTCGTACCAGCGGCCGCGCACCGAGCGGATGCCTTCCTTGATGTTCAGCATCGTCTGCATCGACGGCTTGCCGAGACAAACGAGAAAATCCGGATTGGCGAGTTCGATCTGCCGCCGGATGAACGGAAAGCAGATCGCGGTTTCCTGCGGGGTCGGCGTCCGGTTGCCGGGCGGCCGCCACGGAATGATGTTCGCGATGTAAACCTGAGACCGATCCAGCCCGACCGCCTTCATCATCTGGTCGAGCAGCTTGCCTGAGCGGCCGACGAACGGCAGGCCTTCGCGGTCTTCCTCCGCACCCGGCGCTTCCCCGACGAACATGACGCGCGATTGCGGATTTCCATCGGCGAAGACGAGACTATGCGCCATCGCCTTCAGCGCGCAGCCCTCGAAGCGCGAAAGCAGTTCGCGTAACTCGTCGAGGGTCTTGGCGCTGGCCGCCGCCGCGCGGGCCGCGGTCACGGCTTCCTCCGCGCCCGGCAGGGGAGCGGCGGGTGTCGCGGGAGCGGGGGCCGGCCGGAAGGTTTGCGGTGCGGCCCGCGGCGTCATCGGCACGGGGGCGGGTGCAGCGGCCACGGCCTCCGCTGCGCTGAAACGGTTTGGCGCTTCGTCCGTTACAGCCGTGTCCACGCCCGCCTCGATGTGGAAGGCGAGGATGTCGGCTATGGATTGTGTATCGGTGCTCTGCATCTGGCGATAACTTACCCCTCGCGGCCGGGCTTGTCCCGGCTGTCGGCGTCTTTAGGCTGTGGACGCAAAGGAACGAAAGAATGACCGAACTCCCCCCGCGCGAGAGCATGGATTTCGACGTCGTGGTCGTCGGCGCCGGTCCCGCCGGTCTCGCCGCCGCGATCCGGCTGAAGCAGGAAAACGCCGAACTCACCGTGCTCGTGGTGGAAAAGGGTGCGGAGGTCGGCGCACATATTCTCTCCGGTGCCGTCATCGATCCGTCCGGCCTCAATCGCCTCATTCCGGACTGGGAGTCCGGCGGCGACGCGCCGGTGAAGCAAAAAGTCACCGACGACCGCTTCTACTGGCTGATGGGACAGCGCGCGATCCGGCTGCCGAATTTCCTGCTGCCGCCGCTGATGTCGAACCACGGGAACTATGTCGTGTCGCTCGGCAACGTCACGCGCTGGATGGCGAAGCGCGCGGAAGCACTGGGCGTCGAGATTTATCCCGGCTTCGCCGCCGCCGAAATTCTCTACAATGAACAGGGTGCCGTCGCCGGTGTCGCGACCGGCGACATGGGGATCGCGAAAGGCGGCGAGCATCGCGGCGACTTCACGCGCGGCATGGAACTGCGCGCGAAATACACGATCTTCGCCGAAGGCGCGCGCGGCTCACTCACCAAACAACTGATCGAAAAATTCAGGCTCGCCGAAGGACGCGACCCGCAGAAATTCGGCATCGGCCTGAAGGAACTCTGGGAAGTCGCGCCGGAAAAATCGAAACCCGGCCTCGTGCAGCACACCTTCGGCTGGCCGCTCGACAATGCGACCGGCGGCGGCTCGTTCCTCTATCACCTGCCGGACAACCAGGTCGCGGTCGGCTTCGTGGTCCACCTGAATTATGAGAACCCGTACATCGCGCCGTTCGAGGAATTCCAGCGTTTCAAGACGCATCCGCTGGTCCGCAACACGCTCGAAGGCGGCAAGCGCATCGCCTACGGTGCGCGCGCGCTGACGGAAGGCGGCTGGCAGTCGGTGCCGAAACTTTCATTCCCCGGCGGCGTGCTGGTCGGCTGTGGCGCGGGTTTCATGAATGTCCCGCGCATCAAGGGCAGCCACAACGCGATCATCTCCGGCGCCATTGCCGCCGAGTGCATGGCGGCGGCGTTGCAGGGTGGCCGCGCCAACGACACCATCGCGGGCTACGACGAAGCGTGGCGTGACAGCGCGCTCGGGCACGATCTCTACAAAGTGCGGAACGCAAAGCCGCTGTGGTCGCGGTTCGGCACCACGCTCGGCATCATGCTCGGCGGCCTCGACATGTGGCTGAACACGCTGCTCGGCTTCTCGCCGTTCGGCACGCTCTCGCATGGCAAGGCCGACGCTGACACGCTGAAGCCCGCCGCGCAGTTCACGCCGATCCGGTATCCGAAGCCGGACGGAAAGCTGACCTTCGACAAGCTCTCCTCGGTGTTTCTGTCGAACACCAATCACGAGGAAGACCAGCCGCCGCATCTCGTCGTGCGCGACATAGCGCTCCAGAAAAACAGCGAGCACGATGTCTATGCGGGGCCGAGTGCCCGCTACTGCCCGGCCGGCGTCTATGAGTGGGTGGAGGATGCCGCCGCCCCCGGCGGCGTGCGCTACCAGATCAACGCGCAGAACTGCGTCCACTGCAAAACCTGCGACGTGAAGGATCCCAACCGCAACATCACCTGGGTGCCGCCCGAAGGCGGCGGCGGTCCGGGGTATGGGGCCATGTAGCGCTGGCGAGCGCAGCGAGCGGCCAGCGCTACCACTAAAAATCCAAGGCGAGTTCTCACACTCGAGACGCGGGCTGCGCCCGCTCCTCAGGGTGAGGTGAAAAACCAGCCCTCATCCTGAGGAGGCGGCGAAGCCGCCGTCTCGAAGGATGAGGGGCAGGGAACCCCCGGAACCCGAAATCGTTATCTCACCCGAAGCTATGCTGGAGGTGAGCATGTCGAGTTCTGCCGCGAACAAACACGAGGATCGCGACGTTCGCGATACCGAAACCAAGCGCAAGGGCGATCCGTCCGCCGCGAAGAAGCCGGTCGATCCGGTGGACCGCGCGCTGGAGGAAAGCTTTCCGTCGAGCGATCCGCCGAGCTTCAATCCCGGCTCGACCATCACCGCCGACGACGACGCCGAACAGAAGAAGAAAGAACCGGTCAATCATCCGGGCGGCGGCAACTGACCGCGCGAAAACCGGGCGCCGCCGCGTCACTGCGGCGGCGTTCCCTTTCCGGCCGATGGAGGGTCAACATGGCTCGCCGCATCGAAAACGAGAACCGGGCGCGCGCGATCCTGGTCGCGAGCGTCGCCGCCGCGACCGTGGTATTCGCCGTGATCGGTTTCTGGCTGCAGCGCGAACTCAGCGCGCCGCAAAGCCACGCCTACACGCCGCAATATGAGATGAATGCGTACCGCCGCTGAAACCCGCGCCGGGTTCAGCGCGCGTCGTTCTGCGCGATTTCCACAATCGCGGCTGCGGGCGCGGTTTCGTCGAATCCGATGGAGACGAGAGTCGCGCCGGTGACGAGGCAACCGAGCGAAGCGGCAATCATCGCGGCGAGGATCAAGCGCATCGAAAACCCCTGAAAAAAGCTCTCTGAAAGGTTGCTGTTCGTCGCGCTCTCAACGGCGCTACCGGGAGAAGGTTCCGCCCGCTGCACAAAACTCGCCCCAGACTTAAGTTCTGCGAAGATTCTCCCTCCCGCCGCAAACCAAATGCCCCCGCCGCCGTTAGCAAACAGGCGCGCAATCTGGCGGCCGGGAGTTTCATCATGTTCCGTTTTTCGCGCGCAGCGGCCCTTCTGATCGCAGTCCCGGCGCTGTTCGTGCTGCCCGCACCTCCGGCGCACAGCCAGAACCTGTTCGATTTCCTCGGCTCGATTTTCCGTCCCGCCGTGCGCTCGATCGAGCGGCTCGGCGACCCCGACGGCCTCGACCGCATCGAGGGCAGTGTGTCGTCCCGCTCCGGTTATTGCGTGCGCACCTGCGACGGTTCCTTTTTCCCGCTGTCGAAAGTCGAGCGCGGCGGCAGCAGTCCCGACGAACTGTGCGCGTCGCTCTGCCCGGCGGCGGAAACGAAGGTGTTCTACGGCAGCCAGATCGACACCGCCGTGACGAAATCCGGCGAGGCCTATGCGAAGATGAAAACCGCCTTTGCCTATCGCGAGCAGGCGCCCGCCTGCGGCTGCACGGCGAAGGGCGGCGGCACCGCGATCATCGACGCGATGGCCGACCCGACGCTGAAGCCCGGCGACATCGTGGTGACGGCGGACGGGCCGGTGTCGTTCCGCGGCTCGCGCAAATTTCCCTACGACGCGGCGGACTTCTCGCCGGCCAAGGTGAAGGTGCTGGTGCAGCATGTGCCGGATACGCCGGCGGAAATCCGCGTGCATCCGAAGCGGGATGTGGCGGAGCGGGATTGATTTTTTAACGCAATGAATTTTGAAAATGTCATGCCCGCGAAAGCGGGCATCTTGTTTACTGTTCTCGCCCTGATTAGCGATAGCAGCCCTAAAACATTAAATTTTTTAATTAGCTTTCATTTCTACTAGCGCGAAGTTGCCAGCGCTTAAGTGAAAGCCGCTGTCTGTCTTGCTCAATTAAAAGCTCCGCCATTCCTGAGCTATTGATCCAATAAGAAAAATCGACAGTATTTTTATTCCGGTCAAAATCACTAAAAAAATTAAAGTCACTAGTTATCCATTCTGACATGCCCTCGTCTAAGCTATGCCATTCACCCTTGTGCCAATAGTTGGCAATTCCAGATAAAATATCGCGTTCAAACTGGCTTATATGCCAAAAGGGTTTTATTCCAATTACCTCTGCATCGGGTAGCCAAGTGCGGGCCTCTCGAAGTCGTTTTGCTGGATTTTTAGTTTTACCAATTTTGTAAAGCTCTGAATTCCTAAAAACGTATATCCAGCCAGGATCATAGTTTGTTTCTCTAGCCCACACCGGAAAAGGCGTGTTCTTGATTGAAAAGTCATGCACTGCTTTCAGCATAAAAATCCTGATAAATGAGTCGCGGTCTTGTATCAATTGGTCACAATTTAAACAAGAATATATTCCTATATTGGTTTTATCCCACCCCTGCCAAAGGGGCGTTCTAGAGCGTCTTGAACGCGGGGCGGGATGCGGTGGCTTTGCAGGCGCGGACTAACGCACCGTTTCTGCATCGCGGCCCAAGCCGTTCGTGCCCGCTGCGCCTGCCGCGCAGCACAGGCATCCGGGTCTGGCGCTTCCCGTGGTCCCAGCCACGGCCGCGCCGGTGTGGTGCCGCCAGCGGCGGATAGAGCATGCAGGCGTTCGCAGCGCCTGCGGTTAGTCCGCCGGGGTTCGGATGGAGCAAGCATGAGGGCGCCTTCGCGGTGGTACGCGGATGTGCCCGGCAAACATCGCGCGCGGGACGCCGGAAGCC
>VFQR01002158.1_pt1 | contig 13092 bp, 10 predicted proteins | sample 3512321 | NCBI WGS metagenome assembly VFQR01 (sample SAMN10412374, study PRJNA504923) | tailings metagenome | isolation source: Relicate 3 Philex TSF1 revegetated site | place: Philippines: Tuba, Benguet | collected 2017-08-29
CGCTTCGACGGGCAGGCTGGAGCGATACCGCTGGCTCTTGCGCCTTGCGGTATGGTCGATCCCGCTGCCGTGGATCGCCGCAGAACTCGGCTGGTTCGTCGCCGAATACGGACGCCAGCCCTGGGCGGTCGAAGGCATGCTGCCCACCGCGATCGCCGTTTCGCATCTCGGAATCTGGGAAGTCGCGATCACGCTGGCGGGATTCGTCGCCTTCTACACGGTGCTCCTCGTCATCGAGGTCTCGCTGATGATCAAGGCGATCAAGGCCGGCCCGCAACCAGACGACCTCGTCGAGGCGAACCCTCGCGGCCGCATCCAAACCGTACCCGCGGAGTAGGAACATGATTCTCTTCGAACTGATCGACTACAGCGTCCTTAAGGTCATCTGGTGGGTACTGCTCGGCGTTCTCCTGATCGGCTTTGCCGCGACGGACGGCTTCGACATGGGCGTCGCGACACTCCTGCCTTTCGTCGCCAAGAACGACGTCGAACGCCGTGTCGCCATCAACACCATCGGGCCGATCTGGGAAGGCAACCAGGTCTGGTTCATCCTCGGCGGCGGCGCGATCTTCGCGGCGTGGCCCCCGCTCTACGCGGTGAGCTTCTCCGGATTCTATCTCGCGATGTTCGTGATACTCGCCGCACTGATCCTGCGGCCGGTCGGCTTCAAATATCGCTCGAAGAAGCCCGACGCCGCGTGGCGCCGGAACTGGGACGCAGCACTTTTCATCGGCGGCTTCGTGCCGGCGCTCATCTTCGGTGTTGCCGTCGGCAACGTCCTGCAGGGTGTTCCGTTCCGCCTCACCGAAGAACTGCGGACAATCTACGAAGGCACGTTCTTCGGCCTGCTCAACCCCTTTGCGCTGCTTTGCGGATTGCTGAGCGTCGCCATGCTGACGATGCACGGCGGCGCCTGGCTCTCGGTAAAGGCCGGCGGCATCGTCGCCACGCGCGGCCGCCGCTACGGCTCGTACGCGGCACTTGCCACGATCCTGCTGTTCGCGCTGAACGGCGTCGTGCTGTGGCTGACGGTGAAGGGCTATCGGATCGTCGATGGCGTGTCGCCGAACATGGCGAGCAATCCGCTGTTCAAGACCGCGACCCGCGACGGCGCGTCCTGGTTCTCGAACTACTCCGCCTATCCGTGGATGACCATCGCACCCGCACTCGGCTTCGCGGGAGCGGCGGGCGCCTTCATCGGATTGCGCGGACGCAGCGAACTGGTGACCTTTTTCTTCAGCAAGCTCTCCATTCTCGGAATCATCTCGACGGTCGGATTGAGCATGTTTCCGTTCATCCTGCCGAGCTCGATCGATCCAAATTCCAGCCTGACGGTATGGGACTCGGCATCAAGCCACGCCACGCTTTTCAACATGCTGGTCGCGACCGTGATCTTCCTGCCGATCGTCATCGCCTACACGCTGTGGGTCTACCGCGTGCTGTGGGGCAAGATCGACGAGAAGACCATCGAGCGCGAACAGGGAACGATGTACTGAGGGAGATAGAAACATGTGGTATTTCGCCTGGCTGCTCGGCATGCCGCTCGCCTGCACCTTCGCCATCCTGAATGCGATGTGGTTCGAGATGCGCGAAGATGCGCGCAACGCCGAAAAGCGCTGACCGCGCCAGACCAAAGAAAAAGGCCCCGCCATCGGCGGGGCCTTTTGTTTGCCGGCGACCAGCAAGGATTATTCGCGAAACTCGCGCGTCTGGTAGTCCGCATACAACACCGCAACAGCGAATACGGCAAAGACAACGCCAATTCCGGCAAGGACGGCAACAGCTTCGAACGGCATAACGATTCCTCCGTGTGTGGAGGCATCATCGATCCCGATATGCGCTGCGCTTTGACACGGATCAACCGAGACGGCGACAGGACAGTACCGAACGGTAGCTCACATCCTGCGCAGCGATATCATCATGCACTGCCGTATGCGCGATCCGCCGCCGCAGCGTGATGCAATTCCGGCACGAACGTCTCCATGCATTCGCTGCGCAACGCTTCACCGAGCAGAACGAGCAAAGGCCCTCGCCGCTGCGGCTCCCCGGCCAGCGCCGCGGCAAGTCCGCGCACGGTAGTGCGAACGACGGATTGATCCGGCCGGGTCGCATTCCAGATCGCGATCGCAGGTGTCTCGCCATCGAGGCCCGCGGCTTCGGCTTTCTCCGAAAACTCCAGGAAGGTCCGTGACGGCATATAGATCGCCGTCACAGCAGCCGGATCCGCGATGCTGCGCCAGTCGATATCCTCCGGCAGCTTTCCGTTCGCGGCATGGCCGGTGACGTACTGCAAACGGCGCGCGAGCTTTCGATGGGTGAGCGAAAGCTGCAGGCGGCTTGCCGCGCCTTGTGCCGCCGTTACGCCGGGAACGACATCCACCGAAATGCCCGCCGCCCGGCAGCTTTCGATCTCTTCGCCTGCGCGGCCGAAGATCATAGGGTCGCCGCCTTTCAACCGCACCACGCGCTTTCCCTTGCGCGCGAGCGAAATCATTAACTCGTTGATCTCGTCCTGTTTGCAGGCGGCACCGCCGCCGGTCTTGCCGACCAGCCTTTTCTTCGCCTCGCGCCGTGCAAAATCGAGCACGCCCGCAGACACGAGGTCGTCGATCAGGATGACATCCGCAGACTGCAACGCACGCACCGCACGAAGCGTGAGCAATTCCGGATCACCGGGTCCCGCGCCGACGAGCGTCACCGCGCCCTGCTCGACGCGCGCACCTTCCGCACGCAGTTCGGAAAGGAGTTCGTGGTAGTCACCTTCCTCCGGCGTCCGGTCCGGCTCGGCGAGTGCCCGCGACGTGAACAGTTGCCAGAAGCGCCGCCGTGCAGCGAAGCTGAATTCCCCGGCCGACTGCAGAACCGCTCGCCAGCGCCGCGCCGCGTCGGCCCAGCCCGCAAACCCCATCGGCAGCATCGCCTCGATCTTCGCACGGATCGCCTGCCCGAACACGGGCGCCGCGCCATCCGTCGAAATGCCGATCACGAGCGGAGACCGATTCACGATCGAACCGAATGCAAAATCGCAGTAGGACGGCTTATCGACCACATTCACCGGAACGCCTGCACTGCGTGCGGAGGTCGCGAAACGCTGCGACTCCTCGTCGGTCCTGAACGTGCCGACTGCAATTCGCGCTTCGACGAAGTCTTCTTCGCACCAGCTGCGCGCATGAATGCGGATTCTTCCCGCGAACGCCTCGTCGGCCACAAGTTCCTGCACGTCCGCGCCGGGCTTCGGCGCATAGACATCGACATACGCCCCTGCGGCGGCGAGCAATTCGATCTTCCACGCTGCGCCGGGACCGCTCGCCGCGACCAGGACACGCTTGTCTTCGAGCGCGAAGAAGACGGGAAGTCGTGCAAGCCTGCCCATGCGGGCCGGCTTCGCTTCAGACGGGCTGCGGTGTTCGCGCATGTTGCAGTATCCTTTTCAGTTCCGGCTTGCAGGAGCCGCAATTCGTCCCAGCGCGGAGCTGCACGCCAATTTCTTCCACGCTGGTTGCAGTTCCATTTTCGACAGCGGCACGGATCGCGCGAAGCCCGACACCGAAGCAGGCGCAGACAAGCGGCCCGGCTTCCGCGTCACCCGCGGCATTGCTTCCCGAAAGCAGATGCGTGCGCGAACGCGAATCGGCGTCCGCACGAGTAAGCATCTGCTTCACCCCATCCCAGCCGACTTCCCTCTCTGCAGGACCGACAAACAACGAAAAGACAAGACGGCGGTTCGCGATATGTGCGACGCGATAGACTCCACGACGCTCGTCGCGGTACTCGACCGTGTCCGCCCCGGCCGGCTTTTGCGCCAGCGAAAACTCCCGCCACCAGGCGGCATCGAGATCTGCAGCGAACAGCATCCCTTCGCCGCCGTCGAGCGCGACCCGCGACCAGTAAATCTCGCGCGGCAGTTCGAGCGCGTGCGCGGCAATCACGAAACCCGCCTGCCGAAACGCGACGGCCTCCAAAGCAACGGGCGTGGCTTTCGCTTCCGGCTGACCTGAGACGGGATCGGTGAAGGGCGCGACAAGCGCATCGCAACGCGCCGATGAGGCCGTAACGTCGTTCCAGTGCATGGGAGCGAATACCGAACCGCATTGCTGGCCGTCGTCGATTTTGGCGCGAAAGATTGCGCTGCCCTGCGCCGAGCGAAGCCGAACAAAACCTCTGTCAGCGATGCCGTAGCGATCCGCATCGTCGGGATGAATCTCGACGAAAGGCTCGGGCAGATGCTGCGCAAGCTTCGGGCTCAAACCACTCCGCGTCATCGTATGCCACTGATCGCGGATGCGGCCGGTATTCAGCCGCAGCGGAAACGCCTCCGAGACTGCTGCCGCGAGATCAGGAAACGCCGGAGCGATCAGCTTCGCGCGGCCGCTTGCCGTGAAGAAACCCCCTGATTCGAAGAAGCGCGCCTGCGGCGGCTGATTTTTCGACCGTCGCGGCCACGTGACCGGCTCCATCGCTTCGTAGCCATCGTCCGCGATGCACTTGAGCGCACCGATATCGAAGTCCCGCGCACCGTTATTCTCGAATGCGGAAAGCGCTGCATGTTCGCGGAAAATCTCGGCCGGCGACGAATACGCGAAGGCTTCGCGGTGGCCCATGCGCGCGGCAACCTCGGAGACGATCTCCCAGTCCGGCTTTGCTTCGCCCGGGAGCGCAAGGAAGGGGCGCTGCCGCGAGATACGCCGCTCCGAATTGGTAACTGTGCCGTCCTTCTCGCCCCAGGCCGCAGCAGGAAGAAGCACATGCGCTCCGCTCGCCACCGTATCGTTCGTGTGCACGTTTTCGGAAACGACGAAGAGCTCGAGTTTGCCGAGAGCCTCGCGAACATGATCGGCGTGCGGCAACGAAACCGCCGGATTGGTCGCCATCACCCACAGCGCCTTGATTTCACCGCGTGCGATCGCATCGAACATCTGCACGGCCTTCAGCCCTTCGCGCTTTGCGATGGCCGGTGCATTCCAGAAGCGGCCCACGCGATCGATATCTTCCGCAACGAAGTTCATGTGCGCGGCAAGCTGGTTCGCGAGACCGCCGACTTCACGGCCGCCCATCGCATTCGGTTGCCCCGTCAGCGACAGCGGTCCCATCCCCGGCCTTCCGATACGACCGGTCGCGAGATGGCAGTTGATGATGGCATTCGCCTTGTCGGTGCCTTGCGCGGACTGATTGACGCCTTGCGAGAACGCCGTGACGACGCGTTTGGTGACGCGGAACAGTTCGTAGAAAGCGAGAATGTCTTTCTTCGCAAGCTTCGTGCGCGCCGCGACCGCATCGAGCGATGGAGCAATCTCACGCGAGCGCGCAAGCGCGCTTTCGAAACCTTCCGTGTGCTGCGCGATATAGCCAAAATCGAGCGCGTGCCGGTCGGCAAGATCGGCGAGCAAACCGGAAAACAGAACCGTATCCATCCCCGGAGCGATCGGCAGAAACAGATCGGCTTCTTCGGCGGTTGCGGTACGCCGTGGGTCGATGACGACGATCTTCGCGCCATGCCGTTCGCGGTTCTCCACCATGCGACGGAACAGCACCGGATGGCACCAGGCCGCATTCGAACCCACAAGCACGATCAGATCGGCCTGATCGAGATCCTCATAGCAGCCGGGAACCGTGTCGGACCCGAACGCGCGGCGATGCGCCGCCACCGAGGAGGCCATGCAAAGCCGCGAATTCGTATCCACGTTCCCGGAGCCGATGAAGCCCTTCATCAGCTTGTTCGCGACGTAATAGTCCTCGGTCAGCAACTGCCCCGAAAGATAAAAGGCGATGGAATCCGGACCATGCCGCACGACGATCCGCTTGAAGCCCTGCGCGACAGTGTCGAGCGCCTTGTCCCATGATGCGCGCTGCAATGTCCTTTGCGCATCGCGAATCATCGGATGCAAAAGACGAGAGCCAAGTCCCAGCGTTTCTCCGAGCGCCGAGCCTTTCGAGCACAGCCTTCCGAAGTTGGCCGGATGCAGAGGATCACCGGAAATTTCCGCGCCGCCACGCCCGTCCGGCTTTGCCAGCACGCCGCAGCCGACACCGCAGTAAGGACATGTCGTCCGAACAACGGTCTCTACCGGCGCCTGCATGTTCATCAGTACACGTCCGCCTGATAGCGGCCCGATTTCTTCAATCCGTTGACGTAGGAGACGGCGGCATCCGCCGAAATCTTGCCGTGCGTGGCAACGATCTCGACCAGCGCACGTTCGACATCCTTCGCCATGCGCTTGGCATCGCCGCAGATATAGAAGTGCGCGCCCGCTTCGAGCCATGCGAACAGCTCCGCACCCTCCTCGCGCATGCGGTCCTGCACATAAATCTTCTGATCGCCGTCACGCGACCAGGCGAGTGTGAGTCGCGTAAGCAGCCCTTGCGCCTGCATCGCGGCCAGTTCGTCCTTGTAGAAGAAGTCGCAGTCGCTGCGCTGATGGCCGAAGAAGAGCCAGTTTCTTCCGCTTGCCTTCGCCGCAAGCCGCTCCTGCAGGAACGCACGAAACGGTGCAACCCCCGTGCCGGGACCGACCATGATGATCGGCGTTTCCGGATTCTCCGGAAGACCGAAGTTGTGTGCCCGCTGGACATAGACACGCAGCGCGCCGCCGAGTTCGATTCCATGTGCGAGAAAATCGGAAGCGACCCCACGACGCTCGCGATCGCGGACCACGTAGCGCACGAGATCAACTGTAAGCGCAAGCTTGTTCGCCTCCGCTTTCGGGCTCGACGAGATCGAATAGAGGCGCGGCTGCAGCGGCTCCAGCGCCTCGACAAAAACCTCGGGGTCCGGGCGGATGCCTTCGAACTTCTTCACCGTGGCAAGCACATCAAGCGTGGCTGCGTCTCCATCGGGGTCTTCTCCGGCCGCAAGAGCTTTCGCTTTCTTTCGCCGCTCCCCGCCGACGAGGAGCGAAATCAGCTGAAACAGCGAGTCCGGCGCCGGCGCGAGCGAGACATCCTTGCGGAGTACTTCGCGCAGTGCCTTGCCGCCGACCTTCGCATCCGGCCGTGCGCCAATCATAGCGATCACGGCATCGACGAGACCGGGATGGTTTTCCGGGAACACGCCGAAGGAGTCGCCGACGATGTAGTCGAGTCCACTGCCCGTGAGGTCGAACTCGATGTGGTGCGTACGCTTCTCCGACTTTGTCCCGTTCAAGAGCCAACGCGCCGAAAGCCGCGCAACAACCGGATTGTCGCGCGAACGTCCGGGTGCGGCCGGAGCCGACACCTTCGCGGAGACTTCGGAAGTAGCGGCCTGGGGTTGCGCCGCATCCCCGAATTCCTCGAACAGCTTCTTCAGCATCCGGTTGGTTTCTTTTCCGCCCGGTACGCAGAGATTGATGCGCTCTTCCGTCTTCAGGAAAAGCGCATTCGAATAATCTTCGCAGTTGTAGCCGCACTGGCCGCAATCCTGTTGCGCCATCGCGGCCATCAGCTTGCGGCGAAACGGCCTACTTTCCGCGAGCTTCATGCGCTCGGCAAGCGGCATGGTCTGGTCGTGCCACGGCACTTCACCGTCGTCGCCGTCGTCCAGCGGGCCTTTTGGCGCCTCCGGCATCAACCCCTTCGCCTGATCGGACGAAAGCGCCGTCACCTGATCGAGCGAGATCAGGCCCGCGAAGAACCCGTTCAACCACGAACGTTGCTCCTCAGAGAACGGCGCGGTTTCCGGAACGATCGCGGGCAGCACGGGTTGCGCGGTGACGCTCATGCGGCGGCCTCCGCATCGAACAGCGCACGCAACGCTTCGACATCGTGACGCTTCGCAAACGCGAGGAAGGTTTCCGTACCTTCGCGTTTTGCAACGTACCCGCGCAGCATACGCACGACGAGTGACGGCACGTCTTCCGCCCGCACGTTCAGATAAATCTCGCGTGCGATGACGGCATCCGGCCCGAAGCCTCCGCCGACATGCACATGATAGCCTTCGACAGTTTCGCCTTCGGTACCCGTCTCGACACGCGCACCGATCAGGCCGATGTCGCCGATATAGTGCTGCGCGCAGGAATGGTGGCACCCCGTAAGATGGATATTCACCGGCGTGTCGAGCTGCACGTGCGCTTCGCAATATTCCGCGATCGCGGCGGCATGCCCTTTCGTATCGGAAGCCGAGAAACGGCAGCCTTTGTTTCCCGTGCAGGCGACAAGGCCGGCGCGGACGGAGGTGGCCTTGGTCGTGAGACCGAGCGCTACAACCGCAGCCTCCGCTTCTTCGAGCTTTTCTGCGGAAATTCCGGAGAGCAACAGGTTCTGCCAAACCGTCAGGCGAATATCGCCATCGCCAAGCTCGTTCGAAATCTTCGCAAGCCCCCGCATCTGTTCGGCTGTCACCTTGCCAACCGGCAATACTACGCCAAGCCAGTACAGCCCTTTTTGTTTCTGCTCGTGCGTGCCGATGTGCGCGAGCCGGTCGAATGGAAGCCGCGGCTTCACCGCATCGGCGGCAATGCGCGTGAGCTTCGCACCCAGCTTCTCTTCGACCGCGGCGAGATATTTTTCGAAACCCCAGGCGTCGAGCACGTATTTGAGGCGGGCCTTGTTGCGGTTGGTGCGGTCTCCGTGATCGATGAACACGCGCACGATCGCATCCGCGACCTTGCCCGCGTCTGCGGGCTTCACGATCACGCCGGTATCGCGTGCAAAATCCTTGTGTCCGGTGATGCCACCGAGCGCCAGCCGAAACCACACGCCGGGTTCGACACCGGAGCCGTCCACCACTTCCACCGCCTGAAAGCCGATGTCGTTCGTGTCTTCCAGAACCGGAATGACACCCGCGCCATCGAAGGCGACATTGAACTTACGCGGCAGCCCGTAAAGCGCGCGGTCGTTCAGAATACGGTGATGCCATTCGCGGGCATAAGGACGCGTGTCGATCAGCTCCTGCGGATCGATTCCGGCCGTCGGCGTTCCGGTCACGTTACGGATGTTGTCCGCGCCGGAGCCTTTGGTTGCGAGCCCGAGATCGACGATTTCCTCAAGCAACGCAGGCCCATCCGCCGCGGGAATTTCGCGGACCTGCAGGTTCGCCCGCGTCGTCACATGCGCATAACCGCCGCCACGGCGCTCCGCGATATCGGCAACGCCCGCGAACTGCCACGCCTTCAGAATTCCGTTCGCGATCCGCAAGCGGCACATGAAGAAATCCTGTGCCGGCGCGACATAAAAGAGCCCGTGATATTTCCAGCGGAAAATATCCTGGCCCTTCGGGTAACTGCCACCTTCAGCCTGATCCTTCAGCCGCGCGTAAGCATCGAAGGCGTGCTCCTCGCGCTTGCCCTTCTCTTCGGCGGCGAGCTTCTTGCCTTCCGCCTCGAAACGCGCCTGTGCTGCGAAAGCCGACGCATCCGGTCCGGAAGGCGTACCGGCTCCGTCTTTGCCGCTCACGCCCCGTGACGCGCGTGCGGTCTGCAAACCGGAAGCAAACCCTTCGAGATAGCGCTTCTGTTCGGGTGAGAAATCGGCGGACATCTCAGGCCGCCTTTCGCATCGTAAGCGCACGCCCGAAGGCAAGTGTATCGCGCATGCTTCCGATCGGCTCCTGGCTACGGATCAGGTCGAGGTACCACGCGCCATCCGTGGTATCGCCGACGAGAATGACCCCGGAAAGTCTTCCGCCGCGAAGCACGAATTTCCTGTAAACGCCGAAGGCCGGATCGTCGAAGAGGATCGTCTCGCAGTCTCCGTTTTCGATGAAGTCGCCGGCGGAAAACACGTGCACGCCGGATACCTTCAGATTGGTCGCAAATTTCGCGATACGGAACTCGCCTCCACCACCAAGCAATGTCTTCGCGGCAGCAGCCGCCATGGCGTAGAGCGGCTCGACGAAACCAAAGCAGCGCCCCTCATGCTCCGCGCATTCACCGAGCGCGAGAATATCCGGGTCGGAAGTGCACAAGGCCGTATCGACCACGATGCCGCGCTCGACATGCAGCCCGGCATCGGTCGCGATCCGCGTTTCCGGACGAATGCCCGCCGCCATCACCACGAGATCGGTGGGATAGATCGTTCCGTCGTCGAGCAGCACCGCCTCGACGCGCTTGTGCCCAAGCAGCGCCTTGGTCTGCGCGCGGCAGTGTATGCGGATTCCGCGGCGCTCGAATTCCCGCTGCAGCAAAACACCCGCCGCAGTGTCGAGCTGCAATTCCATGAGATGCCCCATGAGATGCAGCACGACAACATCCATACCGCGCTTTTGCAGCGCCGCCGCCGCTTCGAGCCCGAGCAACCCGCCGCCGATGACGACGGCCTTCGCATCCGGCCGCGCGGCCGCTGCAAGCATCGCCTCGACATCGTCAAAATCGCGGAACGAGACCACGCCCGCCAGATCCCTGCCCGCAACCGGCGGCACGAAGGGCCTCGAACCGGTCGCAAGCACGAGCTTGTCGTAAGGCGTCTCGCCGTTGCGCGAGACGACGACCTTTCTATCGCGGTCGATTCTCGTTACGCTTTCGCAGAAACGGCAGGCGATGTTGCGTTTCGCGTACCAATCCGCGTCGTGCGTGACGATTTCCTCGAACTTTTCTTCCCCCGCAAGTACGGGAGAAAGCAAGATGCGGTTGTAGTTTCCGTACCGCTCCGCGCCGAACAACGTCACCTCGAACGGTACCGGCCCGGCCTCGAACAAATGTTCGAGCAACCGGCCGGACGCCATTCCGCTGCCAACGATGACGAGGCGTTGCTTCATGGTCTGCCGCCGCCCTAGGCGGCCTCGACATAGCGGTGACGCTCGTAAAGAAATTTCAACACCGCCGCGCGGCACTTGATGTATGCGGGGTCGGAAACGAGTTCGAGGCGCTTGCGCGGCCGCGCCAGCGGAACATCGAGCACTTCGCCGATCTTCGCCGCCGGTCCGTTCGTCATCATCACGATCCGGTCGGAAAGCAGCACCGCCTCGTCCACGTCATGCGTGATCATCATGACCGTGTTACCGAGCTTCTGGTGCAGGGCCATAACGGAATCCTGCAGATGAGCACGCGTGAGCGCATCGAGCGCGCCGAAGGGTTCGTCGAGAAGCAGAACCTTCGGTTCCATCGCAAGCGCACGGGCAATGCCGACACGCTGCTTCATGCCGCCGGAGATTTCCGACGGACGCTTGTCCTTGGCATGCACCATCTGCACGAGATCAAGGTTGTGCAGCGTCCAGGCATCGCGTTCGGCGCGGCTCTTCGTCTTCGAGAAGACCTTGTCCACCGCCAACCGCACGTTGTCATAGACCGTAAGCCACGGGAGCAGCGAATGGTTCTGGAACACTACCGCGCGGTCCGGACCAGGCTCGTCGACCTGACGGCCTTCGAGAATGACGCCGCCATTGGTCGAATTCGTCAGGCCCGCGACGATGTTCAGCAACGTGGACTTGCCGCAGCCGGAATGGCCGATAATCGAGACATACTCTCCTTTCGCAACATCGAGCGTGATGCCGCGAAGCACGTCGGTCGTCTGCGATCCGCGCTGGAAGGTCTTATCGACGTGATCGATCTTGAGATACATCGCCTGCTCCTTAGTTCTTCGCGGTACCGCGGGTGACGAGAATGGCGACAGCAGCGACGATCCGGTCGAGCACGAAGCCGACAAGACCGACGTAAAGCAGCGCCAGGATGATTTCGCTGATGCGCGAAGAGTTCCACGCATCCCAGATGAAGAAGCCGATGCCGACGCCGCCGATCAGCATTTCCGCTGCAACGATAGCGAGCCACGACAGGCCGATGCCGATGCGAAGACCGGTGAAGATGTACGGCGCTGCAGCCGGCACCATGATCTTGAAAAAGAATTCCCACTGGTTGAGCCGCAGAACCAGCGCGACATTGCGATAGTCCAGCGGAATGTTGCGGATGCCGACCGCGGTATTGATGATGACCGGCCAGATCGCCGTAATGAAAATTACGAAGATCGCCGCAGGCTGACCCTGCCGGAATGCCGCGAGCGAAAGCGGAAGCCACGCGAGCGGCGGCACGGTACGCAGCACCTGAAAAATCGGATCGAGGCCGCGCATCGCCCAGGTCGACTGTCCGACCAGCGTGCCAAGCGCGATGCCCGCCGCAGCCGCAAGCGAATAGCCGAGGGCCACGCGCTGCAAACTCGCCGACATGTGCCAGAATAATCCCTTGTCGATGCCGCCGCGGTCATAGAACGGATCGACGATCAACTCCCATGTATCCGAAAGCACGCGCGAGGGCGGCGGCAGCGAAGCACCGGGTTTGTTACAGAGGAACTCCCACAGGATCAGCGAAAGCCCGATCACGATGACCGGGGGGATCACATTCGCCGCTACTCTCTGTGCATATCCGCCAATACGCATCAGTGCGGGTGTCGGTTTCAACGGCATCGTCAACACTTTCGCTTGCGGCGCTGTGATCGCCTCCACGGTGTCTGTCTTGCGGACCGGCATGTTCATGATTCTGCTCCTGCGAAAGAGAAAACCGGGCCGCCCTTCGGCGGCCCGGACTGCCGTTACACGTCAGCGCGCTTGATGGCCTGGCTCTTGAGATACGCCGCCGGATTCTCGGGATCGAAGACCTTGCCGTCGAAGAAGGTCTCCTTGCCGCGCGAGGTCGAAGTCGGGATCTGCGCCGCGGGAATGTTGAGTTGCTTCGCCGCCGCGCGCCACATGTCTTCGCGGTTCACCTTCTCGATGAGACCCTTGGTGTCGTAGCCCACCTCGAACTTGCCCCAGCGAATGTCTTCCGTGAGGAACCAGAGGTCGTGGCTCTTGAAGGGATAAGACGCGAAATTATCCCAGTAGCGCATCATCTGCGGATGCTTCTCGACGACCTTGCCGGGGATGCCGTAGTCGAACTTGCCCTTCACGCGGTCGGCAATGTCATCGACCGGACAGTTGATCCATTGACGGCGGCCGCAGATCACCGCGACTTCCTGCGCATTTTCCGGCTTCTCGCACCACTGCTGCGCTTCCAGCACCGCCATCAGGATCGCGTTCGCTGCATTCGGATTCTTGTCGACGAAGCTCGCGCGCATGCCGAACGACTTTTCCGGATGGTTGTTCCAGAGTTCGCCGGTCGTGATCGCGGTATATCCGATCTTCTGGTTGATCAGCTGGAGGTTCCACGGTTCGCACACGCAGAAGCAGTCCATCGTGCCGACCTTCATGTT
>VFQR01002159.1_pt1 | contig 13078 bp, 12 predicted proteins | sample 3512321 | NCBI WGS metagenome assembly VFQR01 (sample SAMN10412374, study PRJNA504923) | tailings metagenome | isolation source: Relicate 3 Philex TSF1 revegetated site | place: Philippines: Tuba, Benguet | collected 2017-08-29
CTTTTACGCCTAGTGGAACCAACGGCACAAGAGGGCATATTTTCTCTGGTGCATGGTGTTTCCGCCTCTAGGGAAGAATCTTTAACACTCGCCTATCAAGGTCTGGATGGTTCGGTGATGGAATCGCGTCTGTTATTCCAGCATCGGCAACCAGACTATTTCAAAGGTTATACTGCGGTTTGGCAGCTAGAATTGGCTTCTCACGAAACCCAAAAACTTGGCTATCGGGTAAACATGTTGACCAACAACAAGTCCACTTCAACTGTCAGCGCCCCCGCCACCTTAGGACAGGCGAAATCTGCTGAGTGGATGGAAGAACAACATTGGCTACAACAAATTACACGCATTAGCTCAGACAAAAGTATCTTCAATCGAGTGATTGAGCGAGCCGAGCAAGATATGTATTTGTTACGCCAGTCTTTTGGCAAGCATAAAACTGTTTCCGCCGGAGTACCGTGGTTTTCTACATTGTTTGGCCGGGATTCCTTGGTTACAGCTTCCCAAACCCTGATGTTAAACTCTCAAATCGCTAAAGAAACCCTAATACTACTTGCAACATACCAAGGTAAAACAGAAGACGAATGGCGGGAAGAAGAACCTGGTAAGATTTTACACGAGTTACGTTTGGGTGAAATGGCTCGCTGTCAAGAAATTCCCCATACACCTTACTTCGGTACAGTTGATGCCACTCCGCTATGGCTGATGCTGTATGCTGAATATTATGCTTGGACTAACGATTACGAACTCCTGGAGCTACTTTGGCCAAATGCTCTTTCCGCAATGGAGTGGATCGATCGCAATACTCAACAAACCAGCTACCTCAGCTACTATCGTAGATCTAAACGCGGTCTGGCTAACCAAGGTTGGAAAGATTCCGGTGATTGTATTGTTGACCACAAGGGAGACCTAGCTAATGGTCCCATCGCCCTATGTGAAGTCCAAGCTTACGTTTATGCGGCAAAAATGCGCCTAGCAGAAATAGCCAGGATGAAAAAGCGGCTTGATTTGGCAGATCGTTGGCAAGAAGAGGCGAGAAATCTCAAGGTGCGTTTTAATCGAGATTTTTGGATGGAAGACCAGGATTTCTGCGCTTTGGCTTTGGATGGAGATGGTAAACGAGTAGATAGTATTACCTCAAATCCTGGTCATTGTCTACATTTGGGTATCTTCACACACGAAAAAGCCTACAGTGTGGCAGAACGCTTGCGGGCACCGGATATGTTTAACGGTTGGGGCATTCGGACTCTGAGTAGTTTGTCACCTGCTTATAATCCGATGGGCTATCACATTGGTTCAGTTTGGCCTCATGATAACTCTTTGATTGCAATGGGATTGCGATCGCTCGGCCTCATCGACCAAGCTTTGGAAATTTTCCAAGGTTTATTTGACATGACTAGTCAGCAGTCCTACCAACGTCCTCCAGAACTTTTTTGCGGCTACGAACGTAACGGCGATAATGCGCCTGTGCATTATCCAGTCGCCTGCACACCCCAAGCTTGGGCTACTGGTAGTATCTTCCAATTACTGCAAATGATGGTCAACTTGGTGCCTGATGCCCAAAATAACTGTTTGCGAATCATCGACCCGGCTTTACCAGAATCGATTAATCGCTTGTGCTTACATAATTTGCAAGTTGGGACTACAGTCCTCGATTTAGAATTCGAGCGTTCTGGTGGTACCACTGCTTGTCGCGTTGCTAAAAAACGGGGTAACTTGCGGGTAGTTATTGAAGCCTAAACCAGTTAGAAGTTAGGAGTTAGAAGCTTTACATCGTAACTCCTAACTTACGTTTAATGTGAATTAAGTGTTGAAACCCTTGTAATTTCGTTGAGAATTCCAAAACCATGATTTTGGACAATCTCTGAGTTTTGGAACGATAAGTATACAGTTGAAGTTGAAAAAGAAATTGAAAAAAGGTTTTTACAAGTTAATAAAGAGAATTTAAGGACTAAACTGATTCGTGGTACATGTTCTAACTCAGTTGACCAATGAACTTTAGGTTACGAGTCAATGACATCTTCCTCAAGTCGAATCGTCACTTGCTTCTTAAGCTTCTTAACGTATGGATTCTTAACAAATTGAGAGAAATTATACTCTTGTTTCATAGGAAACAACTCTCATATTGTTGAGGCTCTCGCTTAGTCGCTTTCCGAGCCGAAATGATGCGGATAACTTCTTCACTTTCCTGATTTATATTGCTTCATCAGCAGTGTGTAAAGTTCTCAAGAGATGTTCTGTAAGCTCGATCAATTCATATACAGTATTTTGCGTCAGTTCTGTAGTTTTGAAGCCATGAGCAATAGAATTACGTAATAAGAGTGCATTCATTAGTAACTGATACTCAGATTTGGAAATTACACCTTCAATTGCTAATTGCTTCACTAAGTAGAGTGGATCGAATCTTTCTAAACTTAGCTCTTCTTTTTGGGCAATAAGTCTCAAAGTTGCTTCTACCAAAGACCAAGAATATAAGATAGCTGATTCTGGATGTTGCGTTGTCAGTTGCCTTGCTACTTCCAACTGTGATTCTATTTCATCTTCTTGAAGAGAACGCTCTGCTTTCAGAGAATACATTATATCCTCAGGGTTGGTCATTACTAATTCAAATCTCCAACCAGGATGTTTTTCTACTGCTTGAGCTAAATTACGTAAGTATTGATTAGAAAGAGAGCTAAGTGAGGAGCGTGACTTGACTTCAATAACTACATTTTCTTCTCCCCGACGTACCATCATGTCAGGGCGATAGTGATTAAGGAAGTCAGGCAAGTCTTCTGGATTTGGATGAAAAAAAACTTCGTATCCTTTCTGGCGATACTCCTCTGCTATTTTTAGCAATTGCTCTCTTTCTCTTTCTAAGTTTGCGTTTGAAGTTGTCATCAAGTAATTACCTCTTGGTTAGGAGCATCAATTACGACAATATGTAAAAACTCATTGCCACGGGCAAAGCCTTCCGCCAATATCGGGGGCGTGTCTTTTTTTCTCATGGACAAATTCCTTTTTCTAACTACGAGATCGCTTACTTGGCGATCGTCAACGTAGGCTAATCCTTTAAGTGCATCTATAATAGGATTCGGTATATTGTCTACATCTATTTGATCGGAATCATAGAAATAGGTTATTTTGAGCATAACCCACCCAGTAGCTGTTTTTTGTTCCGAAGACCAGTATTTTTCAGCTTCTTGTCGCACTGTGTTTTTCCAATTTTCAAGCCCTTTGCCCTTACCACGCTTACGAGTCTGTTGTGATACTGGTGGCCCATCTACTATAAACTCAAATCTGGTCAATGCACTTCTAAATAATAGATCGCAGATTATTCTATGCTACTAACCTCGAACACAAGTAGATAACTCCTGCTACCATAACAGAGGAATAATACCGTTACTAACGGTTGCTGCCTCCCTCAGTAGCTTCGCTGAGTGCTTCACGAATGATCTCATCACTCACACCATGCCGTTTTAGGCTGGCAATCAATGTAGAAACAATATCACCTTCAAGTCGCTCAAGATCGGCTCTAAGTCCTTGTCCAATGTAAGCACGAACTAATGGCTGATAGCCAGAAAACCCTAACAATGGCGCTACTCGCTTCAAATCGTCAATCACATCTTCGGGAATGCGAATTGTGATTGTCGTCATTGGACGATTTTTATCGAGTCGCTTTTTTAAGACTTCAGCTTTCATAGTATTCACGTTCCTTGCGCGTCGCTTTCCGAGCCGAAATGATCCGAATGATATCGTTTTCACGCTCAATATAGACGACATATAGAAGATTCCATCGTCTGTCTAAGCCAATCACAGCATCCCGTTCCTCGTCGTTGCGGCTAGCATCAACCACCACTAGAAACGGATCAAAGAAAGCTTCTGTGGCTTGTTGAAATGTTATGCCATCATGGTTGCTGGGATTAATCTGGGCTTTCTCTTCGTTCCAAACGAAGGTTACACCATTAAGCACGAAATACACGTCCATGCTTCATAGTCTAAAGAAGATGTATTTACGTTGTCAATACGCTGTATTGTAAAAACTTACAGTTACAATTCAGGGCTGAATCTTGATGAGTGCCAGAATCTTATAGCCGCAATAAACTCAATTTTCTGAACAATTTCTCTCAGAGTTACATCTGAAGGTAAATGTTTTACCAACTCAATAACGGCTTCTTTGTCGCTCATAGCAACCTCAACCTTTGTCAAGTGGACAACATAATGTTAATTTACTAGCTTACCATCGCTTCGTCAAAAATTTAATTGACAAATTGCAACTCTCAGGTATGTATCAACAGTAGCGTATCAAAAGTATAAAGAAGCGATCGCCAATAAAAAAACCAAGGCAGGTGCTTTGCAAATTTCCGCCCCACCGAGGTTTTTCCTAAATCTTTAACTTCTAATTCCTAACTCTGGCAATTTGGGATTTGAAATTTTTCCTTACAATCCAAAATCCAAAATCTCAAATTAAATCGCTCCTCACTTTCTTTTATACTTCCTCGGAATTTTCTCTCTTATGCCCCGGAGATGCTTCATAAAGTGCATCAAGATGCTGGCGAGCATCTTCAACGTTAATCGAACGCATCACCAATAATGGCTCTTTGATTAAGTTACCCGCGCTATCTAATAACTCTGGATGGGGTACAAACTGTTTTCTTGATGCGTAGTAGCCAAAACTACCTTGATTACCCATTGGCGAAGAATTCGTTGGGTAAGTTCGCTCCCGATCAAAACTGAACATGATCAGGTTACGAATTAAATTACCAACAGCTATAAATGCAAGGATTGTAAAAGCAAAGATGTAAAGCAGGTGTAACATTGGATTTTCCTCCGGGGCAGCAATTTTTAAAAGTTTATTTTGTAACGTTTTGTTTCGCCGACGCTATGGCTCACGTTTAAGCTCACAGTTAGGGAAAAAATTTAACGCACTTTTTGTGCGCTTGTATTGATATGGAGCGATCTGTCAACCGTTATTCCACCTACGGTAACATAGGATACATTATTTTGTTAATCGAAACAAACTTAAGAAAATGTTAAGAGTTTTGTACTATTTAATTAACGACTGAATATGTCGTTTTGGAATTGTTAAGCTGTCTGCGGTATCAAACGTTTAGCTTTGACGAAAGCGCATTGCCACATTCCAACATTCTGTTACTAATTGATGCCAAGGCATTAAAGTTGCCATATCGATTCCGACTTGTCCATCAGTGGCAGCAAATAGCATTTTTGCGGTGTTTAGTTCTTCTTGCGCTTGTTTGACCCGCAAGAGCAAGTCAGATTGCTCTTGGTTGCTCATAAATGAGAGTTGCTCTGTTTCGAGTAAGTTGCGCGATCGCGTAAACCAATACTGAAAATCCTCTAACAGCGGTTCTAAAACCGTTTTTAGCAACTGAGTCCCTGGTAAATCTGAGTCTCGCATAAATGAGAAGAATATTTCCAACTTTCTTACTAATATTAACGTTATTCACGATTCTTTACAATTATCTTATTTCTCTCACATAACAATAAATTGGAAAATACATCGTTTTGTAACAAAGAACACATTTTTTATTATATATTTTTGCTATTCGGTTTGTACAGATCCTTTGGAAAGGTGTCTATAGGATGGGGCATAGGGCATAGGGCATAGGGCATAGGGCATAGGGACTGGGAAAGATGAGGGAGAGAAGAGGACAAGGGGACAAGGGGACAATAATTCCTAACTCCTAACTCCTAACTCCGCAGTGCCAATGCCCAATACCGTTATATTTGAATAAGCTTAATAGATTCACATCGATCGCTTTTTGTAATCACTTCGCCAATGGTTCAGCAGCCAATGTCGCTAAAATTATCATCAAATCCTTCAGAAGAGTCAGAAAAACCTGAAAAAATTTATTTACCACGTACCAGCGAATCCCAGAAGTTAAAAAAGATTCGCCACACTGCTTCCCACGTGATGGCAATGGCGGTACAAAAGCTGTTTCCCAAGGCGCAAGTGACAATTGGTCCTTGGATTGAAAACGGATTTTATTATGACTTTGACAACCCAGAACCATTTAGCGAAAACGATCTTAAAGCCATCAAAAAAGAGATGGTCAAGATTATTAATCGCAAATTGCCAGTGATTCGGGAAGAAGTCAGCCGCGAAGAAGCTGAACGCCGGATTCAGGAAATTAAGGAACCTTACAAGCTAGAAATCTTAGCAGACATTAAAGAGGAACCAATCACGATTTACCATCTGGGGAATGAATGGTGGGATTTGTGTGCGGGACCTCATGTGGAAAATACTAGTGAATTAAATCCCAAAGCCATTGAATTAGAAAGTGTTGCTGGCGCTTATTGGCGTGGGGATGAAACCAAAGCCCAACTACAACGCATCTACGCCACCGCCTGGGAAAGTCCAGAACAACTAGCTGAGTACAAGCGGCGGAAAGAAGAAGCGTTGCGGCGAGATCATAAGAAACTCGGTAAAGAACTAGGATTATTTATATTTTCTGACTTAGTAGGGCCGGGTTTACCCTTGTGGACACCCAAAGGTACTCTGTTGCGGAGTATTTTAGAAGACTTCCTCAAACAAGAACAACTAAAACGCGGTTATTTACCTGTGGTAACGCCCCACATTGCCAAAGTCGATTTATTTAAAACCTCTGGACACTGGCAAAAATATAAAGAAGATATGTTCCCCTTAATGGCGGACGATGAAGAAGCGGCCGCGCAGGAGGTGGGCTTTGTCATGAAGCCGATGAATTGCCCTTTCCACATCCAAATATATAAGAGTGAGTTGCGTTCCTACCGGGAACTACCGATGCGCTTGGCAGAATTCGGTACTGTTTATCGCTATGAACAATCGGGGGAATTAGGCGGTTTAACGCGGGTACGCGGTTTTACTGTGGATGATTCTCACCTGTTCGTTACCCCAGAACAACTCGATAGCGAATTCCTCAACGTGGTGGATTTGATTTTATCGGTATTCAATAAACTACAACTAAAGAACTTTAAAGCTAGACTAAGTTTCCGCGACCCTGCTAGTGATAAGTATATTGGTGACGATGAAGTTTGGGATAAAGCTGAAGGTGCGATTCGTCGTGCAGTTGAAACCTTGGGGATGGAACACTTTGAGGGAATTGGAGAAGCGGCGTTTTATGGGCCGAAACTCGATTTTATCTTCAGTGATGCCTTAGAACGGGAATGGCAATTGGGAACTGTCCAGGTAGATTACAACTTGCCAGAACGTTTTGAGTTAGAGTACGTTGCTGAAGATGGTTCTCGCAAACGTCCGGTGATGATTCATCGTGCGCCTTTTGGTTCGCTAGAAAGGTTGATTGGTATTTTGATTGAAGAGTATGCGGGGGATTTTCCCTTGTGGTTGGCGCCAGTGCAAGGGAGATTACTGCCAGTGGGTGAAGCACAGTTAGATTTTACTAAAGATGTGGTAGCAAAGATGCGGGCATTGGGTATCCGTGCAGAGGTGGATACTAGTGGCGATCGCTTGGCTAAACTCATTCGCAACGCAGAGAAAGATAAAATACCTGTAATGGCAGTTGTTGGAGCTAAAGAAGTGGAAACCAACACTTTGAGTATCCGCACTCGTGCTTCTGGAGAATTGGGTGCTGTATCTGTGGATGAGGTGTTGGATAAGATGAAAGTGGCGATCGCTAACTTCGAGAACTTCTAGTGAAAAGTAGGGTGGGCAAATATTTGTCTACCCTATTGTCTTATTTATATATGTGAATGTGTAGAGCGATCGCTACAAGCGAAACATTACTTAATATTAAATTAAGTAATTTCATCTAGGTAAATAGTCGGTAAATACAGCATAATCTGAGGCGAAGGTAGTAACGACGTAAGTACCGTAACTAAAAAACATTTTATACTTGAATACTGGAATATTACACTTTACTGCCTTTTTAGTAGTTGAGAATCCAGGAATTCTAGATCGTGAATTACCCAAAAACAAACACATTACAAGATTTCACTCCACCCGGTGATCATCAAACTAATCAAAAAAATTTACAGAATGCAGAAAGCCTTTACCAATGGGAACAAACTTATCAGAACCTACCAGGACACGTCAAAGGTGTTCCCAAGGGAGAAGGATTTAGTATAGGAAAAATTTTTATTTTTCTTTTCACTGCAATTAAAGGAGTGGTAGGTTTACTTATAGCCCAATTTTTACATCTATTTCCTTATCTTTGGAATAAGTTTAAAAAAGGCGAAATGGTTTTTACAGGCACAGCAGACTTCGGATTATTGACAATTTTTGCTGACTTTAATAACTGGAATAATCTGGAAGAATTTGATGAATTCTTTAAACCGTGGACATTTTTACAAAAGCCAGATGTTGCTAAAAATTGGCAATCAGATATAGAATTCGGTCGCCAACGTCTGAATGGCATGAATCCAGTTCTTATACGTAAATGTAAGCCCGAAGATATTAATCTTGCCGGAAATTTTTCAGTAACAAATGAAATAATTAACCCAGTTAGGGATCAGGATATCGATCTCACATCAGCATTGGCAGCAAATCGTTTATATATTTTGAAGTATCCAATCTTCTATAACGTGATCACTGCTGACTTAGCAGACCAATTAGGAAGATATTTTCAGTCTCCAATTTGTCTTTTTTATGTAGATGACCAAAAACAGCTTGTTCCCATTGCCATACAATTAGAAGAAAAAACTGACGCTCAAGACCAGAAAATTAAGCAAATCTTCACGCCCAACTCGCTACCAGAACACTGGTCGGTCGCCAAGTTAGCTGTAGCTGGTGCTGATGCTGCTTACCAAGGGATGATTTCTCATTTGCTCTATACACATCTAATTATTGAGCCTTTTGTAGTAACTACAAACCGAAAACTATCGCCACAACACATTTTATATCAACTATTAAAGCCTCACTTTTTCAACACCTTGCCCATCAATAATATGGCTCGTAGTGTATTTTTGGGTAGGGGTGGTTTATTTGATAAAATAGGCTCAGTGGGTTATGTCGGTTCTAATGAGGTTTTGAATAGAAAATATAACGGTACAAAACATAGCGACGGGGAAATAGAAAATCAAGTAGAAGGATTGAAGTTTTACCAGCTAGCTTTACCATATAACTTATTAGAACGTGATGTCGAAGAATTACCAAATTACTACTATCGTGATGATGCATTACTAATCTGGAATGCGATTAAAAAATATGTCGATGATGTGCTGCGATCGCACTATAAAAATGATATAGAAATTATTGGCGATCGACAACTTCAAAACTGGAAAGACGAACTTATTGGTAATGGAAATGTCAAAGAACTGCTTCCTCCAGAGAAATCAAATCAGCTAAATCAGTTAGATGATTTGATTGATATTGCTACCAACATTATTTTTACGGCAACTGCTCAGCATTCGGCTTTCAATTTTGCTCAATATGACTACGCTGGATGGATTCCTAGTAATCCATTTGCTGTTTATAAGCCTTTCTTAGATATATTTGAATCTGAAAATCAAAACAAAGTAATATTCACTCAAAGGTTACCAAATCGCTTTCAATCTATTGTGCAAATCGTCCTCGTAAAGGCTTTAACTATACCACCTCCATACTCTAGTCAATCTCTTGTGACTTTGACAAATCCTTTCTCCGGTGATTCTATAGCAACCCAGGCATTCGATAAATTTCAGACAAGTCTTCAAGAAATCGAAACCAAAATATCTACCCGTAACGCATCTATTTCCCAACCTTACACTTACCTTCTCCCTTCAAAAATTCCACAAAGTATTGCGATATGAAGAATGTGGCGTTGCTGAATCAAGGGATGATTCTTGTGGGGTGGGCATCCTGCCCGCCCAGAAATACAAGGGACGGGCAAGATGCCCATCCCACAAAATTAGTAGAATCATCCCACAATTATGCAACGCCAAGAATGTGATACCTGCGGCGGGCTGCGCTAACGCTAACTTCGAGAACTTTTAGTGAAAAGTAGGCTGGGCAAATATTTGTCCAGTCTATACACTGAACCTTTGACCAAAAACTTTACACAGCCTAGAATGGCTACTATATTAGAGTATTCATTACTGAGTTACGTATGACTAATACTTCTTTCTTTGATGAGCAGAAAGAACAATCCCTAATCAAAGCTAGAATTGTTGAGAAATATTTTTGGGCTTGGGCAAAAGTAATTATACCAACTGCTAAAAAAGCTAATTCAAAAATTGCTTACATAGACCTTTTTGCAGGGACAGGACGATACAAAGATGGTTCTAAATCAACTCCAATAAAAGTTTTAGAAACGGCTATTTCTGATCCAGACATGCAAAATATGCTGGAGACAGTATTTAATGATGTGGATAGAGAAAATGTCCTAGGTTGAGCAGACTGCTTGTACAGTCCAATGATTCAGACTTCTTAGTATAATCTTGTCAGAGCTATGAATACCAAACTTGAAGTTTTAAGGATATATAAGGAACAGTACGATTTAACTATTCCTAACACCGAGCAAAAAATCGCTCCCAAGTGCTACCAATACATGGGATGCTGGTTGATTGATTAGGGAGTATTTGCAGATGTCTGTTGTTTCTGGTGTCACTGTTACTGTTCCCGCCACAACTGCTAATTTGGGGCCTGGTTTTGATTGCATCGGTGCAGCGTTGAAGTTGTACAATCAATTCAAGTTTACTCGTGTGGAAGAAGGTGGGTTAATTATCACTGTCACAGGTGAAGAAGCCCAACGAGTACAAACCGATGAAAGCAATCTCCTCTACCAAGGATTTATCAGATTCTATCAACATATAGAGCAGACACCGCCATCGGTGAAAATAGAAATTCAACTCGGTGTTCCGTTAGCGAAGGGTTTGGGTAGTTCCGCCACCGCAATTGTTGGTGGGTTGGTTGCGGCGAATCAACTTGAGGGTTCGCCAATGAGTCAGTTGCAGTTGATGGAATTAGCGATCGCAATGGAAGGACATCCTGATAATGTAGTTCCAGCTTTGTTGGGTGCATGTCGGCTGGCTGCTTCTGGTGGTGCAGGTTGGGAAATTTGTGATATTCCCTGGCATCAAGATATCATACCAGTTGTAGCTATTCCTAATTTTGAACTTTCCACTTCAGAAGCGCGGCGGGTTTTGCCGACCCAAGTCAGTCGTGCAGATGCGATTTTCAATACTGCACACTTGGGTTTATTATTGCGTGGTTTAGAAACAGGTAAAGCAGAATGGTTAAAGACAGCTTTGCAAGATAAGTTGCATCAGCCCTATCGCAAAGCTTTAATCCCTGGTTACGATGCTGTGAATCTAGCAGCTGTAACAGCTGGTGCTTATGGCATGGTGATTAGTGGCGCAGGACCGACACTGTTAGCTTTGACAGATGAATTACACTCAGAGGCTGTAGAAACAGCGATGTCCAATGCTTGGGAACAAGAAGGAATTATAGCTAATGTGCGATCGCTTTCTCTGGATATCCAAGGCGCAAAAAATTAGAAGATATGGGCATGGGGCATTGGCCAAACAGGGCATTGGGCATTGGAAGTGTAGGAGGTGTGGGACGATGGGGAAGAAATCTTTCCCCCCACACTCCCCAGTCCCCAATCCCCACACTTATGAATCAAATTCAAGCTGAAATAGCGGCGCTTAAGTCTCAAATTCAGGCTCTCCAGCAAGAACGCGCTGCACTGACTATTAATAATGTAATATCTGGTGAAAATGATTCACCTCTGGCAATGGTTGAGGCTTACCGTCGCCAAGCTAGAGAAAATCCCCAATTATCTGTTGAACTCAAGGGCATAGATGATGCAGTTGCAGCCCTGGAATTGCAACTACAGCAAAAACAAGCCCAATTAGCCCGTTGGCAAATTGAATCAAAACAACTTACCCAACAACAGCAGCTAGAGGAAGCGAAAAAAGTAGCTCAGGTTCATGCTCAACGCGTTAATCAACTCGCAGCCGAACTAGCGACGGAAATCCGCTTACTCAAACGTTGCGCCGATGAGCTTAGTCCCATGTATTGGCAGGTTTATTACAAACCCTTCATTACTGGATTCAAAACAATCTCTGTTCCCCATGTCCGTTCAGATGGTGAAGTTTGGACGATTGTCAACCGTATTGTTTAAAATCTGAGCTGATACTCATCAAGCAAAAATCAGACTAAACCATAACTTAGGACGGTGGCATTAGCTGCCGTTTTTTGTTGACGTTGTAAAAATTTACATTTAGAATGGGCAACAGTAGATATAAATGAGTATTTATTACTATCGAAATCAAAAATTTAATCTTTTCAGGAGCGATCACGTTTACAAAACTACAAATTGCTTAATATAATGTAATTAAAAGCGAAAAGTGAAATTGATTGTCAGAAGTGATGAATGTTATGGAATTTCCTTGGTTAACAGCCATAATTGCCTTGCCCTTGGTGGCTGCTTTAGCCATCCCGTTAATCCCAGATAAAGAAGGTAAAACCGTCCGTTGGTACGGTTTAGGAGTTGCTTTTGCAGATTTCGCATTGATGATTTATACCTTTTGGTATAATTACGACTTCCAAAGTTCGACACTCCAACTTGTGGAAAACTATCCTTGGATACCGCAGTTGGGCTTACATTGGGCTGTGGGGGTTGATGGTTTATCGATGCCCCTAGTACTTCTAACAGGCTTAATCAATACCCTCGCAATATTCGCGGCTTGGAAAGTTACCAACAAGCCGCGATTATTTTATGGTTTGATGCTAGCGATGTACAGCGCCCAGCTTGGAGTGTTTGTTGCTCAGGACTTGCTATTGTTCTTCTTAATGTGGGAAATCGAGCTAGTGCCCGTTTACCTGCTGATTTCCATCTGGGGAGGACAAAACCGCCGCTATGCAGCCACCAAATTCATACTTTACACCGCTGCTGCCTCAATATTCATCTTGGTAGCGGGTTTTGCAATGGCATTCTCAGGAGATACAGTCACCTTTGACATGGCGACCCTGGGAATGAAAGAATATCCCAAAGCTTTTGAAATATTAGTTTACGCAGGTTTCTTAATTGCCTTCGGTGTAAAACTGCCGATTTTCCCTTTACACACTTGGCTACCTGATGCTCACGGTGAAGCGTCGGCACCTGGTTCGATGATTTTGGCAGGTGTGTTGTTGAAAATGGGTGGTTATGCTCTCATCCGC
>VFQR01002160.1_pt1 | contig 13068 bp, 12 predicted proteins | sample 3512321 | NCBI WGS metagenome assembly VFQR01 (sample SAMN10412374, study PRJNA504923) | tailings metagenome | isolation source: Relicate 3 Philex TSF1 revegetated site | place: Philippines: Tuba, Benguet | collected 2017-08-29
AAGTGTGATGGCGCCGCATTCTACTTCTCCAAGGTCGAGGTTCCGGCCCCCATGCGCGAGGCCGCCGACAAGGCCGTCGCTCAGATGAAGGACGGCTATGCCAAGCTGAAGGCGGCCGCCGAAGAGACCACCGACCTGGTCGAGGACACCTATGCGACGGCTTCCGCCGGCGTGAAGGACTTCAACCTCAAGGCGCTCGACGCCGCCCGCCTCAACATGAACGCCGGCTTCGACCACGCCCGCGACCTGATGGGCGCGAAGTCGCTGGCCGAGGTGATCGAGCTGCAGTCGGCCTACATCCGCAAGATGTTCGACTCGCTCCAGACCCAGGGCAAGGATCTGTCGGCCGTCGCCCAGAAGACCGCCACGGACACCATCGAGCCGGTCAAGGAGAAGGTCGGCAAGGTCATCAAGACCGCCGCCAACTGATCATATCCTCCGCTGCGGCGGAGGTACCCGTTCCTCCCTCGGTCGCGTCCTTGCAGCCGCGACCGGAACCTCCAGCCCGGGCTTCGGCCCGGGCTTTTTCATCGTCGCCGCCCCAAATCCCGCTGATGAGTCAGGGGTTTGAAGAAAGCGGCGGATCCACGACGATGGTCACGCGGTGCGCCTTGCATTGCCCGGTCCTTCGGACTAGGTTGCGCGCCGCTCGGGAGGCGTCTGCCTCCCCGCATGTGCAGCCGTAGCTCAGTTGGTTAGAGCGCCAGATTGTGGCTCTGGAGGTCCCCCGTTCGATCCGGGGCGGCTGTACCAAAACTTCCCTCGCGTCGATCCGCGCCGTGTTGCCAGCCGGGCTATCGGCGCCCGTCAGCTCTCTCCGCGCATGTCGAGATGGGCCACCAGCTTGCGCCCCTCGCTCTCGGCATGAGCCCAGGCTTCCGTGCGGGCCCGCTCCGCATCGCCGGCGAGAAGGGCCTCCGCCATGGGCTCGTGCTGCGCGACGATGGCCCCGAGATCGTCGCCCAGCAACTGGTTGCTGATGGCGATGTACATTCGCACCTGGTTCTCGACCTGGATGTACTGGCCGAGGAGCCGGCCATGGCGGGCCTGCGCGACGATGGTGCGATGGAAATCGAAATCCCTGCCGTTGATGGCCTGCCGGTCGCCGCGCCCGGCGGCCGCCCTGAGCTCCGCCATCGCGGCTGTGATCGCGTCGCGCGCCGCATCGTCGAGACCCGACGCGACGAGACGGGCCGCGAGGCCCTCGAGGCTGCCGCGCAGCGTCCAGAGCTCCCAGGCGTCCGCTGCCGTGATGTTCGTAACCTGCCAGCCCGTATAGGGGACCTGGACGAGGATCCCCTCGGCCGCGAGCCGCTGCATTCCGGTGCGCGTGGTGGCGCGCGACACGCCGAGCTGTTCGGCGACGGCGGCCTCCGTCAGCCGCGCCCCCGGCCGGACCATCCCCGACAGGATGAAGCGACGGAGGTTGTCGACCGCCTGTTGTTCGGCCGATTTCCTCTCCACCCTCAGGAGGCCAGCTGTCGCGCTCATCGGATGCTCCGCACTCCCGGGGTCAGGCCGCCACCGCTTTCAGCACCGCGTCGATCTCCGTCAGGAAGCGGTCGGCATGGGTCTTCGCAAAGACCAGCGGCGGGCGGATCTTCAGCGTGTTGGCATTGTATCCGGTGGCCGAGATCAGCACGCGGCGCTCCCGCAGGCCGTTGACCACGGCCAGGGCGGCCTCGCGATTGGGCTCTTTGGTGCTGCGGTCGCGGACCATCTCGACGCCGATGTAGAGGCCGCTGCCACGCACGTCGCCGATGACCTCGTACTGCTTCGCCAGCGCTGCGAGGCCGTCGCGGAGATAACGGCCGATGGCATCCGCATTGGCCATCAGGCCCTCTTCGCGGATGACGTCGAAGGTCGCCTGCGCCGCCGCGACGGCCACCGTGTTGCCGCCGAAAGTGTTGAAGTAGCGCATGTCCTGGCCGAAGCGCTGGATCACCTCGGGCGCGACGGCGATGCCGGCGACGGGGAAGCCGTTGCCCATGGGCTTGCCCATGGTGACGATGTCGGGGTCGATGCCGTGGCGCTGGTAGCCCCACAGATGGGTTCCGGAGCGGCCGAAACCCGACTGCACCTCGTCGGCGATGAACAGGCCGCCGGCCTTGCGCACCACCTCGGCGACCGGCGCCAGCAGTGTCACGGGATCGGAGTAGATGCCGTCGGACGAGAAAAGGGAATCGGCGATGAAGGCCGCAAGCCCCTCGCCGCGCCGCTCGAGTTCCCGCACCTCGTGTGCGACCTGAGCGGCCATCCGCTCGCCGAGCGTCGCGGGATCGAGACGGTAGGAATCGGGCCCATCCACCCGCCGCACCCAGGTGCCGAGCCGCGACCTCTCGCCCATGGAGGGAGAGAAGCTGGCCGTCAGCTCGGAATTCCCGTGATAGGCCTCGGAGGTGATGATGATGCCGCTGCGGCCGGTCTGGTGCTTGGCGATGCGCACGGCGAGGTCGTTCGCCTCCGAGCCGGTGCAGGTCATCATGAGATGGCCGATGCGGCCGCCGAAGGTCGGCAGGATGTCCTCGGCAAAGTCCAGGATGCCGTCCTGAAGGTAGCGCGTGTGGGTGCACAGGACGCCGAGCTGGCGCGACACCGCCTCGGCGACCTTCGGGTGGGCATGGCCGATGGAGACGACATTGTTGTAGGCGTCGAGATACTCGTTGCCCTCGGAATCATAGAGCAGCACGCCCTGGCCGCGGCAGACCTCCACCGGATTGGCGTAGAACAGGCGATAGGCCGGCCCGAGCAGGCGCTGGCGGCGGGCGATCATGTCGCGCGTCCGCTGCGGCACGCCGCTCGCATTGTTCGGGTCGAAGGCATTGACCATGTTGCCGGGCTGCCGGGCTGTGGCGGTCGTGTTCATGGCCATGTCCTTGTCATCGGTTCAGGGGGTGGGGCGAGGCCGCCGACTGCGGCATGAAGACCGCGCTGACCTCATCGGGGTCGCGGTCGAGGAACCATCCGAGCTGCCACCAGCACGGCGGGGTGTTGCGCAGCACATAGGCGGCGTTCTGCGGGAAGACCCGGGCGAGGCAGTGCGACAGCAGGATGCGGGCGATGACCCGTCCCATGGTGAGGTGCGGGATCAGCGCCAGCTCCTCCTCGGTGAGGTCCGCGACCCTGAGGTAGCCGCGCAGCAGGTCGCGGCCCGCCCCGAAGGCATCGTCCACCGGCGTCGCCGGCAACTGGTTGAGCAGGGCGGTGGAGACATCGATGGCGATCGCCGTCCGCACCGCGTCGCCGAAGTCGATGATCCCCGTCACGAAGGCCGGATCGGCATGGTCGACGACGATGTTGGAGCGGCTGAAGTCGTTGTGCAGGACCTGGCGGCGAAGGCCTTCGAGCCTCCCGGTCATGCTGGCGAAGCGCTCGAGGCCTGCCTCGAGCTGCCGGCGTTGCTGTACGTCGTCGATCCCCTCGACGAGCGGGGCCAACTGCATCAGGTGCTGCACGTCCCAGGCGAGGGCCCGGTCCTCGCCGGCATGGCGGAAGTCTGCGGTGGCGAGACGAAGCCGTCCGAGGACTTCGCCGACCCGTTCGCGCTCGGCCGGTGCCGATGTGGTGCTGTCGAGCGGCGTGCCCTCCAGATAGCTCACCACTCGCACGATGCGGAGGCTTCCATCGGAGGCGTGGTGAAGGGAGGTCAGGCGACCCTCAAGGTCCGGCATGACGCGGGGCACCGGAATGTCCGGCGCCACGCTCTCCACATGGCGGAGCAGGTCGAGCTGGAAATCGATCTCGCGCTGGCTTTCGGCGGGATTGGCGATCTTCAGGACGACGGCGGCGCCACCGGGCGTTCGGATCCGGTAGGTGTCGTCCTTCTCCGTATCGAAGCGGCGAAAGGCGCCATCGAGCCCGTAGACCTCGCGGGCGACGCGTCGAACCTCATCCTCGGAAAGATGCGCGGCAGGGGTATCGAGACCGCCGCCGGTGAGAATGGGAGGAAGGATCATGCGGGCTTCACCGGGACAGAAGCCTCGATAGCCGATTGTCGACAATCGATCAAATCGTTGCAGTCCTGCGTTGTGCGAGGTGCTCGTCAAGGCGTCCGGCACAGAAAAGCGCCGGGGCTGGGCCCCGGCGCTGGTGTCGTCAAAGAGTGACGGAAAGTCCGTCAGAAGTTGCCGGCCTCGCCCTGGCGGTCGGTGCGCACGTCGGAGGTGCGCTCGGCAGCGACGGGGGCCTGGAAGTCGCGGCGCGCGGTGAACTCGCGGGGCGACTGCGTCTGGTACTGCGTGACGGTGTTCTGCGGCGTGGCCTCGACCTGGGCGAGGGCCGGAACGGTCGCGGCGAGCGGGGCCAGCAGGGCGCCAGCGAGGATGAGCTTCTTCATGTCATGTCTCCTTTTGGGGGAACCCGGCGGGTCGGTTGCGACCCTGCCGGTCGTGATGCGGGCGAAACCCGCTTGGAACAGGTCGGCGGCGATCAGAAGTTGCCGGCCGGGCCCTGGCGGTTGAGCTGGCCCTGCTCGCCGCGGTTCAGGGCGGCGGGAACGGCGATGACGCGGCGGGAGGTGAACTCGCGCGGCGCCTCGCTGCGCTGGGTGACGGCGACATTGGCCGAGGCGTCAACCTGGGCGAGAGCCGGGGCGGCGACGGCGAGGGGGGCCAGCAGGGCACCGGCAAGGATGAGCTTCTTCATGGTCATTCTCCATTCAAGTCCGGGCGGGGAGGGACACGCGCGGCCCGGTTCGTGTTGGTGTGTCGGCGGGAGGTGTCCGCCGTCGACAGCGGTGAGATGGACCTCCCACCGTTCACTTGCCAATCACGAACTTGAGAAAATGCAATAAATGACGCAGTTGAATGATTGCATCATTGCACAGTCGCATTTTTGTGAAGATGGATCGCGTGGCCGTGATGTCGGCCCTCTTGCGCGTGCGCATGGCTGACCAGGGTCGCTCGACGGGGTATCCCGGGCGACGGCCATGGCCAGGCGAGGCGGAGTCGGGGGGCGCCTCGGGAGCGCCGCCCTCAAGATATGAGCACTAGGGAATCCGGGTCGGCAGGACCCTGGCCGGCGCGCTGGTCATTCACGGCAGGCGCCGGTCCAGTCCGCTCATGCCCGGCCGGGCCCGTTCAGGCCGCGCCCGGATAGTCGGGATCGCGCAGGAAGGGGAACGGGCCCGGCGCCTTCTCGACATAGGCGGTGTGGCTGACGAGGCCCGCCGCCTCGGTCCACAGGTGCAGGTGGAAAGCCGCCGGCTCGAAGTTGAACTGCGCCGGCGGGCGGTCGTTCAGGTCGAGGACGACCTGATGGGCGACGCTCGGGCCCACCATGGCGAGTGTTCCGGCGAACAGGGCCTGGATCGGCCGGTGGTGATGACCGGCGAGGATGCGCACCACCTGGGGGTTGCGGCGGATGATCGCCTCGAATTCCGCCGCACCTTCGATCAGGCTGATGCGATCCATGTGGTGGATGCCGCAGACGAAGGCCGGATGGTGCATGGCGACGATGGTCGGCTTGGCCCTGTCCTCGGCGAGGCGCTCCTCCAGCCAGGCGAGGCGCTCGGCACAGAGGCGCCCGGCGCCCGAGCCCGGGACCACCGTGTCGAGGCCGATCATCCTGACCGGACCGAGGTCGACCGACCACTGGGCGAAATCGGGATGCTGCGCGAGGCCCGGGAAATTGCCGAGCTGGGCCTTCAGGTTCTCGCGCCGGTCGTGGTTGCCGGGAATGAGCCAGACCGGCATCGGCAGCCGGGAGAGCATGCGCTTCAGGTTCTCGTATTCCGTCGGCAGGCCGTTGTCGGTGAGGTCGCCGGTGATGAGCACCAGATCCGGCCGCGGATCGAGGGCGAGGACCGCGTCGAGCGCGCGCTCGGTGAGCATGTTCGTCTCGGCGGTGCGATAGGCCGGCAGGCCATGCGGCCGGACGTGAAGATCGGTCAGGTGGCAGATCAGCATGGGCGGGTTTCCCGGTTCGGTTCGCCGGCTGCCTAGTCTCGCCGCATGACAGCCGGACGACAGGATCCGCGCGCTCCGCCCTGTCATCGCGCCGTCGCCGAACGGTGTGGGAATTGTCATCTGGGCGTTGCCGTTCTGTCGCCGAAGCCACGTACCCCGGCCTCATCACGGAGTGCGGATCTCATGGCCGGCATCACCCTCGACCGGATCGAGAAGTCATTTGGCGAGACGCGCGTCCTCAAGGGCGTGTCGCTCTCCTTCGACGCGGGATCCTTCATCTCCCTCGTTGGTCCGTCCGGCTGCGGCAAGACCACCCTGCTCCGCATCATCGCGGGCCTCGAAAGCGCCGACCGCGGGTCCGTCTCCATCGCCGACACCGATGTCTCCGGCCGCCGCGCCGCCGACCGCGACATCGCCATGGTGTTCCAGAACTACGCGCTCTATCCGCACATGACGGTGGAGCAGAACATGGCGCTGCCACTGGTCATGCGCCGGCTCACCACCCTCGAGCGCACGCCCTTCATCGGCCGCCTGGTGTCGGGAACGTCGCAGCGGCGCGCCGCCATCCGCGCCGAGATCGAGGAGGCCTCGCGCCTTCTCTCCATCGACCACCTGCTGGAGCGCCGCCCCGGGCAGCTCTCCGGCGGCCAGCGCCAGCGCGTCGCCCTCGGCCGCGCCATCGTGCGCCACCCCAGGGCCTTCCTGATGGACGAGCCGCTGTCCAACCTCGACGCGGCGCTGCGCCACGACATGCGCCGGGAACTGGTCGACCTGCACCGGCGCGTCGGCGTCACCACCGTCTATGTCACCCACGACCAGGCCGAGGCCATGACCATGTCGGACCGCGTCGCGGTGATGCTGGGCGGCAACGTCCTGCAGTTCGGCTCGCCGCGCGAGGTCTACGAGCAGCCGGCCACCATCGACGTCGCGAAGTTCATCGGTTCGCCACGCATCAACATCCTTCCCGGCGAGGCGGATGGGGAGGGACGCATCACCGTCGCCGGCGAAGCGACGGCGGAGGTCGCGCCGCGCTTCACCGGCAGGCTCGACATCGGCATCCGGCCGGAGCACCTCACCGTCGCCGACATGGGCATCGCCGTCGGGGTACGGCACGTCGAGTTTCTCGGCTCGGAAGTGCTCGTCTATGCCCGCGAGCAGCGTCAAGGGTCCGATCTCATCCTGCGCCTCGCTCCGGAAGTCTGGGAGAGGGCCCCGTCGCGGCAGGAGCTGAGGGTGACACCGATCCCCGGCCGCCTGCTCGCCTTCGATGGCAGCGGCCGGCGCGTCGGTCTGATCAGCGCCGGAACGGCCGCGAAGGTGCAGGCTGGTGAGCCTGCACCGACCGTCAGGGTGCCGCGCTATGTCTGACGTCGCGCTCCACCCCGGGATGAGCCTGCCCGCAGCGGCTGGCGAACGGACCCATCGCGGCGAGGCCCTCGCGGCCTGGCTGCTGACCGGCCCGGCGATCCTCGCCTTCGTGCTGATGCTGTTGATCCCGACCCTTGCGGTCGTGGTCATTGCCTTCACCGACTATGAGCTCGGTGCACCCGCGCTGCGCTTCGTCGGTCTCGCCAACTTCGCGGAACTGATGGACGACAGGGGCTTCGTCACCTCCTTCCGCAACACCGCCTTCTTCGTCGGGGTGACGACGCCCGTCTCGATCATCGGCGGGCTGGTGCTGGCCCTGCTCATCGAGGCCGGCAGGAGGGGGCGCACCTTTTTCCGCGCGGTGTTTTTCCTTCCCGTCGTCTCGCTCATGGTCGCGATGGCGACCGCCTTTCAGTACATGTTCCACCCGACCATCGGCCCGGTGAATGCGGCGCTGCGCGCCCTCGGCATCGTCGGGCCCAACTGGCTCGGCTCCTCCGACAGCGTCATGTGGACGCTCGCCATCATCGGCGTGTGGGAGCAGATCGGCTTCAACATGGTGCTGTTCCTGGCGGGGCTGACCGCCATTCCGCGCGACCTCTACGCCGCGGCGGAGGTGGACGGCGTGCGCTCGGTCTGGTCGCGCTTCTGGACGGTGACCTGGCCGCTGCTCGGCCCCACCAGCCTCTTCGTCCTCACCATCACCATGATCCGCTCCCTGCGCGTCTTCGACATCGTCGCGACGCTGACCCAGGGCGGGCCGAACAAGGCCTCCGAAGTGCTGCTCTACACCATGTACACGGAGGGCTTCACCTTCTTCCGCATGGGCTATTCGGCGGCGATCACGGTCGTTTTCCTCCTCGTGGTGGTGATCCTCATGCTCTTCCAGACGCGCGTCCTCGACCGCCGCGTGCACTACGGGTGAGGCTGCCATGACCTCCGGAACCCATGATCGCAGCCTCATCGCCGACCTGCCGCGTCTCGCCCTCCTGAGCGTCCTCGGCCTCCTCTTCCTGATGCCCTACATCTGGATGCTGTCGGTGTCGGTGAAGCCGCTCGACGAGGTCTGGCGCGCCTCGATGTCCCTGATCCCCGAGACGCTCGCCATCGACAAGAACTACGGCCGCGTCTTCCGCGAGGTGCCCATCGGCCGCTACCTCCTGAACGGCGTCATCGTCTGCTTCGGCATCCTCGTCTTCCAGCTCGCCTTCGCGCTGCCCGCCGGCTACGCGCTGGCAAAGCTCAACTTCCGCGGTCGCGAGACGCTGTTCGCCTTCGTCATGCTGGGGCTGCTGATCCCCGCCCACGTCCCGGCGATCCCGCTCTACATCGCCTTCGCCCAGACCGGCATCCTCAACACCTATGCGGCGTTGATCGCCCCCTCGACCATCTCGGTCTTCGCCATCTTCATGTTCCGCCAGTTCTTCCGGGCGATGCCCGACGAACTGATCCATGCCGCCCGCATGGACGGGCTCGGCGAGTGGTCCATCGTCTGGCGCATCATCGTGCCGAACGCCTGGCCGGCCGCCACGGCCTTCGCGATCTTCTCGGTGGTCGCCCACTGGAACGACCTGTTTTGGCCGCTCATCGCCGTCTCCGGCAAGGGCGAGCTCGCGACCCCCGCGCTCGGCGTCATCTACTTCCGCACCGAGGAAGCGGGCGACGATTTCGGCGCGCTGATGGCCGCCGCGACCATCACCACCATCCCGCTGGTCGCTGCCTTCCTCCTCGCCCAGCGCCGCTTCATCGAGGGCATCACCATGACCGGCCTCAAGGGATGAGGCCGGCTCTCTCCACGCATCCTCTTCCGGAGATCGCCATGACCGCCCGCTTCACCCGCCGCGCCGCACTCGCCGGTGCCGCGGTGACCCTCGCCGCGCCGCGCCTCGCTGTCGCTGCACCCGTCGAGATCGAGGTCCACTACGCCATGCCGGCGGTCTACAAGGACGTGATGGAGCGGCTCGCGACCGGCTTCATGGCCGCCCAGCCCGACGTCAAGGTCAGCTACCGCCAGGCGACCGCCAGCTACGACGAGGGCACCCAGCTGGTGCTGCGCGAGGCGGTCACCGGCCGCCAGCCCGACCTCACCTTCCAGGGCCTCAACCGCCTGCGCGTCATCGCCGAGCGGGGTCTCGCCACGGATATCGCGCCGCTGCTGAAGGCCGAGGGCGATGCCGCGAAACTCGGCTACACGCCGGAACTTCTCGGCCTCGGCAAGGCCGGTGGCCTCCAGGCTGGCCTCGCCTTCGCGACCTCGAACCCCATCGTCTTCATCAATGCCGACCTGTTCCGCCGCGCCGGCCTCGATCCGAACAGGAAGCTGACGAGCTGGGACGAGATCATTGCGGCGTCGAAGGCCATATCGGCGCTCGGCGGCGGCGTCCATGGCTCCTACTATCGCTGGCAGGGCGACTGGATCTATTCCGCGCTGCTGTTCGGCTTCGGCGGCACCATGATGGACGCGGCCGAACGCGAGATCGGCTTCGCCGGTGCCGAGGGCAAGGCCTCTCTCACGGTCCTCGACCGCCTGGTGAAGGAGGGCGGCATGCCGGCCCTCTCGGGCGAAGCGGGCGCCCAGGCCTTCGCGGCCGGCAAGGTCGGCATGTACTTCTGGTCCACCGCCTTCCTGCGCCAGGCGATGAACTCGCTCGGCAACAATTTCAAGCTCACCACCTGGGAGTTCCCGCTCGGCGACAAGGCTCGCGGTCGTCTGCCGACCGGTGGCGCCGCCGGCATGATCCTCGCGAAGGACCCGGCGAAGCAGCAGGCCGCCTATCGCTTCCTGCGCCACTGCACCTCGCCCGAGGGCACCACCATCATGGTCCAGGGCACCGGCTATGTGCCGGTGAACGCGCTGGCGGCCGACGATCCGCGCCACCTCGCCGGCTTCTATCGCGACAACCCGCTGTTCATGACCGGCGTCCGCCAGATGCCCATCATGGTGCCCTGGTACGCCTTCCCCGGCAGCAACGGCGTCCGCATCTCCTCCGTCATCACCGACAACGTCTCGCGCGTCGTCGAGCAGAAGGCTTCCGTCGACACCGCGCTGGCCGACATGGCGCGCGAGGTGACGCGGCTCCTGCCCCGCGCCTGAACCCTTCATGCCCCGCCGTGCCGGAAGGGGCCGGCCGGCGGGGTCGATCCACAAGACCAGCCCCGGAACCGAGGTTGTCATGTCCACTGCTCTGACCCGCCGCTCGACGCTCGGCCTGATGGCCGGCGCCGCCACCATTGCCATGCCGCATGTGGTCCGCGCCCAGACCATCGAGGTCGTCGCCCACTATTCCATGCCGCCGATCTTCAAGGCCGCCATGGAAGCCGTCGCCGAAGCCTTCAACAGGAAGAGCGACAAGGTGAAGGTCACCTATTCCAACCCGACGCCGACCTATGAGGACGGCGCCCAGCTGGTGCTGCGTCAGGCGACCACCGGCGGCATGCCGGACGTGTCCTTCCAGGGGCTGAACCGCTTGCGTCTCTTCGCCGAGCGGGGTATCGCCGCCGACCTGAAGCCCTTCCTCGACCGCGAGGGCGACGTGGCGAAGATCGGCTACTCCAAGCCCATCCTCGGTCTCGGCCATCACGGCGGCGTGCAGTGCGGCCTCGCCTTCGCCACCTCCAACCCCATCAGCTACCTGAACGTCGATCTGCTGAAGAAGGTCGGCGCCAGCGCCGAGACCTTCCCGAAGGACTGGGACGGGGTCATCGCCGTCGCCGCGAAGATCGCCGCGCTCGGCGACGGCACCACCGGCATGTTCTTCCGCTGGCCTGGCGACGACTGGATGTTCTCCGCCCTGCTCTACGGCTTCGGCGGCCGGATGCTGACCGAGGACGAGAGCAAGGTCGCCTTCGACGGGCCGGAGGGCCTGGCTGCGCTCCGCCTGCTCGATCGCATGGTCAAGGAAGGCAAGATGCCCAACCTCGCCGGCAATGCCGACCTCCAAGCCTTCGGCGCCGGCAAGATGGGCATGATGTTCCGCACCACCGCCCAGGTGCGGCAGATCTCCGGCACGGTGGGCAGCAGCTTCGAGCTGAAGACCACCACCATGCCGGTCATCGATCCGGTCAAGGGTCGCCTGCCCACCGGCGGTGCCGGCGCCATGATGACGGCCAAGGATCCGGCCCGTCAGGCCGCGGCCTGGGAGTTCATCAAATTTGCGACCTCGGCCGAGGGCACGACGCTGATGGCGACCAATACCGGCTATGTGCCGTGCAACCAGCTCGCCATCGACGACCCGATGTATCTCGGTGAGTTCTACAAGGCGAACCCGCTGTTCCAGGCCGCGACGAAGCAGGTCCACCTGATGATCCCGTGGTACGCCTTCCCGGGCCAGAACTCGGTGCGCGTGACGCAGGTCATGGTCGACAACCTCGCCCGCATCGTCGAGCAGAAGGCCTCCCCCGAGGACGTTCTGCGCGACATGTCCCGCGAGGTCACCCGCCTCATCCCCCGCCGCCAGGGCTGATGCGGCGCGTCTGATCCGGAACCCGCCCGGCCATGCCGGGCGGGGTGCGGACTTCCGATTCCCCATCCCGGACCGGGAGCGGGGACCGGGCGTCAGGCGTGAGCCGCGGCGGCGCCACCGGGATCCGAGCCGAACTTCGCCCTGTAGTCATGGGGACTGACCCCGAGGCGCCGGCGGAACGCCCTGCGCATCCTCTCCTCGTCGAGGAAGCCGCATCTCTTGGCGATCTCCTTGATGCTCTGGCGCGTTTCCTCGAGGGCGCGGCGCGCAGCCTCGAGGCGCATCTCTTCGACCACCTTGGCCGGCGTCCTGCCCGTCCTTGCGGCGTAGATCCGCGCGAAGGTTCGCGGCGACATGCCGACCCTCTGGGCGAGTGTCTCCACGCGCAGGTCGGCGCCGAGATGGTCCTCCATCCAGCGGTGAAGCACCTCGAATCCGCCGTCATCGGCTTCCTGAAGGGCGAGGGGTACGCTGAACTGCGTCTGTCCGCCCGCCCGCTTCAGGAAGACGACGAGCCTCTTGGCCACCCGGATCGCCTCGGCGCGGCCGCGATCCTCCTCGATCATGGCCAGGGCGAGGTCGATGCCCGCCGTCACGCCCGCGGAGGTCCAGATCGACCCGTCCCGCTCGAAGATCGCATCGGGCGACACGGTGAGTTCGGGGTAGCTGTCCTGAAGGAGCTGGCACGAGCCCCAGTGGGTGACGACCTTGCGCTGCTTCAGGAGCCCCGCAGAGGCCAGAACGAAGGCGCCCGTGCAGACTGAACAGAGGCGCCGCGTCCGGCGCGCATTGTCGGCGAGCCAGCCGACGAGTTCCGGATGCCTCGCCGCCTCGTGGACGCCGGGACCTCCCACCACCAGGAGCGTGTCCAGGTCGTCGATCTCCCCCATCGGACGGGTCATGATCTCGAGGCCGGACGACGTCCTGACGAGGCCGCCCGTGATCGAGGCGACCGTCAGGCGGTAGGGCGCCATGTCGCGCGGCGCCGTCTCACAGGACAGCTCGAAGGCCGCCAGCGGGCCCGACAGGTCGAGCAGCAGGGCGTTGGGGAAGACCACGAAGACAATGTGACGTTGCATCGGCTCCTCCTTGGCGGGGCAGCCAGCAGGCGTGGCAGGAAACGAGGGCAGAATGTCGTTTCCGCCGCCGACTGTCATGCCCGAAAGTGCAGCCCTGTTTGCAGCGGAGGCCATGGTGACGACATCCCCTCTCGAGATCGGCCTGCTGTTCTTTCCCGGCATGACCCAGCTCGACGTGACCGGGCCCTTCGAGGTGCTGGCCCGGCTGCCGGGCGCGCGCATGCATCTGCTCTGGAAGCGCATCGAACCCGT
>VFQR01002163.1_pt1 | contig 13056 bp, 10 predicted proteins | sample 3512321 | NCBI WGS metagenome assembly VFQR01 (sample SAMN10412374, study PRJNA504923) | tailings metagenome | isolation source: Relicate 3 Philex TSF1 revegetated site | place: Philippines: Tuba, Benguet | collected 2017-08-29
CGCCAGGCTCAGGTCTGCATTCCTGCGGCGCAGGGGCAGCCGCGGCATTTCCAGCTCGCGGTGGTGCCGCTGCATGGCGAGGGGCGCATCATCGGTTTCGCCGGCAGCGCGGTAGACGTGAGCGAACGGGTGGCGGCCGATGAGCAGCTGCAGCACCAACTGGCCTTCACCGGGCTGCTGCTCGAACTGAGCCCCTTGCCGGTGTCGATGTTCGACATCGAGGGCCGCTACGTGATGGTGAACCAGGCCTGGGAGGAGCTGGTCGGGCGTTCGCGCGCCGAGGTCATCGGCGCGCCGGTGGGAGAGCTGCTGTCGCCCGAGGATGTGCGCCTGCACACCGAGCAGGACATGCGGCTGATGGATTGCGGTGGCCGCCTGAGCTATGAAACGCAGATCCCGCACCGCGACGGCTCGCGCCGCGACATGGTGGTCACCAAGGTGCTGGTGCCCGGCAGCCCGCATGGGCCGGGCGGCATCCTGTGCACGCTGATGGATGTCAGCGAGTTCCGCGACGCGGAGCGGGCCACGCGCGACGCGCGCGACGCGGCCGAGGAGGCCTCGCGCGCCAAGTCGGAGTTCGTGGCCAACATCAGCCATGAGTTGCGCACGCCGCTGCAGGCCATCCTCGGCTTCTCGGAGCTGGGTTTCACCCGCGGCCAGGCGCACCCGAAGCTGGCCGCCATGTTCACCGACATCCACAGTTCCGGCCAGCGCATGCTCGCGCTGGTGAACGACCTGCTGGACGTGTCCAAGATCGAAAGCGCCGTGGGCACCTTTGACCTGGAGCGCTGCGACCTGCGCACCGTGCTGCAGGGCGTGCTGCGCGAGCTCGACCCGCTGCTGGGCCAGCGCGGCCTGCGGCTGCAGCTGCAGCTCTCCGATGCGCCGCTTTCGGCCAAGGTCGACCCCGGGCGCATCCACCAGGCCATCCGCAACGTGGTCGCCAACGCGATCAAGTTCTCGCCGCAGGGCGGGTTGCTGCAGGTGCAAGCCATCGCCACCAGCCCCGACGAATGCACCCTCAGCGTGGCCGACCGCGGCCCCGGCATCCCGGCGGCTGAGCTCGAATCGATCTTCGAGGCCTTCGTGCAGTCCAGCACGACCAAGGACGGCTCGGGCGGCACGGGCCTGGGCCTGGCCATCAGCCGCAAGATCGTGGAGGTGCACGGCGGCAGCATCCGGGCGGAGAACCGGGCCGAGGGTGGCGCCATCTTCCGCATCCGCCTGCCGCTGCGTGCCGCGGGCGACTCGCATCTCCTAACGGCGTACTGACTCGGCGCCCTGGAACGGTGCAAGAATGCCCGTCACGCCACTCACCTGCCTCGCACCCGCCCGCCGTGACCGCCCAGCACATTGCCGTAGTCGACGACGAAACCGCCATCACCGAGCTGCTGGCCCACTACCTCGCCACGCACGGCTTCCGCACGACGCAACTGCACTCCGGCCGCGACCTGATGGCCCTGATGCCCAGCGACCCACCGGAGCTGGTGCTGCTGGACCTGGGCCTGCCCGGCGAGGACGGCTTTGCCATCGCGCGCCAGCTGCGCGAGCACTGGCGCTGTGGCCTGGTCATCATCACCGGGCGCGGTGATTCGGTGGACAAGGTCGTCGGCCTGGAAGTCGGCGCGGACGACTACGTCACCAAGCCCTTCGACCTGCGTGAGCTGGTGGCGCGGATCAAGGCGGTGCTGCGACGCATGGAACCGCCGACGCTCGCGGCGGCGGCGCCGGTCCCGGCCGCCTCGCCGGCAGCGCCCCTTGCGCCGTCGGGTCCGGCGCTCGGCTTCCTCGGCTGGCGGCTGGATCTGGCGGCACGCCGTCTCGACGACCCCGCCGGGGCCGAGGTGCGGCTCACCACCGGCGAGTTCGAGCTGCTCGCCACGCTGGCCCAGCATGGCGGTCGGGTGCTGTCACGTGACTTCCTGCTGGAGCAGACCCGCGGCCGCGAGGCGGCGCCGTTTGACCGCACGATCGACGTGCAGGTGGGGCGGCTGCGCAAGAAGCTGGAGGCCGACCCCGAGAACCCGCAGATCATCAAGTCGGTGCGCGGTGCGGGTTACATCTTCATCCCGCCGGTCGGGCCGGTGGCCTGATGACCACCGCTTCGCCCGCAGGCGCGCCCCCGCCGGTCATCGACGACCTGGGCGTCTATCGCTCGCTGTTCTCTGCCGCGGCCGACGGCCTGTTGCTGGTCGACCCCCAGGGCCAGATCGTGCTGGCCAACCCCTCGGCGGCCCAGTTGCTTGGCTACGCGCAACACGAGCTCGTTGGTCTGCCGGTGGATGCGCTGGTGCCAGACAGCATCCGGCCCCGCCATGCCGCCTATCGCGAGGCCTATGGCCAGGCCCCCCGGCCACGCCCCATGGGCACGCAGATGGAGCTGGTGGCACGCCGCAAGGACGGCAGTGAGGTGATGGTGGAGATCGCGCTGAGCCCGCTGCAAAGCCACGGCCGGCCGTTCGTGGTGGCCGCCATCCGCGACATCGGCAGCTACCCCCGCGTGCGCCAGGCGCTCACGCGCGCGCGGCACAGCGAACACCTGGCGCAGCTTGGCCGCCTGGCCGTGGACGAGCGCGACCCACAGAAGCTGCTGATGCGTGTGCCCGAGCTGGCCGCGCAGGCGCTGGAGGCGGAGTTCTCGAGCGTCATGCTGCTGGAGCCCGACCGGCGCTCGCTGCGGGTGGTCAGCCGTTGCGGCCACTTTGCGTCGGCCCCGCTCGGGGCCTGCCTGCCCAACGACCCCGGGACTGCAGCCGGCCACGTGTTGTCGCGTGGCGAGCCGCTGCGGGTGGATGACCTGTCGCGCGAGCAACGCTTTGCCGTGCCGCAGGCCGATCTGGAGGCGGGCATGGCCAGCCTGCTGGCGGTGCCGCTGTTCGACCGAGGCCGCATGACGGGCGTGCTGTGCGTGCGGTCGCGCCAGTTGGCACATTTCGGTGACGACGAGACCCGCTTCCTGCAATCGCTGGCCAACCTGCTCGCGACGTGCCTGCAGCGCGCCCAGAGCGAAGAAGCCCTCAACCACGCGCAGCGCCTGGAGAGCGTGGGCCAGCTGACGGGCGGCATCGCGCACGACTTCAACAACCTGCTCACCGTCATCCAGGGCAACCTGCAAGTGCTGGAAGAACTCCCCGCGCTGGCCGACCATGCCTTCGGCCAGCAGCTGGTGAGCGCCGCCACCCGCGCAGCCCGGCGCGGCGCTGAGCTGACCAGCAAGTTGCTGGTGTTCTCGCGTCGCCAGGTGCTGCAGCCGACGACGGTGGATGTCGGCCTGCTGCTGCATTCGCTGGCCGACATGCTGCGCCGCACGCTGGACCAGCGCATCACCATCCGCGTGGAGCTGCCCGCCGCGCCGGCAGCCCTGGCGGTGCTGGCCGACGCTGGGCAGCTGGAGTCGGCCCTGCTCAACATCGCCATCAACGCGCGCGACGCCATGCCCGAGGGCGGCACGCTGCGTTTCAGTGCCGGGCCGGCCGGTGTGCTGCCGGCCCAGGTGCGGCGCGAGATCGACGACCCGAGTGCGCTGGACGAGCGCTTCCTGCGCATCGCCATCGCCGACAGCGGCACCGGCATGCCGGAGGAAGTCAAGGAGCGCGCCTTCGAGCCCTTCTTCACGACCAAGCAGGCCGGCCGCGGCACGGGCCTGGGGCTGAGCACGGTGTACGGCTTTGCAAAGCAGTCGCGCGGCGCGGTCACCATCGACTCGACCGTGGGCGCGGGCACGACCATCGCGCTTTTCCTGCCGCGCCCCTGGGACGTGGCCCCGGCGCGCGAGGAGGCGGCCACCGGCACCGACACGCTGCCGCCAGGCCTGAAAGTGCTGATGGTGGAAGACGATGCCGAGGTGCGCGCGGTGGCACGGCAGTTCCTCGACGCCCTGGGTTGTGATGTGACGACCTGCGCCAGCGCCGAGCAGGCGCTGCTGCTGTTGACGCCCGAGGCGCCCTTCGAGTTGCTGCTGACCGACATTGCCCTGGGCTCGGGCATGCGTGGCACTGAGCTCGCCGGCATCGCCCAGGCCCGCCTGCCGCAGCTGGCCATCCTGCTGATGTCGGGGTTCTCGGCCGACCTGCTCGAGGCGGACCAGCAGGCGCCGCCGAGCTGGGAGCTGCTGCAGAAACCCTACTCGCGCGCCGAGCTGGCCCAGGCCATGGCCCGCGCGCTGGCGGCGGCGGGCTGACACCCGTCAGCCGCGCGGCTGCGACAGCATTGCCTGCAGTGACTCCGCCGGTGCCGGGCGGCCGAAGTGGTAGCCCTGCATCTCGTCACAGCCCTGGCGCAGCAGGTGGGCACGCTGGGCCGGTGTCTCGACGCCTTCGGCCACTACGCGCAGGTGCAGGCGGTGGGCCAGGCCGATGACCGCGTCCACCAGGGCTTCGCCGTCAGGCACTTCGCCGATGCGACGCACGAAGGATTGGTCGATCTTCAGGGTGTCGATCGGGAACTGGTGCAGATAGGCCAGGCTCGAATAGCCGGTGCCGAAATCGTCGAGCGAGATCTTGACGCCCAGCCCGCGCAGCCGCTGCAGCATTGCGGTGCCTTGCTGTGGGTTGCTCATCAGCATGCCCTCGGTGAGCTCCAGCTCCAGCAGTTCGGCGTCGATGCCGTGGCGCTGCAGGGCGGCGGCCACGACGGTGTCGAGGTCGCCCGCCGCAAACTGCCGCGCGGCGACGTTGACGGCGATACGCACCACCGGCTGGCCGGCATCCAGCCACTGGCGCAGCTGGCGGCAGGCGCGGTCGATGACCCAGGCGCCGATGTCCAGGATCAGGCTGCTCTGCTCGGCCAGCGGAATGAACTGCCCCGGTGGCACGAGACCTGATGTGCCGCGTTGCCACCGCAGCAGGGCCTCGGCACCCACCACCTCACCGGTCTGCGCGGCCACCTTGGGTTGGTAGTGCAGCAGCAGTTCCTCGCGCTCGATGGCACGGCTCAGGGCCGCCTCCAGCTCGAGCTTGGCCATGGCCTGGGCATGCATGTCGCCGGTGTAGAAGCAGTAGCGGTTGCGTCCCAGGTCCTTGGCCCGGTGCAGGGCCGCATCCGCGTCGCGCAGCAGCTCCACCGCAGTGGGGCTTTCGCTGTCGGGGAACAGGCTGATGCCGATGCTGGCCGTCAGGTAGGCATCGCGGCCGCAGGACAGGGCCACCGGCTCCGACACCGCGGCCAGCACGTCGCGCGCGATCTGGCCGAGGTCGTCCGCCTGCGCGGCGTTCTCGATGATGAGCAGGAACTCGTCGCCGCCCAGCCGCCCGAGGCAGTCCTTGTGGCGCAGGCGGGCCTGCAGTCGCTCGGCCACGCAGATCAGCAGCTCGTCGCCCGCGGGGTGACCCAGGCTGTCGTTGACGGTCTTGAAGCCGTCCAGGTCGATGACCATCAGGGCCGGGCGGGCCTCGCGTCGCCTGGCGCGGGCCAGGGCCTGCTCCAGGCGGCGCTGCAGCTGGGCGCGGTTGGGCAGCTTGGTCAGCGGGTCGTTGTGGAACAGCCAGTCGGCCTGGGCCTCGCTGTCCTTGATGCGGCTGATGTCGGTGAACACGCCCACGTAGTGGGTCACCGGCCCGTCTTCGTTGCGCACCGCGCGGATGGTCAGCCACTCGGGGTAGATCTCGCCGTTCTTGCGGCGGTTCCAGATCTCGCCTTGCCAGTGGCCGGTCTGGTTCAGCAGCGTCCACATCTGCTCGTAGAACGCACGACCGTGGCGGCCGGATTGCACCATGCGCATGTTGTCGCCGATGGCCTCCTCGGCGGTGTAGCCGGTGATCTGGCTGAACGCACGGTTGACCGACTGGATATAGCCCAGCGGGTCGGTCACGATGACGCCGTCGCGGATGTCGTCGAAGGCGGTGGCCCATTGCTGCATGCGCTGTTGCAGGTCCCGCCGCGCGGTGATGTCACTGGAGATGCCATAGACGCCGATCACCTGGCCGGCGTTGTCCACGAGGCGCCCCTTGGTGCAGGCATAGATGCGGTCGCCCTGGGCGGTGGCGAGTTGCATCTCCAGGCTGACGGGTTGTTCGGACCGGGCCACGGCGGCCACGTCGCCCAGCAGGTGGTGCACCTGGTCCGGTGCCGGGATGTCCCGGGCTGTCTTGCCGATCAGCGTGGCGGGCGCCCGGCCCAACAGGCGGCCGAGTTCCCGGTTGGCGAACAGGTAACGCCCCTGCAGGTCCTTGGCGAAGATCAGGTCGCTCGACGAGTTGGCGATGGCCTCGGCGATCTGCCAGGCGCGTTCCTTCTCGGCGTGGTCCGCGGCCAGGCGGGCGGCGGTCTGCTGCTCGCGCCGGCGCAGCGCCACGAACACCACGGCGCCGGTGATCAGCACGGCCAGCACGTCGACCAGCAGCAACAGGGCTGCGCCCGATGCGACGCCTTCGCCATGCAGGCTGTCGCGTGGGACCTGGACCACCACGAACCAGGGCGAGCCGAGCAGGGGCAAGGCCACGGCAGCGGTGGGCTCGCCGGTGCGGCCGGCGTGGGCCAGGGGCAGGCCGTTGAGCAGCGTGCCGGCCAATGCCGGGTTGGCGGTCAGCGCAGCCAGGCTGGTGTCGCCCGCCGGGCTGTTGGTGATGCGCACGAGGGGTGTGTCGCTGCCGCCCAGCCCCACGGCCAGCAGGCCCTGCGGGCCCGGGCGCACCAGCAGCGTCTCGGGCGCACCGAATCCAGCCCCTGCGAGCAACTGCGGCAGCAGTGAGCGGCGCGGCTCCGTGCGCAACACCAGGACCAGGTCGGCATGCCCATCGCTGCCCAGCAAGGGCACGAGCAATTCAAAGCGCAGGCTGTCGGCCAGGCCTGGGCGGGCGAGGAAGTCGCTGCCCGACACCCGGCCCTGTTGCAGCGCGGTGAGGGCCGCGTCCACCACGGCGGGGTCGAGGTCGGCCGGGCCGTCGTCGGCGTTCAGCACGGGGTGGCCTTGGGCGTCGAGCATCAGCGCGGCGCTGTAGTGGCCTGAGGCGAGCAGCATCTGGAGTTGGCGGCGCAGCGCGAGGGTGGCGGCTTCGTCCGGCGTGCGGCGCCAGCGCAGCAGGCTGCCGCGCAGCGTGGGGTCCGCGGAGAGTTGGCGTGCCTCGCGCACCCGGCGATCAATCCAGCCCTGCACGAGGTTGGCCTTGGCCTGGGCCTCACGGCGCAGCCGCTCAACGTGCTCGGCGTGGTCGCGGCTGGCATTGCTTGCGTAGCTGACCAGGCTGGCGGCGACGATGGCGACGCACGGCAGCGCGAAGACGCCCATGAGCCGCAGCGGTCGTTCATGGGCCGCCAGGTCGCCGAGGTCAGGCGACGTCGGCGGAGCCACGGCGCGTTGCCGGCGTGCGGCCACGAGATAGATGAGGCCGCTGGTCAGCAGCACGAAGGCGATGCCCTTGCCCTGGGCGAGGGCCGACAGCGTGGCCAGGTCCGCGCTGGCTTGCTGCAGCAGCCGGTCGGACAGCAGGATCCACAGCATGCCGAAGGCGGCATATACCAGGGCCAATGCCAGTGGCGTGGCCATGAACTGGCGCAGGCCCTGGGCGGCGGCGCTCGCCGCCTCGCCCGTGCCTGGCTGTGGGGTGTCCAGATCCGGGGCGGAGGCTGCATCCATGAAAGGGGCTTTCAGCAGGCGGCTGGCTGGTCAGTGCAGGCCGGCCGGCGCATCGCGGCGCTCGACGTAGGCGGCCAGCGCCGGGAAGTCGGGGATGCAGATGTCGCGGCGGCTCTTTTCGTTGAAAGCAATCAGCTCGGCGCGCGCCAGGCGCGACAGCACGCGGCTGACGGTTTCGAGCGTGAGGCCGAGGTAGTTGCCGATCTCGGCACGGGTCAGGCGCAGGCTGAACTGGTCGGCGCGCAGGCCTCGAGCCGACAAGGACTCGGCCCAGTAGTGCAGGAAAGCCGCCACGCGGGCGTCGGCCGGCAGGGTGCAGATCGTCATCAGCGAGTCGCGGTCGCGCAGGATCTCGTTGCTCATCGCCTCATGCACGATGGCCATCAGCGCCGGGTGCGTGATGCAGGCCTGCAGCAGCGCGTCGTAGCGCACCGTCCACACCTCGGCGGTGTCCAGCGCGATGGCGTCGCAGCCGTAGATGCCATGAGAGATGGCGCTGAAACCCAGCCAGTCGCCACGGAAGCGCAGGCCCACGACCTGCTCGCGGCCGTCGCTGGACAGGCTGACCAGCTTGAAGAAGCCGGAGTTCAGGATGTGCAGGTGCTCGAATCGGTCGCCGGCGCGGTAGATCACGTCGCCAGCGTGCACGATGCGGCGCTTCGGTTCCAGCGCCGTGGCGATCAACTGCAGGGCCTCGGCAATGCGCTGCCCGGTGCCGTTGCGTGCCACCTCCCGGGAGCCGCCGACGGCCGCGGGGCGGGCGTTGAAGGCGGGGGTGGTGCGCGTCGTGGCGAGGGTCTGCATGGCGTTCTCCGTGGGGCGTTCGATGGAGGTCATGCTAGGGAGGGCTTGCCAATGGACAAGCAATGCGGGACATCGCTCGGTAGCGCTGCGTAACAGTCCGTGAACAGAAGGTGACCGGATAAGTACCAGCAAACCAGATCCCCCCGGGTTGACTTTCATCAAGGCTCGGCGAGTTGCGCTCGCTACGCTGACAAGCCATGTGTTCACAGGCCAACGACGGCGCTGTCGGCGTCGATTTCCAGCAACCCGCCCTGGCGGCAGCCCTGCTGCGCCAGGCTGGCGCGCTGGCGCGGGCCGGCGGGACCGCAGCCCCGTTGCTGGCAGGCAAGCAACTCGCCCTGGTGACGCCTGACGGAGCGGACGCCGCGGCCACCGCCTTCATCGAGGCGGCCAAGGCGCTGGGCGCCCGGGTGTCGTCGGTGCGCGCCGGGTTGGACGATGCCAGCAGCGACGAGCAGGTCGACAACACGGCCCGCATGCTCGGCCAGCTCTACGACGCCGTGGAGTGCCAGCACTTGCCGGTGTCCCTCGTGCGGCGCATCGCGCGCAGCGCCGGCATCCCGGTGTTCGCGGGCTTGGCCACGCCTGCTCATCCGACGGTGGCCCTGGTCGCTCAGCTGGAGGGCGAGGCGAGTCTGGCGCTCAAGCGCCGCAGCGTGCTGCAGGCTGCCCTGCTCGTGACGCTGAACTGACGCCGCTCAGGCCACGTCGATCTCACGCAGCGCGTAGCTGCCGCCCCGGGCCCGGTCCTCGAAGAAGCAGCGCAGGGTCTCGCGCGTGGTCTTGAAGGCGAGCTCCTCCCAGGGGATGTCGGCCTCCGCAAACAGCCGGGCCTCCAGCGATTCGGGCCCCGGGTTGAACTCGGGCGAGCGCAGCCGCGCGCGGTAGAAGAGGTGGATCTGGCCCACGCGCACGACGTTCAGCACGGTGTACAGCGGTCCCATCTCGACATCGGCGCCGGCTTCTTCCTGCGTCTCGCGCAGGGCGCCCTCGGCGGTGGTCTCGCCCAGCTCCATGAAGCCGGCCGGCAGTGTCCACAGCCCGTGGCGCGGCTCGATCGCGCGGCGGCACAGCAGCACGCGGCCGTCAGCCTCCCACACCGGCAGCGTGCCGACGACGTTCAGCGGGTTCTGGTAGTGGATGCTGTGGCAGCTCGGGCAGACGGCACGTTCGCGGTTGTCGTCGGCGGGGATGCGGTAGTCCACGGCGGCGCCGCAGTTCGGGCAGTGCTTGAAGCGGGCGGGGAAGGGCATGCGGCCGAGTTTATAGAGGGTGAGAATCCAGGCCATGAAGCTCTACAACTACTTCCGCTCGTCGGCCTCCTGGCGGGTGCGCATCGGCTTGGCGCTCAAAGGCCTGGACTACGACTACGCGGCCATCCACCTGGCGAAGAACGAGCAGTTCGCCGAGCCCTTCGCCAACCGGCAGGTCTCGCACCTGGTGCCCGCACTGGTGCTGGACGACGGCGCCTGGGTGAGCCAGTCCATGGCCATCCTCGAATACCTGGACGAGACCCATCCCGAGCCGCCGCTGCTGCCGCGCGACCCGCTGGCGCGGGCGCAGGTGCGCGCGCTGGCGCAGGACATCGGCTGTGACATCCACCCGCTGAACAACCTGCGCGTGCTGCGATACCTGAAGCACGACCTGGGCCAGGACCAGGCCACGGTCGACCGCTGGTACCACCACTGGGTCGCGACAGGCCTGGCCATCGTGGAGCAGCGCCTGGCGGCCACGGCCGGCGCCTTCTGCTTCGGTGACACGCCGGGCCTGGCGGACTGCCTGCTCGTGCCGCAGGTCTACAACGCCGAGCGATTCAACTGCCCGCTGGAGGCCTACCCCACGGTGATGCGCATCAATGCCGCCTGCCTGGCCCATCCGGCGTTTGCCCAGACGCACCCGAGCGTGTGCCCCGATGCGGCCTGACGCGGCCTGGTTGCGGCCGGACTGGCCTGAGGAGGTCGCCGTCACGGCCTTCATGACGACGCGCGGCCCCAACTACGGCCGCAAGGCCGGCGACCCGGTCGAGGTGCGCGCCCAGCGCGAGGCTTTGCGGCCGCTGCTCGGCGCCCGGCCCATCTTCCTGGATCAGGTGCACGGTGCGGCCGTGGTGCAGCTGCGGCCCGAGTGGCATGACGACAACGCCCCGGCGGCCGACGCTGCCGTGTCGACCGACCCCGATCTTGCTGTCGCCATCCTCGTGGCTGACTGCCTGCCGGTGCTATTTGCTGCTCCCGGCGGCGTGGCCGGCGCCCATGCCGGCTGGCGCGGGCTGGCGGCGGGCGTGCTGGAGAACACCGTGGCAGAACTCTGCCGTGCGGCCGGTTGTGCGCCCGGTGAGGTGCGCGCCTGGCTGGGTGCGTGCATCGGACCCGAAGCGTTCGAGGTGGGCGCCGAGGTGGTGAGGGCCTTCGGGCGCGAGGCCGTCGCACACGACCAGGCGGGCTTTCTCTACCGCCCCAATCCCGAGCCTCGCTGGCGCGCGGACCTGCCCTTGCTGGCTCGCGAACGCTTGAACGCTGCCGGTGTCACCCAGATCAGTGGCGGCGGCTGGTGCACGCTGACCGATGATTCACGCTTCTTCTCGTTCCGCGGCGAGGCCCTCGGCCGACCTCGGGGCCGGATGGCCGCCTGCATCGCGTTGCGCGGCTAACTCATCGGCCTGGCGGCGCCGCTTGCGGCCCGGCGTGCCGAGGATGTACATCAAGAGTCCCAGCGGGAGCACGCCATAGAGCATCAACGTGACGAAGGCGCCGAAGAGCGTGCCCTGCGGGCTCAGCGCTTCGGCGGCGGCCATCATCAGCGCGACGTAGCCCCAGGCAATGGCAACGAGGTACATGTGTCATGGGCGCGTCAGCGCGCGCGGTTACAAAGCCGCATCAGCGGAATGTGGCAAGCTTATTGCAACGGACCGAGACAACACCGCTGACGCGGGAGTTCCGAGGAAGACATGGCCACTCGCAAGAAGAACGATGCGCCGCCTGCAACGGATGCGCAGCCCTTTGCTGATCTGATGCAGCACATGGCGCATCTCCCGCAGATTTCCCCCGCTGCGCTGGCCGCGTTGCAGGCCGACTACCTGAAGCAGGCGACGGCGCTCTGGAACGCATCGCTCGGCCAAGGCGAGGCGCCGTCCGCAACGGACCGGCGTTTCGCCGCGCCGGAATGGCGATCCAACCCGGCGGCCCATTTCATGAGCCAGCTCTATCTGCTCAACGGCCGCACGCTGGGCAAGATGGCCGAGCAGGTGGAGGCCGACGACAAGACCAAGGCCCGCATCAAGTTCGCCGTGCAGCAGTTCGTGGACGCGGCGTCTCCGAGCAACTTCCTGGCGCTCAACCCCGAGGCGCAAAAGCTCGCGCTGGACAGCCACGGGGAGACCCTCGCCCGTGGCCTGCAGCAGCTGTGGGGCGACGTGCAGCGCGGGCATGTGTCCCAGACGGACGAAAGCGCCTTCGAAGTGGGCCGCAACGTCGCCACGACGGCCGGCAGCGTGGTCTTCGAGAACGCGCTTTTCCAGCTGATCGAGTACACGCCACTGACGCCGCAGGTGCATGCGCGCCCCTTCCTGCTGGTGCCGCCTTGCATCAACAAGTTCTACATCCTTGACCTGCAGCCCGACAACTCCCTGATCCGCTACGCGGTGGCCGAGGGACACCGGGTGTTCGTGGTGAGCTGGCGCAACCCCGATGAATCGGTCAAGCACCTGACCTGGGACGACTACGTCGAGCAGGGGGCCATCCAGGCCATTCGCGTCGTCCAGGAGATTTCCGGGCAGGAGCGAATCAACACGCTGGGCTTCTGCGTCGGCGGCACCATCCTGGCCTCGGCCCTGGCCGTGCTGGCCGCCCGCGGGGAACAGGCCGCTGCCAGCCTGACGCTGCTGACCACGCTGCTGGACTTTGCCGACAACGGCATCCTGGACATCTTCGTGGACGAAGCCAGCGTGCGCTTGCGCGAGGCCACGCTCGGCCCCGAGGCGCACAACGGTCCGCAATTGCTGCACGGCCAGGAGCTGGCCACCACCTTCAGCTTCCTGCGGCCCAACGACCTCGTGTGGAACTATGTCGTGGGCAACTACCTCAAGGGCGAAGCGCCGCCGGCCTTCGACCTGTTGTACTGGAACGGCGACTCCACCAACCTGCCCGGGCCGATGTACTGCTGGTACTTGCGCCACACCTACCTGCAAAACGAGCTGAAGGTGCCGGGCAAGCTGACGGTGTGCGGCGAGAAGCTGGACCTCGGCGCCATCGACTGCCCGGTCTACATCTACGGCTCCCGCGAAGACCACATCGTGCCCTGGCAGGCGGCCTACCGGAACACCCAGCTCTTCAAGGGCAAGCGGCGCTTCGTGATGGGGGCGTCGGGCCATATTGCCGGCGTCATCAACCCGCCGGCCAAGGGCAAGCGCAGCCACTGGATCAGCAAGAGCACCGCGCTGCCGGCCGACCCCGATGCCTGGCTGCAAGGCGCGACCGAACACCCGGGGAGCTGGTGGACCGACTGGTCCGCCTGGCTCGCCTCGCACGCCGGCGCGAAGAAGCCTGCACCCAAGACCCCGGGCAACCGCAAGTTCAAGGCGATCGAGCCCGCGCCCGGCCGCTACGTCAAGGTCAAAGCCTGATCATTTTTCTGGAGACACCATGAGCCAACAGGACATCGTCATCGTCGCCGCCACCCGC
>VFQR01002164.1_pt1 | contig 13031 bp, 12 predicted proteins | sample 3512321 | NCBI WGS metagenome assembly VFQR01 (sample SAMN10412374, study PRJNA504923) | tailings metagenome | isolation source: Relicate 3 Philex TSF1 revegetated site | place: Philippines: Tuba, Benguet | collected 2017-08-29
AAGTTACCAGTTTTCACTTTTATTTCCATATCTATTAGTTTAATAGACATAAATTTTTGATGATTTGATTCTAAATTAACTCAAATGTTGCATTAGTTTTGCTGCCTTAGTTGCGATCGCCTCCCAATTACCCTGGCTAACAAGGTTTTTGGGAAATAATTCACTGCTCAAACCCACGGCCATCGCCCCTGCTTGTAAAAATTCTTTGGCATTTTCTACGCTGACACCGCCAGTGGGAATTAAGGGAATCTCACCCAGGGGGCCTTGTAAACTTTTAATATAATCAGCCCCGCCCACTGCTTGCACGGGAAATACTTTTACACAACTAGCACCATGACTCCAAGCGGTAACAATTTCTGTGGGCGTTAGCGCTCCTGGGATAATGGGCACATGTTGTTCTCGTGCGGCTTGAATCATTGCTAAGTCAACGTGGGGTGTAAATAAAAATTGCGCCCCAGAAGTGATGGCTTCCTTGAGCTGCTGCATATTGAACAGCGTACCAGTGCCAATAGTACACCCTGGTAATTCCGAACGTAGTTCACTGATTAATTCCTCAGCACCATCACTATTCCAGGTAATTTCAATTAGCTGCATTCCCCCAGACGCCACAGCCATAGCCATTTCTCGTCCCCATTCTTTTTTAGCAGCGCGAATAACTGCGATCGCTTTATGTTTTTGTAACTGTGATAACCAAATTTGATTAGGCATAGGATTGGGCATTGGGCATGGGGCACTTGTACTGAGCGTAGTCGAAGTATTGGGCATTGAAAGCTAGGATTTGGCAGTCTCAACTAGTTTTCTAATACCTAATTTTCAATACTAATATGCCCTATGCCCTATGCCCCATTCCCACACTTGCTTATTGCATCAAGCTATGAGATATTGCATATAATAAAATAACGGTAAACCGATAGATTTATCGTAGTTATAAGAAAATAACTTCAATGCTTGGGACTCAAGGAGTGATTACAATGACAATTGCGCGAGAAAACACAGTAGCATCGTTTCACGATTCCAATAGCGTTAATGTAGTGAATTGGCTGAAGTTTGTACGGTTAGGTACAACACAAGCCAAGGTCTTTTGGTGGCATATTCACGCATATAAGACGATTTTGACTGTAATGTTATTGACTTTGAGTAGTTTGATTTACTTGATAATCCATTGGTCTTTAAGTAACTTGTTACGAGTTCCTATGCATCAAGAACGATGGAAGATTAGTAGTAGTAAATGAAAGTAATTATCATAGGTTATTAGTCATTAGGGAACAACAAAGTTGGCTGAGTGCGGCGTATGTTAAGCCGAGTCCGCTAGCTTTTGACTTTGCTATCCCTTATGGGTAAACAAGCTAACAACAGCATTTTTACCAGGAAAATTTCAAAGACAAATAGCTAATGACTGATAACTAATAACCAATGACTAATGATAAATGACACTTCTAGTAGAGGAGATAGCCCATTGAAAATCAATATACTGTTATTACCAAGCAATAGTTTGATAGCTTCTAGTTAAAGACCAACTAGGAGCTTTTTTTTCTGGATTATCTACCCCAATAGGAGGATATATGAAATCAATTAACACTTATTTAAGTACTACTTGTGGATATTAATAATTAATTCGGATGATGGATGGAGTACTAATACTCAGATTGCTAATATTAATTTGTAAGTAAAAAACCTTTACCAAATTAATAATCATGAATATTCTTGCTTGGATTGTTTTAGGTTTAATTGCTGGTGCCATCGCCAAAGCCATCTACCCCGGTCATCAAGGCGGCGGAATTCTCGGAACAATCTTGTTAGGAATTATCGGTGCTTTTGTTGGTGGTAGCTTGGGTATCTTTTTTAGTACGGGAACGTTAACTCTAGCAGCTCCCACTCTCAGCATACCCGGTGTCGTAGTAGCAGTTTTAGGCGCACTTGTAGCAGTTTTCTTGTGGAACTTGTTAACTCGTAGCAGTGCTGTATAGGAGCAAGATTGCAACCAATCAACCAAGAAGATTTAGCAAAGTCATTTAAATATTTTATTTTTGAATTAAATCAAAATAATAGCGTTATCTTCAAGGGAAGGTAGCGCTAATTTTTTATTACAAGAGTTTGAGCTTAAGTTGACACCAATGACAGCTGTACACCCCTACCCATCCATCTGTATCAGGTATTTCGTGAAATGGTATGACGCTGGGATTGTTTCCCTACACTACGTTCCAGTCGCAATGACAAAATATTCCTTGCGTAAGTCCTAGTATAAATACGCCACAATCTCTAGTTTTCATGAAATTTTCAACAAGTTCTATTGGTTCCTACACACAATTCGGCGATGTTCAGCTAAGCTATAAGCTCTATGATTATGGTTTATTGAACGTCTTATGCATTGGTTGTTATCTGGGCCGTTGAGTACAGAGAAATTGACGGTTAAGATTGCAGGATTGCCTGCATCATTACAGGGTAAGAAGTTGGTGCAGTTATCAGATTTTCATTACGATGGTTTGCGGCTGTCGGAAGGTATGCTAGAGAAGGCGATCGCAGTTAGCAATGAAGCTGAACCAGACTTAGTTTTATTGACAGGCGACTATGTAACTGACGATCCCGAACCAATTCACCAATTAATACTTCGACTCAAGCATCTGGAAAGCCGTTTTGGAATATGTGGTATTCTTGGCAACCATGATATTCATTATAAACACGCAAAAACAGAAATCACAAAGGCATTAACTAGCATTGGAATTCACGTGCTTTGGAATGAAATTGCCTATCCTTTAGGAAAAGAATTACCAATTGTTGGACTAGCCGACACTTGGTCGCGGGAATTCAATCCTAAGTTGGTTATGAACCAGCTAGACCCAAACACACCCTGCATTGTTTTATCTCATAACCCAGATACTGCGGAGATATTGCAAAACTGGCGAGTGGATTTACAACTATCTGGTCATACTCACGGCGGTCAAATTGTGATTCCCAAAATTGGCCCAGCAGCCTTGGTTTACAGCAAAATTGCCCCACAAACTACGACGGAAAGCGCGATTTTTGGAAGAAAATGTTTCTGTAGTAACTCATTGGGAATGGGCCCAAGGTTTCCATCGCTTAGGAAAAAATCAGCTATACGTCAATCGTGGCTTGGGAACTTACCTCCCTGGACGCTTATTTTGCCGTCCAGAAGTTACTATAATTACGCTAGAAAGTGAGTGAGAAATTCTCAATTCAACATCAAACCTGGCAATTCTAGTCACTATCCTAACTCGCCACTAGCGACAAATTAAATCTAAAAGCGCTTTAGTTGAGCTTGATAATCGAAAACAATTAATTACAGCGCTTTTCCACTAATTTAACTACACCACTCCCCACTCGCTATTTCCCTATTTCCCTTACTAATCAGGTCTAAATAGCTGAAAACTGCTGTAATTATATTTGGAGTAGATGACATAAATTATTGCAATTTATCAAGTTGCATTTTGATTTTTGGTAAGCTGTAAGCGCTGGTATGAGGAGTATCGGTTGGCTTATGCATTGGTTATTTACAGGACATTTAAGAGTAGATAAAGTCACGGTTAAGATTGCGGAACTTCCCACATCTTTAGAAGGTATCAAACTGGTACAGTTGTCAGATTTTCATTACGATGGTTTGCGGCTATCAGAAGATATGTTAGCAAAAGCCATCGCACTTACTAACGAAGCTGAACCAGATTTAATAGTATTAACTGGTGATTACGTAACAGATGACCCAACGCCGATTCATCAATTGGTGCTGCGATTAAAACATCTGCAAAGTCGTTGTGGTATTTACGCCGTCTTGGGTAATCATGATATTTATTACAGCCACTCCCAAGCAGAAGTGACAAAGGCGTTAAATAGCATTGGCGTACATGTGCTTTGGAATGAAATCGCTTATCCACTAGGAAAACAATTACCCCTAGTAGGACTAGCTGACTATTGGTCGCGGGAATTTCATCCAGCACCAGTAATGAATCAATTAGATTCTGTTACACCCCGTATCGTTTTATCCCATAACCCAGATACAGCTAAGATATTGCAACAATGGCGGGTAGATTTGCAATTATCTGGTCATACCCACGGTGGTCACATCGTAATCCCCGGCATTGGGCCTTTGGTATTTTATTATAAAAAGCTTCTCAAAAAAATTCCCAAAAAATTACGGCGTTGGGTAACACTTTTACTCGGAGACTGCTCGAAAGTCGTGCGATATTGGGAATGGGCGCAAGGATTTCACAATGTGGAAGAAAATCAATTATATGTCAATCGTGGTTTAGGAACTTATAAACCAGGACGCCTATTTTGTCCGCCGGAAGTGACTGTAATTACGTTAATTGGTGATTAAAAAGAATTCAGAATTCAGAATCCAGAATTCAGAATTGATTGGCAGTTTAGTATCCTTGATATACTCATTCATCAAATATTTTCACGATTTTTTAGTTTCTCTGACTCCTGAATTCTGACTCCTGAATCCTGACTGCTGAATTCTGACTCCTGAATCCTGACTGCTGAATTCTGACTCCTGAATTCTGACTCCTGAATTCTGACTCCTGAATTCTGACTCCTGACTCCTGACTCCTGAATTCTGACTCCTAAATTCTGACTCCTGAATTCTGACTCCTGAATTCTGACCTTAAAACAGAAACCGCCTGAAGCTACGATGGATAGATATCGGTAGCTTGGGCGGTTTCTTGAAGATTGGATAATTCAGAGGTAACTAATTCAACTAAAGGTGGACACTACTCGCGATCGCTTTACACAAATGTTGACATCCTTACATAATATATTCCAACTAGGCAGGCATTTTCTGGCTGTGCGTTCTAAAACCTCCAAATAACTCGATGAACACAAGGCTAAAACACATTCAACGGATGCCACAACTAATTGAGCGATCGCCCTAAAATTAGAGCAGGAGGTACAGGCTCTAACTTAAAAGTTTCACTTAACTTTTAACCTGTTTGTACCTTGTTCTTAATCTAGCACCACAGTTATTGAACTAGATTACATATTTACCAATATTTATTACCATTAATTTATTGCAATAATTCTGAAATATTCCTTAAAAATTAGCCCACTTGTTGTTGGTGTGAATACCAACATTAGCAAGTGGGCTGAAAAATTCACCGAATAGCCAATAGTTCAGAAGCCCCGTCCCAAGGGGGCGATCGCATTGGGCGTGGTTGAAATCCTCTTACTAGCTTTTACTATTCCCTATTCCCTGTTGCCTTTAAAACTGCTATTGAGCAGAATTCCCTGTAGAACTGCTATTAGACGTAGTATTTGGCTGTTCTATACCTTGAGGTGTAGTAACTTTAGAGTTGTCGCCTTGGGTATCTGGAGTAGCAGTATTAGTAGAACTATCGTTCTGGGAAGTGGGAGTATTGGTACTTGGACTAGTAGTTTGGCCTTGGGTAGCATTGGGTGTTGGCTGGGTTCCAGAAGGCGCTGTTTGCTGGGGTGGAACTGTAATATTAATATCCGGTTGGGGTGGGGCAGATGGAGGTACAGCCTGTTGTTGTGGAACGGGAACAGGAACAGGTATTTCCCTAGTTCTTTCGATAATTGTCGTTTGTGGTTGAGGAGATTCCGTAGGTGTTGCGGTGCTATTACTCGGTGCAGGGGTTGTAACAGGCGCACTATTGTCAACTGCTGCGTTATTAGCCTGGTTAAAATACCATAGGCCACCAACAATTAAGCCAGCCAAGGACGTAATGATAATACCCATCAGCAAACCATTACTAGTATTATTGTCATCCCGTTCGGCTAAATTAACTTCTTGGTATCTACGCTCAGCATTTCGACCTTGTACGTAACCGTTTTGGTAAGAGTTGGGGTTAGTTGCGTTGTTGTTAACTGTTTCTGTGGTTCGTGTCAGGTGGGTATGAGTATTACCATTAGTGCCAGTGTAAGTTTCTTGTCTAACTTCACTGTTTTTGATTTCGCGTTCATTGGGAATAGACATAGCTTTTGATTTCACTCCTCGATACGATATTTAGAAACTAAAGTTTATAAAAACAAAGGATTTTGATGATGTGAAAAATGTGTGTTGCTGATAAAAATTGAGTTTTATTTAGCTACCCAACCGTTGGTAATTTTGAGAATAACCTCTGCGATTAAAAAAGTGGCTCTATCTCTAGTGAGTTAATACTTCATCAAAAGAAAGAGTATCCTAGCGATAGACGTTATTATGCTGTTAGCTGATATTCGAGTGTGATTTTATTTATCAACTTTGCTCTATAGACAACGAGAATAACTTTTGATTCCTGACTTTTATCTCTGTGAAAAATCGATTTTTGCAAAAAGTCTATTGATGTCATGTCCTGCTAATCACTTATGATTAAAATCTCTTTGCGTCCCCGTGTCTGGTGTATCCCCGCGTCACTGTCAATGATAAATTTTTAAACGCACAGGATCTGACTCATGGAGGCTGTTCGCCGTTGACACTCAACAGTCAACAACCACCACGAGTGCTTATATCCAACGCCGATTTAGCCGCAGTAAAGATTTGATTCCCTGACAAAATCTTGTTAGCAGAGGCTTAGGCTTTGATACGCGTCTTGGTGATGAGGAACTACGCGCAAAACCTGGATTTGTTATCTCTTGTTCTAACTCTCTAGCTTTATTTAAATCTGAAGAGGCTCTATATTCATATCCCAATTGAGAGCAAATTAGTCCACGATATTTATATGCATCGATATATTGAGGATTAAGCCGAATTGCATGGGTAAAATCTGCGATCGCATCTTCATATCTTCCATTAGTAGCATTCTCTACTCCTAAAGTATAAAAAGCTTCTGCATCCCAACGTTTGACAGATACTTTTGTGGGATTTTTTGGTGAAGATGAGGATGGATTTACAGTAGTGGGAGGCTCGGATGACAATTCAGACTTGAGCTTGTTGTAAGCTGCGTTGATTTTTTTGATTTTTTCTTCTGCTTTTTGTTTTTCCGTTTCATCGAAAAAGCGATCGGGATGCCAAACTTTCACCAGTTTACGGTAAGCTCGCTTCAGCTGTGCTGGCGATGCACCGGGTTCCAACTCCAAAATTTCATAAGCATGATTGATATCGAAATCGTCGCGCATACTGAAAAAATCAGCAACTATCTAAATCCATGTTAACTATTCCCCTCAATCTTCTCCCGTCAACCCAAACACCCCATTCTGGTTATCACTGGGATGGAAGTAGTCGCCGCTTTTTTGAAGGCTGGTATTACCGCGTTACTTTACCGGAAATTGGACAAACATTCGCCTTTATGTACTCCATTGAAGACCCCATAGGAAATAAACCTTACAGTGGTGGTGCAGCCCAAATCCTCGGCCCGGATGATGAGTATTTATGCCGTACTTTTCCCGACGTAAAGAAATTCTGGGGTAGTCGTGATGTTTTGGGTTTAGGACATTGGGGTAAGACTGATTTACAAATTTCTCCTCTGTATCTTCTACCAACAGAGTTTGAGTATTATGTTCGAGAAGGCTATCAAGCCACGGCAACATTAAATCAAGGAATTATTCGCGATCGCGCTACCAACAATTATTGCCGTTGGCAGTACGAAATTCAACCGATATACGGTTGGGGTAACCAAAATAACATTCAGCAGTCAACCGCAGGCTGGGTATCATTTTTGCAAATTTTTGAGCCAGGATGGCAAATTTTGATGGCTCACGGCTTAGCTAGCGGCAAAATCGACTGGAATGGCAAAATTTATGAATTCAGCAACGCCCCAGCTTACGGTGAAAAAAATTGGGGTGGTGCTTTTCCCCAAAAATGGTTTTGGCTAAACTGCAACTGCTTTGAGGACGAACCAGACTTAGCCTTAACTGCTGGCGGCGGACGGCGTGGTGTTTTGTGGTGGATGGAATCTGTAGCTATGATTGGTTTGCACTACCAAGGCAAGTTTTATGAATTTGTTCCCTGGAATTCGCAAGTTGATTGGGAAATTCAGCCTTGGGGTAGATGGCAAATGAAAGCTACTAACTGCAACTATGAAATTGAATTGACAGGAACCACAGATTTATCTGGTACACCCTTACGTGCGCCCACAGCCGGAGGTTTAAGATATTGTTGCCGAGACACAATGCAAGGAAAGCTAAATTTAGAATTACGAAAAATAAATGGCACAAAATCTCAAATCATCTTAAAAGCACAAAGTTTTCTCTGTGGTTTAGAAGTGGGGGGTCAGCCTTGGGATCAATGTTGGCAGTCTCAGTAAAAATGCTATAATCTGCAACATGGCATTTTTTTGGGGCTGTAGCTCAGCTGGATAGAGCGAGCGCCTCCTGAATAATCGGGCACCATAAGGGAAACCTTATGAGTGAATGTGGTTGAACTCGGTGAACCCTAAAGAGTGAAAATTTCCTTCTTTTAATATGCTTTGAGTGATTGTCACAAGCAGTACAAAAGCACTTTATAGAAAGTAGGAGTGGTTGTGTGTTTACCACAGTATTGACACTCCAAGGGAATACCGAGCCAAGCTTGATTAAATTCAAGAAGGTGTAGAGACTAGGTAGCCACCACCTAAAGGCTAAAACCTATGGTGAAAGTATAGTCCAGAGAGTGGGGAAACTCACACAAATCTGAAGCGCTAGGTCGTGCGTTCAAGTCGCACCAGTCCCGTCTCTAATGATTCGTAATTCATAATTCCCAATGTAGTGGACTGACACAGCTAAAATAGTGCATTAGTAAACTCTTGTGGGGTGGGCATCCTGCCCGCCCGGACGGGTGAGGACACCCATCCCACAATATAAAAGACGGAAAATTGGGGTAAGTAGATGGGTAAAGGTCGTAGAGATAAAGTGCTTTTAAATACAGAGCAAAGGCAAAAACTAGAACAGATAAGTCGTAACGGTTATGCCCCAGCGAAAAAAATCTTGCACGCACAAGTGCTACTGATGTGTGATGAAGGTGAGGGTGCAACGAAAAAATGGACAGATGAACAAATCAGTTCCGCTCTCAACCTGCATCGCAATACAGTAGGAAGAATTAGGAAAAGATTTTTGGAGCAAGGTGAACAACCAGCCCTAAATCGTAGTCAACGAAAAACTCCGCCAGTACCGGCAAAAATTGATGGTCATACTGAAGCTCAAATTATCGCATTGTGTTGTTCTGACCCCCCCGCAGGACGAGTGCATTGGAGTTTGAGACTATTAACTCAAGAAATTAAAAACAGAAATATCATCACAGAAATTTCTCTAGAAACAGTCAGAAGCATATTAAAAAAAACGAGCTACGTCCGTGGAAAATACAAAGGTTTTGTATCCCAGAACGAGACTTAGCACGTTTTATTTCCCAAATGGAAGTAGTCTTGGATCTTTATAGTCAACTGCATAGTGAATTGTCACCACTCATCTGTATGGATGAAGCTTCTTATCAGTTAATTGGACATGTTTTTGAGCCAATTCCTATCGAACCAAGTCATGATGCAAAGGAAGATTACCACTATTGGCGTGTCTAGACTAAAGTTGTGCATTAGCTTTATTGTTTGGGAGGTGCTAAGGCGCAACTAAAAACATTGTTTATTGCAACATTTTAGCCTTGACACGCTAGTAGGCTAACGCACCTTCAATTTTTGATGGTGTGTTGCACTGTCCGATAACGCAATCAGATAAAATTACTTGCTTTGAATCTGTAATTGTGGTGTATTTTTTGTACGCGTTCATAATTTTTCATAGACTTAAAATCTAAAGTGTAGATAAAAAGATATTCCGCTGTTCGTGTCAGTCTTAACTACAACTATTGACCGAACATGATACAGCGAATTTAAAGTTAATGAAGTACATACAGTAGCTCTTGAAGCCAAGCAAGCATTAAGATTGTTTGACTTTTTTAGCTTTGAACTCTGCTGTATTATACCTCTTTCAACCGAATCTTAGTTTTTATTTGGTCAAAGATAGCACCTTCATTAAAGAATTGTTTTTGAATTTTCTCCCATCCTCCTAAATCTTGAACTTTGAAAAGAGTTTTGATTTTTGGATATTTGCTTTCTACTTCTTTGGCAATTGTGACATTAACAGGACGAAATCCTAATTTGACAAACTCTCTTTGTGCATCTGGAGTGTAAAGAAATTTTACAAATGCTTCTGCAACTAGACGAGTTCCATGTTTATCGACATTTGTATCTACAATAGCTACAGGATTGTCAATAGAAATATTGACATCAGGAACTACATAGGAAAATTTTTCACCATTTTGTGCTGATAAAATCATCTCGTTTTCATAATTGATTAAAGCATCACCCTGACCTTTTTTAAAGAACAGTTCAGTGGCATTGCGAGCAGTTTTTGGTAGCACAGGTACGTGTTGATAAACATCGGAAATAAAGTTTAATGCTTGAGCCTCGTTTTTACCAGTTTTGATGGCTGAACCCCAAAGTCCAATAAAGTTCCAGCGAGCGCCACCAGATGTTTTGGGGTTTGGTGTAATTAACTGCACCTGATTTTGTGTGAGATCTGTCCAAGTTTTGATATTTTTGGGATTATTCTCACGAGTTGCGATCGCTCCTACAGATTGAGTTACTATTGCATCATTGGGGGCTTCTTTTTCCCAACCCTGTTGAATCAAACCTGCCTCAACTAGTTTCTGGACATCAAGAGCAAGCGATAAATGCACTACATCAGCTTCTAACCCATCAATTACAGCTAATGCTTGGGAACCAGAACCTTCATAACTCTCCTCAAAAGTGACATCTTGCTGATGTTCTTTCTTCCACTGTTCTATAAATTTAGGAATAATTTGCTTATACGCTTCACTGGTAACTGAGTAAGAAACAAGCGTCAGTTTTACATTATCCTTGGCAGTAGAATTAACACTACCTGCGTTATCTGTATTTTGTGACGAGCAGGCTGTCATTGCTACGGTCAAACTAACTCCGATTAAAAATAGACTAATCAAGCTCCAGGAATAACGCCTATGCAGACAACTTCTGATTAAACGAAGGTGCAAATTTTTGGTAGCTTGCACAGTTCTGATAGTATAAATTTGAACTAACTTGATTAAGCGTCTGACTGAATGAGAAGTTCTTAGCCACTGTTTCATCAATTTTTTTCCTTAAACTGCGATAAATTGGGCGGAATATCGTAGTTAAAGGGAATTATAGAACAGTAGTTAAGGTGACATAACCTTTTGTTAACCGAATTTTAGATTGTCAAAATTGCCCAATTTTGAGCTTTAATTTTTAGTTGCTTACCTGTGGAAAACTTGTGGAAAAACACGCTAGGTTTTCCACAAGGTAATTATACTTAATTAAGTTTAATTAAAAAAAACTCAAGTTTTCCACAGATTTTTCCCCAAAAAGTAAGATTTTTTCCACAAGCTAAGTAAAATTTAATCAATTTTTATACGTTACTTAATATTTTTGACCAATTGTCTAACTTTTAAGGTTTGACAATTAAAGTGCTAGTTGTGGAAAACTTCAAAGTCAGAACTTAGGAGTCAGGATTGGTGAATTCAGTATGGTAGGGAAATCAAGGATAGTGAGGTGGTGGATTTTCTTCAAGTTATGAAGTTTGAGTTTCCAAATCTTAATAGATTCTGACTCCTGGATTCTGACTCCTGGATTCTGACTCCTGACTCCTGAATTCTGACTCCTGACTCCTGAATTCTGACTTACGATGATTTTTGAGGGCGACTAGTCATATTAATGCGATCGCTCAATTGGCGTAGGGTTTGTGCTAAAGTGCGATCGCTCTCTTGGAGTTGGGCAATTTTGTCACAACTATAGATCACCGTTGTATGGTCTTTACCGCCAAACTCCTCCCCAATTCTCGGCAAACTCAAAGACGTGTGTTGACGCATGAGATACATACCAATTTGACGCGCCCAGCTAATTTCTCGGCGTCGTGAGTTACCTTTGAGGTCATCAATAGAAAGATCAAAATTCTCAGCGACAACTTTCAAAATTGTTTCTGGGGTAGCCACCACTTTTTCATTGGGCGGCCCTAAAACTGGTGCAATATTTTCCACCGTCATCGGTAAACCCCAAATAGAAATATAAGCCAGTGCGCGAATTAAAGCTCCTTCTAATTCTCGAATATTAGAAGTATAGTTAGAAGCAATATATTCAACCACATCACGAGGCAAGCGAATATTTTCATACTCAGCTTTTTTTTGTAAAATCGCCATTCTCGTTTCTAAATCCGGCGATTGCACATCTGCGATTAACCCCATAGAAAAGCGAGAACAAAGACGTTCTTGTAAACTCGGAATTTGGTTCGGGGGACGGTCAGAAGCAATGACAACTTGTTTACCTGCTTCGTGTAAAGTATTAAAAGTATGAAAAAATTCTTCTTGGGTGTATTCCTTACCTTCTAGAAACTGAATATCATCAACTAATAAAACATCAGCGGCTCGATAATGCTCGCGAAAACTTTGCATACTATCCTTACGAATCGCTGTAATTAAATCATTAGTAAATTGTTCAGTAGAAACATAAAATATCTTACAACCGGGGGAAATTTCCCAGCGATAATGACCGATGGCTTGCATGAGATGGGTTTTACCTAAACCCACGCCGCCACATAAAAATAAAGGATTAAATTCCCTCCCAGGAGATTCTGCAACTGCTAAAGAAGCAGCATGAGCCATACGATTATTTGCACCGACTACAAAGCGTGAAAAAACATATTTAGAGTTTAATTCAGTAGTTTTTTGGATGTTATGAGAAACAGGTTCAGAAATACTGCTAGGATTTGGTGATTCCCAAGAAACCCCTCGTTCGCTAACATGAGAAACTTCATCACCTTGAGCAACGGTAATGTAAATTTCCACAGAATGACCCAAAATATCTTGTACTACATGAGCAATGGTGTTGACATAATACTTCTGTAACCAATTACGAGCAAATGGGTTAGGAGTACGTATCACCAAACAATTATTTTCTAATCGCTCCGCATTAGCAGTTTTGATCCAAGTTTCAAAGGTAGGTCGGGATAGCTCAAGCTTTAAACGCTCTAGTACCTGAGTCCACAAATTTTCTATCGAAATTTCCACGATCCACCACCTTTGCTGCTAATCGTCACAATAGAAGAGAAAGCACCAATTTAGCATCCAG
>VFQR01002167.1_pt1 | contig 13020 bp, 9 predicted proteins | sample 3512321 | NCBI WGS metagenome assembly VFQR01 (sample SAMN10412374, study PRJNA504923) | tailings metagenome | isolation source: Relicate 3 Philex TSF1 revegetated site | place: Philippines: Tuba, Benguet | collected 2017-08-29
CAGCCCCAGGTCGGCCGACCCGTACAGCTCACGGCAGCGGGCGATCTCGAACTGCATCAGCTCCACGCAGGCCGGGGTGACCTTCCGATCGGTGAGCTCGACGCCGAACCTCCGCAGGTCCTCCTGGGGCACGTACTGGCGCCCCCGGTCGAGGTCCTCGGCGATGTCGCGCAGGAAGTTGGTGAGCTGGAACGCGTCGCCGAGGTCGCGGGCGTGGGGCAGGGCCTCGGGCCGGAGCGGCTCGAGGATCGGCAGCATCATCTCCCCGATCACCGCCGCCGAGCCGTCCATGTAGCCGCGCAGGTCCTCCCAGGTCTCGTACTGCGCCACGGTGAGGTCCATCGTCATGCTGCGCAGGAACCGGCGGAAGCACTCGGGCGAGATGTCGAAGGCGCGCACCGTGTGCACCACCGCCTTCAGCACGGGGTCGTCCGACGCGCCCCGTTCCAGGTCGGCGAAGAAGCGGTCGCCGAAGTCGGCCAGCGCCGCGGCGCGGTGCTCGACCGGCGCGGGGCCGAGGTCGTCGACGATGTCGTCGGCGTAGCGGCAGAACCCGTACAGCGCCCACACGTGGTGCTGCTTCACCCGCGGCAGCACCTTCGTGCTCCAGTAGTAGGTGGTGCCGTAGCGCTTGTTCAGCTCGCGGCACCTCGCGTAGCTGGCCTCGAGGGTGACCGGCGACGACGGGGCCGTGCTCAGCTGCCGACCTCCGTCGACATGTCCGCCACGCGCTGCGCGGCGAGCTTGCCGGACACCAGCACCATCGGCACCCCCACCCCCGGCAGCGTGGACGAGCCCGTGAACACGAGCCCGGGCACCCGGCGGTCCACGTTGCTCGGCCGGAACGGGCCGGTCTGGCGGAAGGTGTGGGCGAGCGCGAACGGGGTGCCCCGCTCCATGCCGAGCGCCTCCCAGTCGAGCGGGTCGTAGATCCGCTCCACCACCACGTCGGTCGGGTAGCCGAGCCCGGCCACGCGCTCGCGGAGCGAGGAGACGATCCGGTCCCGCTCGCGGCTCCAGTCGATGCGGCCGTCGAGGTTGGGTGTCGGCTCCAGCACGTAGATGCTGCTGCACCCAGGCGGGGCGAGGCTGGCGTCGTCGAGGCTGTGCAGGGTGACGAGGATGCTCGGGTCGGGCATGCGCACCCCGTCGTGGATGAGCGCCCTGAACGCGCCGTCCCAATCGCGGCCGAAGTGGATGTTGTGGTGCGCGGCCTCCGCCGGCGGCAGCCCGCGCACCCCGGCCACCCACAGCAGGCAGCTGGGCGAGTACACGCCGCGCCGGGCCACCCGCGGGGCGTCGACGCCGCCGAGCAGGGTGCGGTACGCCACCGGCAGGTCGGCGTTGCACACCACCACGTCGGCCGCCAGGCGCTCGACGTCGCCGCCCTCGGCGCCGATCTCCACGCCGGTGACGTGGCCCTCGCCGGCGCGGCCCCCGGCGCGGAGGATGCGCGTGACCGGCGCGTCGTAGCGGATGGTCACCCCGGCCTTCTCCACGGCGGCGGCCAGCCCCGTCGCCATCGCGTGCATGCCGCCGCGCGGCACGTACACGCCCTCCACGGAGTCCATGTACGTGATGACGGCGTACAGCGCCAGCGCCTCGTAGGGAGCGAGGCCGGCGTACATCGACTGGAAGCTGAAGATCCGCTGGAGGCGCTCGTCGTCGAAGAACGAGGCCACCTTGCGGCCGAGCCGGCCGAACCCACCCAGGCGGACCAGCTCGAGGCCCGCCCGCCACGGCTTCACGAGGTCGAGCGGTGAGTCGAAGTTGGCGTCGATGAAGTGGGCCATCTCCACCCGGTACAGCCGCTCGAGCCAGTCGCAGAACCGCTCGAACGCCGCCGCCTCGCGGGCGTTCGCGAACTCGCGGATCTCCTGGGCCATCGCCGCCCGGCCGTGGCGGACGTGGAGCGTGGAGCCGTCGGCGTAGCAGGCCCGGTACATCGGGTCGACGGGATCGATGGTGACGAAGTCGGCCATCTCGGCGCCGGCGGCGGCGAAGGCGTCGGCCAGGAGACCGGGCATCGTCAGCACCGTGGGGCCGTTGTCGAGGCGGAACCCGGCCTCCGCGACCATCCCGGCGCGCCCACCGGGGATCGAGGCCCGCTCCACGACGGTGATCCGGTGGCCGCGGCCCTGCCCGGCCAGGTGGGCGGCCGCGGCCAGGCCGCCGAGGCCGGCGCCGATGACCACGACGTCGAGCGGCCGCGTGCTCCCGACGGGCGCCGACCGGCCCCGTCGCGAGCGTCCGCTCACACCTGCCGCCAGCTCACGTAGTGCGCCAGCTCCACCAGCTCGCGGCGGGCGTCCTCGGTGATGCAGGCCTTGTCGATGGCGGTGAGCGCTTCGTCGGTGAGGGCGGCGATGGTGGCCTCCAGGTCGTCGAGCGCTCCGGTGTCGACGATCACCTGCTGGATCGCGGTCACCTCGTCGTCGCTCAGGTCGGGCCGCCCGACCTGGTCGAGCACCCCCAGCTGCGCCGGCGTGGCGGCTCGCACCGCGCGGGCGAGCAGCGGGGTGGGCTTGCCCTCGCGGAGGTCGCCACCCACCGGCTTGCCGGTGAGGTCCGCGTCGCCGAACGCTCCCATCACGTCGTCGCGCATCTGGAACGCGTCGCCGAGCGGGAGGCCGTAGCCGCTGAGCGCCGGCAGCAGCTCGTCGGCACGGGCCGGCGCGGCCAGCACGGCGCCGAGGTGTAGCGGCCGCTCGATGGTGTACTTCCCGCTCTTGTAGCGGCAGATCCGCTCGGCCTTGTCGAGGCGGCGGTCGTGGCGGGCACCGCCCAGCAGGTCGAGCACCTGGCCGACGTTGAGCTCCACGCGCAACTCGTTCCAGATCGACCACGCCTCGCGCGACGCTCCGAGGAGCAGCTGGTCGGCGTACACGAAGGCGAGGTCGCCCACCAGCACCGCCACGCCCTCGCCGAAGCGGCGGGCCTCGCCCGACCAGCCGCCGTCGGCGTGGTGCTGGGCGAACACGGTGTGGGTGGTGGGCGAGCCCCGGCGGCTGGCCGCGTCGTCCATCACGTCGTCGTGGAACAGGGCGAAGGCATGCATCAGCTCGAACGCGCCGCCGGCGTCGACCACCGCCTGGTCGTCGGGGTCGCCGCCGGCGCCCACGTAGCCCCAGTAGGTGAAGGCCGGGCGGAGCCGCTTGCCGCCGGCCATGACGAGCCGGGTGATCTCGTCGAACGGCTCGGCCAGGTCGACGTCGAGGGAGGTCCACCGCTCGGTCTCGGCAGCGAGCAGCTCGGCGAGGCGCTCCTCCACCCGGCCGGCGATCCGGGTCAGCGAAGCGGGCGCGGGAGCGTGGACCACGGAGAAAGGCTAGGTGCCCTGGGCGGAGCCTGCCTGCTCGTGCGCCGAGGAGATCACGCCTCGTCGATGTCGGCCACCACCTGCTCGATGCGCAGGCGGGCCCGACCGATGCGCTCGCGGCAGAACTCCACGAGCTGGGCGGCCCGCTGCACCTGCTCGGCCAGCACGTCGACGTCGACGTCGGGCCGTTCGAGCTGGGCGAGGATCTGCTCGAGCTCGGCGAGGGCGGCGGCGTAGCCGGCGGGCTCCGGGCCGGCGCCGGGGTCGCCGTCGGCGGGCGGGGGTGTGGGGCTCATGTGACCTCCTCGACGCGGCTGCGCGCCGCGCCGTCGGCGAAGGTGGTGACGATCTCGGTGCCTGGCACGAGCTGGCCGACGCTGCGCACGGTGCGTCCGTCGGCGGTCCGGGTGATGCTCCACCCCCTGGCCATGGTGGTGGCCGGGTCGAGCAGGCGCAGGCGGTGGGCGAGCGCCTCGAGCTGGCGGGCCTCGCCGTCGGCGCGCGCCGGCGTGCGCCGCAGGGCTGCGGTGGCGGCGTCGAGCCGCCGCTCGGCGCGCTCCGCGGCGCGGTCGGCGCTGGCGCACAACCGCTCGGTGCGGTGCCGGAGGCGCTCGTCGGCGCGGGTGACGGCCGCCCGCGTGCGGTGGTCGATGCCCGCGGCCACCTCGTCGAGGCGGGCGGCGCTGGCGCCGAGCGAGCGCTCGGCGCACCGCTCGATCCCGGACCACACCCGTTCGACCGAGTGGCTCACGGCCTGCACCTGCTCGACGAGGGCGACCGCGCACGCCGTGGGCGTCTTCAGCGCCGTGTGCGCCACCTCGTCGGCCACGCTCCGGTCGATCTCGTGGCCGAGGCCGGTGAACACCGGCAGCGGTGACCGGGCGATGGCGAGGGCGATCCGCTCGGCGTCGAAGGTGGCCAGCTCGCTGCGCGCCCCGCCGCCGCGGATGAGGACCACCACGTCGAGATCGGAGCGCCGGCACAGGGTGCCGAGGCCGGCGCAGATCTCCTCCACGGCCCACTCCCCCTGCACCCGCACGTCGACCACGCGCAGGTGGAAGCCGAGGCCGCTGCGCTCGATCTCGTGGCGGAAGTCGGCCCAGGCGGCGCTGTCGAGCGAGGTCACCACCCCCACCCGCAGCGGCGCCGCTGCGAGCTGGCGGCGGCGGTTGGCGTCGAACAACCCGGAGGCGACCAGGCGGCGGAGGACCTCGTCGCGCTGGGCGGCCAGGTCGCCGAGCGTGAAGCGCGGGTCGATGCCGCTCATCTTCAGCCCCAGCTGCCCGGAGCCGGCGAAGAGGTCGAGGTGGCCGAAGATGCGGACCTTCATGCCGTCGCCGAGGCGCAGGCGGTGCCGGGCGAGCAGCGGCCGCAGCCGGGCCCGCGACGGCGCGAAGAACTGGACGTTGAGCACGGCCCGGCCTCCGTCGCCCTCCTCCACCAGGCGGAAGTAGGCGTGCGGTCCGCGCTCGTTCCATCCCTGGATCTCGCCGCGCACCCACACGCCGTCGGTGAACCGGCGGCGCAGGGCGCCGTTGATGGCCTCGGCGAGCTCACCCACGCTGTAGGTGGGCAGGCCCCCGTCGTCGAGGTCGAGGTCGAGCGCCGGCTGGCTCATCGCCCGAGTCTGCCGGGTCAGGCGCCGAGCTCGCGCACGACTCCGCGCTCGATCGACTCGAGCGGGTCGACCGGCTCCGCGTCGAACAGCGCCCCGTCGACCGGGAGGCCCTTCTCGCGGCGCACGGCGTCGAGGTCGCGCAGCGGCTTCTCGAGGGCCCGCTTGCGGGGGCCGATCAGGCCGTCGAACTCGCGCTGCACCGAGTCGAGGCGGCGCTTCACGGTCTCGAGCGAGGTGGTGTACTTCGACCACTGCTCGCCGAACTTGCCGAGCAGGGCGAGGATCTGGTCGCTGGTCTGCTCGATCATGAAGCTGTCGAAGGCCTGGCGGATGAGGCCGAGGAAGGCGAGCAGGGTGACGGGCGAGCACAGGACGATGCCCTGGCGCATGGCGTCGTCGACGATGGCGGGGTCGTGCTCGAGGATGAACGAGCTGACCGTCTCGTTGGGGAGGAACAGCAGCACCTGGTCGACGCTGGGGCGGTCGCCGGCGCGGGCGTAGTCGCGCCGGGCCAGCTCCTTCACCCGGAGGCGCACGTCGCGCAGGAACTGGTCGCGGTGTGCCTGGCGCTCCGCGTCGGTGCCGGCGTCGAGGTACTTGAGGTACGACGTGAGCGGGAACTTCACGTCCATGTACAGGACGTGGTCCTTCGGCATCAGGAACGTGAAGTCGGGAAGGCCCCGGGAGTCGCCCTCGATGGCCGTCTGCTTGCGGTAGTTGACGTTCTCGATGAACCCGGCCATGCGCAGCACGTCCTCGGCCATCCGCTCGCCCCACTGGCCCCGGGTCTTCGAGTTGGCCAGGGCTTCGCGCAGGCTCTGCGTGGTGGCGCTCAGGTGCTGGACGATCTCGACGTGGGCCTGCAGCGACCGGTCGACCTGCCCGAACTGCTCCGCGCTGCGCTCGCCGAGGCTGCTGACCACCGTGCCGAGCCGTTCGAGCTCGGCGCGCATCTCGCCGCGGATCTGGTCGAGGTGGGTGCCGATCACGTCCTTCTTGGCGAGGAGGTCGGCCTGCCCGGCCGCCACCTGGGCGCCGACCTGCTCCTTCGCCACGACGGTGAGCTGCTGGAGCGCGGCATCCCGCTCGGCGAGGGACTGCTGCTGCAGCGCGGCGACGGCCCGCTCGAAGGCCTCCTGCAGGGCGGCGTGCTGCTGGGCGGCGGCGCGCGTGGCCTCGGCCCGCTCCTCGGCGCGGGCCGCCGAGACGAGCGCGGCGATCTCCTCGGCGCCCGGCCCGGTCGGCGCGGCGGCGCGCGCGGCGAGCGCCCACCACAGCACGGCGAGGGCGCCGAGCAGGGTGACGGCGAGGACGACGACGACGATCTCCATGCCCGCCATCTTGACGACGGGGTGTCACGCGGGTGGTGGATCGCCCGCACGGGCGCTGCCGGGTGTCAGCTGAGCAGGGGCGCGTCGCCGGCGAACACCTGCGCGGCGTAGAGGCCGCCGGCGGCGACCAGCTCGTCGTGGGTGCCCTCCTCGGCGATGCGGCCCTCGTCGAGCACCACGATCCGGTCGGCGTCGCGGATCGTCGACAGCCGGTGGGCGATGACGAGCGCGGTCCGGCCGCGCAGGGCGTGCTCGAGGGCGTCCTGGACGTGTGCCTCGTTCTCGTTGTCCAGATGGCTCGTGGCCTCGTCGAGGATCATGATCGCCGGGTTCTTGAGCAGCAGGCGGGCGATGGCGAGGCGCTGCTTCTCCCCGCCGCTCATGCGGTAGCCGCGCTCGCCCACCACGGTGTCGTAGCCGTCGGGCAGCTCGCGGACCATGTCGAGGATGCGCGCCCCCCGGCACGCCTCGTCGAGCTCGGCGTCGGTGGCGTCGGGCTTCGCGTAGCGCAGGTTCGCCCCGATGGTGTCGTGGAACAGGTGGGGGTCCTGGCTGACCACGCCGATGGCGGCGCGCAGCGACTCCTGGGTGAGGTCGCGCACGTCGTGGCCGTCGACGCGCACCGTCCCGCCGGTGACGTCGTAGAGGCGCGGCACGAGCGAGGCCAGGCTGGTCTTGCCGGAGCCGGAGGCGCCCACGAGGGCGACGGTCTCGCCGGGCCGGATCGTGAGGGACACGTCCACCAGCACGTCGCGGTCGGGGTCGGCGCCCCCGAGCGCGGTGGTGGACTCGAGCGAGGCGACGGTGACGGCGGCGCCCGGCGGGTAGCGGAAGCTGACGTGGTCGAGCTCGACCAGCCCCACCGGGTCGACGAGGTCGTACGCCCCCGGCCGGTCGGTGATGTGCTCGGGGGCGTCGAGCACCTCGAACACCCGCTCGAAGCTGACCATCGCCGTCATGAGGTCGACCCGGGCGTTGGTCAGCCCGGTGAGCGGTTGGTACACGCGCGTGACGAGCGCGGCGAGCGCCACCAGGGTGCCGCTCGTGATGGTGCCGTCGACGACGTAGAACGCGCCGATGCCGTAGACGGCGGCCGCACCGAGGGCGCCCACGAGGCCGAGGGCCACGAAGAACACCCGGCCGTACATGGCCGAGGTGACGCCGATGTCGCGCACCCGCCGCGCCCGGGAGTCGAACAGGCCGACCTCGTCGCTCGCCCGGCCGAACAGCTTCACCAGCTGGGCACCGGCCACGTTGAACCGCTCGGTCATCTGGCTGTTCATCTCGGCGTTGACGCCCATCTGCTCGCGCGAGATGGCCTGGAGGCGGCGGCCCACCCGCTTCGCCGGGACGATGAACAGCGGCAGCACCACGAGGGCCAGCAGCGTGAGCCGCCACTCGAGGGCGATCATCGCGGCGAGCGTGGTGACGAGGACGACGACGTTGCTGACGACGCTGCCGAGGGTGGAGGTGACGGCGGTCTGCGCGCCCACCACGTCGTTGTTGAGGCGGCTGATGAGGGCGCCGGTCTGCGTGCGGGTGAAGAACGCCACCGGCATCCGCTGCACCTTGGTGAACAGCGCCACCCGGAGGTCGTAAATCAGCCCCTCGCCCACGCGAGCGCTGCACCAGCGCTGCACGATCGCCAGCGCGGCGTCGGCGAGCGCGGCGGCCACCACCACGAGGGCGAGGATGGTGATGAGCCCCCGGTCGCCGTCGGGGATGGCGCGGTCGAGGATGGCCCTGAACGCGAAGGGCGGCACGAGGGCGAGCAGGGCGGCGGCGAGGATCGCGGCCAGGAACCAGACGATGGTGGTGCGGTACGGCCGGGCGAACTGCCACGCCCGGGCGAGGGCGTCGCGGCGGAGGCGCTTGCCCCGGACGGCGTCGCTGTCGCCCGGCATCAGCATGTGTGGCCCCATCCGCATGGCGATCACGATACGGGCGGCCGCCGCCGTAGGCTCGGCCGCCATGCGGACGCAGACCTCCGCCCGGCCGTTCGTGGCCGTGGCGCTCACCCTGCTGGCCCTGACGGTGGGAGCCTGCGCCGACGACGGGCCACGGGCCACCTCGAGCGAGCGCACCGCCGTCACCGATCCGCCCACCACCGCGGAGGCCACCACCACCGATCCGGCCACCACCGCGCCCGACGCCACCGACGCGCCGGCGACCACCGACCCGCCGGCCCAGGCGGGCGCGATCGACTGGCAGCCGTTCGGCAGCGGCGGCGTGGAGGTGGGCTCGCTGCAGGTGCCCGTCGACTACGACGACCCCGACGGCCCGACCTTCGACCTGTACCTCGCCCGCCACCTCGCCACCGACCCCGCGAAGCGGATCGGCACCCTGCTCGTCAACCCGGGCGGCCCCGGCTTCGGCGGCAGCGACTTCGCCGTCTACGCCGCGCAGATCTACAGCGACACGCTGCTCGAGCACTTCGACATCCTCGGCTGGGACCCGCGCGGCACGGGCCTCAGCGAGCCGGCGATCGACTGCGTCGACGACTACGACCGCTACTTCGCCGACCTCGACATGACGCCCGACGACGACGCCGAGCGCCAGAGGCTCGTCGATCTGGCCGCCGAGTTCACCGATGCGTGCGCGGCCAACAACGCGGAGATCCTGCCGTTCATCGGCACGAACAACTCCGCCCGCGACATGGACTCGATCCGCCGCGCGCTGGGCGAGGAGACGATCACCTACTTCGGGTTCAGCTACGGCAGCGAGCTGGGGGCGACCTGGGCCACCCTGTTCCCCGACACCGTGCGCGCCGCCGTGCTCGACGGTGCCGCCGACCCCACCGTCGACGACGTGACCAGCAGCCTGCAGCAGATCGCCGGCTTCGAGCAGTCGCTGGCCACGTTCCTCGCCCGCTGCAGCGAGCGGGCGTCCTGCGAGTTCCACAACGGCGGTGACGCCGCCGGCGCCTACGACGCCCTGATGGAGGAGCTCGACGCGAACCCCGTCCCGGCCGACCCGGACCGGCCGCTCGTGGGTCGCGCCGTGGCCCTCAACGCGACGGCGCAGGCCATGTATTCGGAGGCGCTGTGGCCGATGCTCGAGTCGGCGCTCGCCCAGGCCCAGGCGGGCGACGGCTCCGGGCTGCTGGAGCTGCACGACATGTACTTCCAGCGCCAGCCCGACGGCAGCTACGACAACTCGCTCGAGGCGTTCCAGGCCATCTCCTGCATGGACAGCGACGAGCGGCGCACGGTGCAGGAGGAGGACGCGCTGGCGCCGAGGTTCTACGAGGTGGCGCCCCGGTTCGCCCCCGAGGGCAGCGCCGGGTCCTACTTCTGCACGTTCTTCCCTCCGAGCGAGGAGCCCCGCGCCGAGGTGACCGGCGCCGGAGCGGGCCCCATCCTCGTGGTGGGCACCACCGGCGACCCGGCCACCCCGCTGTCGAGCACCGAGGCGATGGCGCGGGCGCTCGAGCAGGGCGTGCTGCTGGTGGTGGTGGCCGACCAGCACACCGGCTACGGCGTCAACCAGTGCTCGTACGACGTGATCGACTCGTACCTGGTGGACCTGACGGTCCCCGCCGACGGCACCCGCTGCGAGTAGCCGCCGCCAGCGGGGGCGTTGGCGGAAGGGGTGGGATTCGAACCCACGGAGGCCCGAAGGACCTCAACAGTTTTCGAGACTGTCCCATTCGTCCGCTCTGGCACCCTTCCGGGGCGGCAGGCTAACCGGAAAAGCCGTCAAGCAGTGCTCGTGTCCGGCCGATGACTGGGGTATGGAGCCGTTCTCTGCACATCGGCCGCTCGTCGGGCCGACGCCCGCCCCGCACCCGCTGGTGCCCTCGCACTGGCAGCTCACCGAGGGGTCGCATCCCGTGTGGGCCATCCTCGACGCCGCCGAGGCGGCGCAGTTCACCGGGCGGCTGACGCTGCAGGTGGACGGTGAGGACGAGCCCGTCGTGGTGCACGTCCTGCGCGGTGAGGTGTACCTGGCCGAGCGGGCCGGCGACGCGCCGGTGGGCGCCCGGCTGGTGGCGCTCGAGGTGCTGACGGCCGACGAGCTCGAGCGGGGCACGGTGCGCGTGGGCGACCGCGATCACCTGGGGCGGCTGTTCGAGCGGGTGCCCGAGGTGGACCGCCACCGCGTGGAGCTGGCCGTGGCGCTGTGGAACGAGCAGGTGCTGGCGCCCGTGGTGCACGCACCGGCCGACCTGGTGGGCCTGACCCACCGGGCGCACCACCCGAGCGGGATCGTCGCCTGGCGCTCGCACCACGTGCCGCCGCCGCTGCGGTCGGTGCCGGTGCTTCCCCTGGCAGCCGCGAACGGCCAGCTCCTCACCGCTCCCGTGGCCGAGGGACACGGCGACGTGGCGCTCGCCGAGGAGCCCGACCTCGCCGAGGTCGAGCTGGCCGACCACGTCGGGCACGGCGACCACGTGCAGCACGACGACCAGGTCGATCCCGTCCACCACGCCGAGCACGTGGAGCTCGTGGAGCAGGCCGAGCACGGCGACCACGAGGAGCCCGTGGGCGAGGTCGAGCACCTCGACCACGTCGAACACCTCGACCACGTCGAGCACGTCGAGCACCTCGACCACGTCGTGCCCACCGACCACCACGAGCACGTCCAGGAGGCCGAGCAGGCACCGGAGGCGGGTCCGGAGCAGGAGCTCGGGGCCGCGCACGACGTCGACGGCTCGGGCGAGGACGAGCCGGCGGTGCCGGAGCGCCACGGGTTCAGCGAGGCCTGGGCGGCCGATCCCGAGCCGACCGGCTGGGCGGTGATCGACCGGGCGCCGTCGCGCGAGGACGACCCGCTGGTGGTCGCGCACCGGGCGTCCGACGCCGAGGACTCCGTGGCGCCCCACGCCGAGGACGGCGAGCAGGTCGCGGAGCGCCGGCCGTCGGTGCTGAAGCTGGGTGGCCGCCCGCTGGCGCCCGCCCCCGAGCCCGCACCCATCCACGATCTGATGGCCGACCTCGACCTGAGCAGCATCCTCACCAAGGTGGCCGACCCCGACGGGCCCCCGCTCGAGCCGGTCATCCCCGACGAGGACCTCGACCTCGGCCTGCGCGAGGCCGTGCGCGCCGCGCTCGCCGGCGAGCCGCTCGACGACGGCGAGACCGACGAGACGGTCGCCGCCGACCACGGCGAGACCGACGAGATGGTGATCGCCGACGACGGCGAGACCGACGAGGCGGTGATCGCCGACCACGGCGAGACCGAGGAGACGGTCGCCGCTGACGACGACGTCGAGCGGGAGCTCGTGCCAGCGCTGGTGACCGCCGCCTCCGCCGCCGTCGAGCCGACGGTGGCCGAGCCGGCCGTCGCCGAGGCACCGGCCGCACCGAGGACCCTGTTCGCCGCGCCCACGCCGCCGACACCGGTGTTCGCCGCACCCACGCTCACGGCCCCGCCGCTCGCCGCTCCGGCGCCCCTCCCGGCCCCGTCGGTGCCGGCCGCCTCGATGCCCGCCCCCGTCGCGGCGATGCCGGCGGCGGCGATCGAACCGAGCCCCGTTGCGGCCGACCCGGCACCGGCAGCGGCCGTCGCCCCCCTGCGCCTGGGCTCGCCGCTGTCCGCCCCCGCCGCCGCGCCGGGCGACGACCCGTACAACGAGATGCGCTTCGACGCGGCACCTGCCGCCGCCGGCTCCGCGGCGGCGAGCCCGCTGCGCCTCGCCGCGCCCAAGGCCGCCGCCCCGGAAGAGCCGGCCGAGGCGCCTCGCGCCGGCGGGTTCCGCCGCCTCCTCGGCGGCAGCCGCTCGAGCTGACGAGCGCTCCGGACGGGGCACCGGCGGCAGCGGAACGACCGGCCGGGCACCGGCTCACGCGGTCGGCGGCGCCTTCCGTCGTGCCGCGAAGAAGCCGCGGAGCAGCGCTGCGGCGTCGTCTGCGAGCAGTCCTCCCTGCACGACGGCACGGTGGTTCAACCGGCCGTCGTCGGCGATGGCGTAGAGCGTGCGCACGGCACCCGCTTTGGGGTCGTCGGCGCCGTAGACGACCCGGGCGACGCGGGCGCTGACCACCGCGCCCGCGCACATCGGACAGGGCTCCAGCGTCACGTACAGGGTGCAGTCGTGCAGCCGCCAGTGACCCACGGCTCGAGCGGCGTCGCGCAGGGCCAGCACCTCGGCGTGCGCGGTGGGGTCGCCGGTGAGCTCGCGCTCGTTGTGCCTCGCCGCCACCACCTGCCCGTCGCGCACCACCACCGCGCCCACGGGCACGTCGCCGTGGGCCTCGGCGGCGACGGCCTCGTCGAGGGCCAGCCGCATCGCCGCGGTGTCGTCGATCATGGCGGAGGGGGTGGGATTCGAACCCACGGAGGGTTGCCCCTCACACGCTTTCCAAGCGTGCCGATTCGGCCGCTCTCGCACCCCTCCCGGAGTGGCGGGCAGGTTATCGCCGCCACCTGGGCGCAGGCGTCTCCGTGGCAGCTGGACGTCGTCCACGACGGCGGCCCGCCACGGAGGCGTTCCACAGGGGTAGGATCGCGGGCGCACCCGCTGGGTGAGGTGACGGCCGGGTCCTGTGCAACGGGCAGCCGGGAACCAGGTCAGGACCGGGAGGTAGCAGCCTTCAACGGTGTCGACCGTGTGCCGCAGGTCGCCTGGCCGTCGCCTCAGCCGGCGGGTGCGTCGCGTCCGGCGTCGCGCCGTGCCAGGGCCGTCGCCCTGGTCCACAGGCTCGGCACGCCCACCTCGGCGGCCACCGCCTCCAGCTCGGGCCGTGGGCCGCGCCACCGCCAGTCGTCGACCGCTCCCACCTCCACGTCGACCTCGACGGTGGCGATGC
>VFQR01002169.1_pt1 | contig 13013 bp, 8 predicted proteins | sample 3512321 | NCBI WGS metagenome assembly VFQR01 (sample SAMN10412374, study PRJNA504923) | tailings metagenome | isolation source: Relicate 3 Philex TSF1 revegetated site | place: Philippines: Tuba, Benguet | collected 2017-08-29
GTGCTCGAAAACTTCGTGGAGCCATCGCAGTTCTGCAAAAGATTTTCCGCTTTCGCAATTGCTCGCTCGATATTGACCCGAATGAAGAGAAATGGCGCTGGTTCCGCCCTTGTCTGCTGGCCAGTCTCGGACAATGCACCGCTCCCTGCAATCTCAGGATCTCCAAAGAAGATTACCGGCGGGATGTACGCCGGTTGATCATGTTCCTCGAAGGGAAGAAAGAGCGTTTGCTCAAGGTGATGAACCGCGAGATGCTGGAGGCTTCCAAGGAACTCAAGTTCGAGAAAGCGGCCCGTCTGCGTGATCAGATCAAAGCTCTGATGACCTTGCAGGAACGCGGCGACCTGGCATCCCACGCACAACCTGAGGCCTTCTACGTCGATCCCAAAAAAGGGCTCTTAGGGCTCAAGAAAGTCTTTGGTCTCTCGAACTTGCCGCGCCGGATTGAAGGTGTCGATATTGCTCATCTGCAAGGCGGGGAGACAGTCGCCAGCCTGGTGCAGTTTATTGATGGAGTCCCCTTCAAGCAGGGATACAAACGATTCAAGATTCGTACCGTGGATGGTGTCGATGACTTTGCTTCCATGAGAGAAGTCGTGAGCCGCCGCTTTCGCAGGCTCGATCAGGAAGGGGAGAATTTCCCGGATATTCTGCTGATCGATGGAGGCAAGGGCCAACTGGGGGCAGCCATGGAGGCACTCAAATCCATCGAAGTCAAACTTCCACTGGTGATCTCGTTGGCCAAACGCGAAGAAGAAATTTTCTTGCCGGGCGAGAGCGAGCCAAAGGTTCTCAGCCGCCACTCGTATGCCCTGCGGCTATTGCAATCCGTCCGCGATGAATCGCACCGCTTCGCCCAGCAGTACCACCATCTTCTCAGACGAAAGTCCACGTTTGGAGAAGAGTAAGCCCCCTTGTCGACTTTCTATCGATACATACCGTCGAGAAGAGTCCCTCTTCACTCCCCAGTCGCTGCGCTCGCACCACTCAGAATTCATCGCCTGCATTCCCGGAAGATCAGAAGGAATAGGCGGTTTGCGAAATATGTCATGAATTCTTTCACCCCGGGGCTTTAAGTCCTTTGAGGGTCCTGAGGTGTCTTGGTGTCGCAAATCATCGGCAATTTTCGCCGATGAAGAAAATCGTGTCGGCAGAGTGCGATGTGAACTTGAGGGAAAATCTTTCCGGGTTGACCAATTTTTCAGCATGACCTATATCGGAGACTGAGAAGGCAGGATGCCATCTCGAAATGAATCGCTGCGCTATCAATTGCCGCAATGGAACTGCGACATGAGGCCCCCACAAACACCACGGATGAAACCTCCCCAACCAACGGTGGTGATGTTCTGTGTATTGCTGTTTGGCGCCATTGGATATTCCGGTTGCAGCTCTCCCAACCATTTCTCAGCGCGAACATTGCCCCCGCAACTGGTCGCCAAAAAAGCGGAGAATGCCCAGACTCTTGACCTTTCCAAGCTGGCCACACAGTACCCCAGTAATGAACTGATCGGGACTGGTGATGTCGTCGAAGTCACCATCGCTGCCGGCCTGGGAGCGACTGAAGCCGTGATTTTTCCCACACGCATTGGGGAAGATGGCACTGCCAATATTCCTGTTGTGGGCCCGGTGGAACTGGCCGGGATGGAACTTTCAGATGCTGAAGGGGCCATTGCCTCTGTCGCAGTCAGCCGTGGTTTGTATCGCCAGCCCCATGTGACCGTCACAATGAAACGCCGCCGTTTGAACAGAATTACTGTTCTCGGCGCTGTCAACAAACCGGGTGTTGTTGAATTACCTCGCGATGCCAGCGATCTCCTCGCTGCCATTGTGGCGGCTGGAAATCTCTCACCCACTGCCGGCACGCATGTCGAAATCCGTAATCCGGAGAAAGGTGCTCCTTCACCCACACGGAACAGTGATCCCATTGCCCGGGTCAGTGGTCAAACCGAGATGGGTAAACCGAATGACATCAATGCCGGTGTAGGAGCGAAAAAGACCTTACAGATCGACCTTGTCTCTGCTGTGAAAGAAGGGCGAGGTACTGAATATCGACTGGAAGATGGTGCCGTCATCAACGTGGAAAGGCACGATTACCAGCCATTGCAAGTCATTGGTCTGGTCACCAAGCCCGGAAAGTTCGACTTCCCCGTCGGAAAAGACATCCACGTTCTCGATGCCATTGCAATTGCCGGAGGAGTCTCTTCCAAAGCGGCCAACAAGATCTACGTGATCCGCCAGCGTACTGACAGCAGCGATCCCGCTGTCGTCACCGTGAGTATGCAGAAGGCCAAGTCTAACGGACAGGAAAATCTCTTACTGCAACCAGGCGATGTCGTTTCGGTCGAACAGACCGCCGCCACCGTCATGCTCGACACGATTACCCAGGTGATTCGCTTCACCATCGGTGGCAGTGCTGCCATTTTCTAACGCCAGACAAGTTCACTTAAAGCCCTTATTGACCAGAAATTCAGCCAACCTGAAGTCGTGACTCAACTCCGAATGAAGTAGCGAGAAAGTCTTTCGCCAATGTCTGTATCGCCCGAATATGAATCCGGTTTGCCAGGGTCGAGTACCCTGATGATGCCGGAGGCGAACACCATGCAAACGCTCATGCGTTTCTGGCGGAGCGTACAGTATCGCAAAGGGCTGATTATTCTGGCCGTTCTGGCTGCCAGTGCTTTAGGGGCTGCTTACTACATCGTTTCGACCCGATACTACGAGTCGAAAGCCGAACTTCTCATCCTGCAGACAGGCAGCAAAGTCCTGGATGGTGCTCCCGAAGGAGCTGCCATGAAAGATCTCATGCCCACTTACGAACGCATCATGCAGGGCGATATCGTCCTGGCGGATGCTGCTCAAAAGTTGCCTGTCAAATACCGCACCGACTTTCGAGGAGTCGCCCCCGCCGATTGGCCAGGCGTCCTCAAGAAAATGGTGACTGTCCGCTCTGCCCGGCAGACCAACGTGCTCGAACTGACTTGCCGCTCGCGGGATCCCAAAGCTGCCGCCGCCATTCTATATGCCGTTCTCAGTGCCTCCATCGATTTTCTCAATAAGAACCACCAGGGAACTTCGCAGGAAATCCTGCAGATCCTCTCGAAAGAAAAAGTCGAACTCGAACAGAAACTGGCCACACGAGAGGCCGAACTCATCGAACTGCGCGGGCGCTCATTGACCTTCGTTAGTAACGGAACAGATAACGCCACAAACGTGGCCGTGGCACGCGTCGTCAGACTCAACGAAGAGTTCATGAAGGCCAAAGAAGAAACTCTGCGGGCGACGGCTCAACTGGCAGCTCTCGAACAGGCCATTTCCCGCGGTGAAGATGTCCTGCAGTTTGCCATGGCCAGTCTCGATGTCGTGGGCAAACAGTTCATGATGGGAGAACTGGGCCTCGATTCCCAGGAAGGCATGGCCATCAGTCGCATGACGGAACAACTCCTGCAAGAGCAGGCCAAAATGCGGACGGCTCTCGAAAGCTATGGCCCCAATCATCCCAAAGTCATGGAACTTCGTGATGCCATTCAGGCCAAAGAGCAGTGGATGGCCAGCCGCAGGCAAGTCACCATCGACCGGCTCAAGCAACTCCGCATGGAGGAACTCACACCGCGTCTGCTGCAAATGGCCAGGCAGCGTGTGCAGCATTCTCAGCAGCACGAAGCCTCTGTCAGTGCTCAATTCGATATCGAACGGCAGAATGCACTTTCACTCAACGGTGAACTGGCCAAGCTCGAAATTCTGCAAATGGATACCAAGCGTCTGCGTGCTTTTTACGATCTCGTTCTCGAGCGAATTCGTGGCATTGATCTTGGTAAAGACAAAGGTATTCGGACCGCTGTCGTCGGAGAACCCAAGGTCAACCCGAGACCTGTGCATCCCAAATTGTCACTGACAGTCGCTGTCTCGCTGATGGCCGGGATCTCTCTGGGCCTGGCATTGGTGTATCTGGCCGATCTCCTCGACGATCGTTTTCGCTCTCCAGAAGAGACCAGCCTGCAACTCGGGGCGCCCGTCCTTTCGTTTATCCCCTCACTTCCTACATACGATGGGAACGGCCTCGATTCTGTCCATGCGTTCGTCGCTCCGCACGAATCTTCGACGGAAGCCTTCCGCACCTTACGCACGGCGATTCAGTTTGCCGGAGACGATATCCGCCGTCTGGTCATCACGAGTACTGAACCAGGCGATGGCAAGACCACCGTCTCGACGAACCTCGCTGTGGCTTATGCTCAATCCGGCCGACGCACCATCATTATCGACTGCGATATGCGCCGCCCCGGACTTTCCAAAACCATGAAGCTGCGCGGATCGTATGGCCTCTCGACAATCCTGCGAAACGACGATTCGATTGAGAATTCTCTACGCAACAATGTGGTCGTTTCTGATCTCGCGGGACTCGATATCATCCCTGCCGGGCCCAGGCCGGCAAATCCTCTGGAACTCCTTTCCTCAACCCGCTTCAGTGAACTTCTGGCCTATGTGGAATCTCAATACGACCAGGTTCTGATCGACGCTCCTCCCATTCTGGCAGTCAGCGATGCTGGCGTGTTAGGACGCATGGTCGATGGCGTGGTGCTCGTTGTCCGGCCCGATAAAAATCAGCGGCGGTCAGTCATCCGTGCTGCCGAAACACTGCGGATGTGGGGCAATAACCTGCTTGGTCTGGCCCTCAACAACATGTCCAGTGATCGGGCCGGCGGCTACGGCTATGGCTACGGTTATGGCTATGGCTACGGTCATACCGATACCGATGGTGATCATGATGACTTGCTCGATGATCATGCTTCGTCACATTCGAGTTATTCTTCCAGGACGGCCGCCTGATGGACGCGACGCACGCCGAACATCGCTCGCACCGTTCCTCGAGGCGATCCTCCAGCTGCCATCGCGAGAGTCATGCTCGCACCGCACTTAATGAGCACTCTTCTGTCAGGCATTGGACGCTGCTCGATGGGGCACTGGTCCTTCTCGCTTTCGCGATCCCTTTCATCATGGGCGGTCGCGAGCCTTATGGCTGGATGGCCCTGGCCATACTGGGTCCGCTGGCCGCTGGATTGTGGTGTTTGCGGCAGATCGTGACCGATGAACCCACTCCTCTGGTCTGGTCATGGATGTATCTGCCCATGGCGTTTGTGGCCGGTGTCATGTTTCTGCAACTGACACCCCTTCCTGAAGCCACCTTGAAGTCGATCTCGCCTCAACTGACCACTCTGGTATCACTTTCACCGGGCACAGGAGCCACCTCGACGTGGAAACTGCTCACGGTTGCTCCGCACGAATCGCAACAGGGATTGATCCTCTTTCTCTCCACAGTGCTGGTTTTTGCCATGACTTATCAGCACCAGAGACAAACCAGCGATGCCTGGCGTGTGCTGGGGATTGTCGCCTGTGCAGTCATCGCCATGGCTCTGTTTGCCCTGCTGCAGTTTTTTGCCAGCACTCATCTGTTTTTTGGCTTCTACGAACATCACTTTGGCACAGCAAAAGATGTCGTCAAAGGGGCCTTCACCAACCGTAATAACTTCGCCCACTTTATGGCCATCGGGATCGGCCCTGTCCTGGCCTGGATGTGCTACTGGCATAGGCAGCATCAGCAACCAGCAGAACAACAGTCGACGGGCGGATTCTCTTCACCGGGTTTTGGAAAGACTTCAGGAGTCTCCATCGCCCTGATGATGGCCGGATTATTGGCCGTCAGCGCAATTCTCATCAGTTTTGCTTCGTTGCGATCACTCTCCCGCATGGGCTCGATTGTGACGATTCTGGCCATTCTGACCTTCATGATTTCTGGCAGCCTCGCCCGATTAATCTCCTTTCGAATGCTCATGGGTGGTCTATTGGCCTGTGCTCTCGTGGCTGGTGGCCTGGTCATTTTCAAACCGGAATTCATGAGTCTGGATGAAAAGGTCGAAGTCGCCATCAGTGGTGGCATTGAAGAAATGGATGGGGAAGACGGTCGACGAAAACTGTGGCAGGCCCTCACAGTGATGATCAAAGATTTCCCTCTGGTCGGAAGTGGCCTGGGAAGTCATCGCGAAATTTACCCGGTCTATCTCCCCAAAAAAGATGGCGAGACCGAATACACGCATGCAGAAAATGGCTATCTGCAAATTGCTGTCGAACTCGGACTCCCGGCACTGGCCTGTGCGATCCTCGCCCTGATCATCGTCTTTGCAGCATCGATCCGGCTGCACCTGGCGAAAGATCAGGAACTACGGCTCATTGGTGTCGCCATCCTCTCTGCGGCTGTGGCAACAACCGTCCATTCTGTGACGGATTTTGCATGGTATGCACCGGGAAACACCGTCATTCTGGCCATGCTTGCTGCTGTCGCCTGCCGATGTGACACATTGGCCCGCTTGCAGCCCGAAGGGACTTCCTCTGAAGTTTCATCGGCAGCCCCAGCTTTGCCCGGGCTGCAGTTACCACAATGGTGCTATGCAGCCCCTCTGGCTCTGACAATTCTTGCGGGAACCTGGTGGACTCTGGAACTCACACCGGTGGTGAAGGCCTACACGCAATTCCGTCAGTTTCAACTTCTGGTTTTTCGGCCGCGCCCGGATATCGAACCTCAAGAGATCAATACTCTCAAACTGAAACACATTCTGGCTGCCACCAAACTCGATCCGGCGGATGGACGCTACGCCATTCTGGCTTCTTTGCAGCTCAAGAACTTCTTTATCGAACTGCAGGAACGCGATCCCGAAAATGCCATTCCTCTGGCTCAATTGCAGCAGACAGCGGGCTCGGGTGGATTTGAATCGAACGCCCAACTCCGCGAATGGTTGCAACGGGTTGTTGGCCCATCATTGAAATACATCGATGCCTCCCATCAACTCGCCCGTCGTTCGGTTCGTTCCCTGCCATTAACAGGGACCGCTTATCTGCAGATGTATGAACTCGGGTTTCTGCAAGGCTCTTCAGCAGAACAATCCCGCAATCTGCTCGAACAGGGACTCGTCGTCAGACCGTATGCCTCGAACCTCTTGCTGGCGAAGGGAACCGCACTGATTACCTCAGGGGAAGCAGAAGCGGGGATGGCTTTGTGGAAGCAGGTCTTTGTCGATTACTCAAGTGCCAGACGGCAGATTATCAATCTCCTCGCACCATCGATTCCGGCTCAGGAATTGATCGCTCAGTTCGAACCCGACAGCAAGGCCGCCAGTGATATTCTCGCTGCCTACACTAAACTCAAAAAGGAAGCGGACATCACCTTCGCTGCCGATGCACTCGGGAAAATTCTCACTCAAGAATCGCTACAGGCAGCACCAGAAATTGCCTGCGGCAAGCTCATCTCAGCGGGTTATCAGTTCTGGAATGCAAAGAATCTGCAAGCTCTCCGAGAGACTCTGGCAAACGTTGAAGAACTCCATCCCGAGACCGTCGCCCAACATCGCGATCTGGGTGGTCTATACATGCGACTTCAAGAGTGGGATTCTGCCGAGCGGCATTTGAAGCGCTGTGTCGATCTGCAGCCTGCCAATCCTGCTTTCGCCAAAATGTACGAATCTGTACTCCGTTCCAGACAATCCGCTCAACGTTCACTTTCTCCCCGCACATCGCTCGTGATCCCGGCTGGTCATCAGACTTCGCCATCGTTATCTCCCCTCCGATAATCCTCCCTGATCTACCCTTTCTCGAATGCCCTCCCCTTCCCTTCATGGAATTTGCACTGTCACTTCTTGCCGGGCGAATTCTTTCTCAGGTTCAAAGCGGAATCATCGCCATGAACAGTTCACAACATCGCAGCTTCAGTACGTCTTCCGTTCGAGCGACCCATTCTAAGCACACACCGCGAAAGCCCGGCATGTTCATCATCCCGGGGGCGTGGGTCATTGTGCTGATCGTCACATGCACGCTGGGTTGTGAATCAATCACCAAACTCAATATTCCCGGTATGCAGTATTATCGGCACGATGCCGAGTTCGAAGCGAAGAAGGCGAAACATCAGGCCAACTGGCGCGAGCATCAGAGTGCCGAATCTCTCACCTGGCTCCTGCGCAATACCATCGATAACGGCATGTCGGTCAACGAGGTCAACCAGGCCATCTCGACAGAAGCTGAACCTGCGGGTGATCGTGCCGAAAGTTACAAGACCGGTGCCAATTACCTGGTGACCGATGACGGCTATCGCTGGGGCCCCGACTCCAATGGCCGGGTGATTGTGCTCTTCTTCCGCAACAATCAACTGGTCAATTTCGATCCTCATGAAATTCAGTAAAAGACGATCCATCGAAGGATCACATTGAACTGGAGGCATGACCATCCGGATGAAGGATTTCGATGCCATAGCTGGGAGCAATTTCGATCAACTTCTGAATATCTTCCAGAGTTGGCGGCAAAGGGATTGTCGAACCTTCTTCCAAGGGATGCCCGACTGCGAAGAACATTTCTTCGAGCCCTGCCGGAGCCAGAGTAATCAACATTCGGGCCGGTTCATCGCTCTCGTTTCGAAAGCAATGCCTGACTCCGCGCGGGACATTCGCAAACATCCCCGGCCCCGCAACAATCGTCTCGTCATTGATCTGGAATGTCACTTCCCCTTCAATCACGAAAAATCCTTCTTCCTCACGACTGTGAATATGCAGTGGCGGCCCCCCGCCCGGCGGGACGGTCGCTTCAAACTGAGCATAGGTTCCACCCGTCTCCTGTGCAGTGACCAGAAAGCGGTACACATCGCCGACGACACTGATGGTGCGGCCTTCCCAGACATGTTTGCGTGTTGGTTCTCGAAGCATGATCAGTCTCTGTATGTGTGAAGGAGCGGAGGTTGGATTGTTCGAGTCGAAGACCATTTGCTGGCCAAAAGTGATCATGTCCCTGCATCAGCACGACGTACCCACCAGCGGTAATGGGGGACTTTACCTTTTTCGATCACAAAGCCGGGAGAGCGTGAGAACGTTTCAAACACTTTCGCGGCTTTCTCCGGCTGATGATTTCCCGTGTGGGCGTGCAGCAGATACCTGAGCTTGAGTGGCTGAGCCTGAGTCAACAGCCGCGGGCCGGCAAAGCAGAGCGAGGCACCCATCCAGCCATCATTCCGAACATGCCAGTGTGTCGGGTGATCGGGATTGGAAGGGTGATCGAAAAACGTAATCCCTTCTTCAAGGTGGGACTGAGTCGCATCAGGAGCCGGCATGATCGGCCCGGAGTAATCCATCCAGTGGGCCTTTTTACCGAAGATGTTTTTTTCGTTTTCAAGACCTTCACTGCTGCTCAGTCGGCCACCGCCAAACACCGCAGAAATGCTTTTCGCCACCCGCACTGCCATCAGCCCGAAGTTGGTTTTCCCCAGTTCAAGCTGCTCGGAGACAGGCGTGAGTTTCGTTTCCACTTCAACCAGCGTTTCCCCCACGGGCAACTGATCCGGATCTTCATTTTCTGCTTTGTCATGAGGACGCACGGAGACAATCAGTTCCTGCTCGAGCAAAGGGGCGGGATTGTGGCCATCGAACCAGTCGAGTCGCACAGCCATGATCGCTTCGTCATCACTGTCGATGTAAGCCAGCCATTCTCTCTGGCGAACAAACGGACCTTTACCATTCAGCCAGAAGTCGAGGCCCGTCACATTCATATGTGAGAACCAGATCGACTGATGATGATCGTGATCAGGTGCTCCCGGATGTCCCATGCGTGTAAGGCTCACGCCTGAAGGGCCAATCAGCGGATCCAGATAAGGCCTGGGATAATCTGTCCCGTAATGCCACGACAATCGATGCCACCCATCCACGACAAACTTGACTTCATACCCACTGACGGGAATGGCCTGACAACGCGGAAAGAGTTTCGACATGGCAGCCTCATGCAGTCATCTCAATGGCGATTCTGATCTTCAGGCAGCGTACCAGATCGAGAACTTCCCCTGACTCAGAAAATCAGGCAGAGACCATCAAACTCCCGAGGAGATTCAAAAAGACAAGCCAGCGAATCTATCAATCTTGCGGCTGGGGTAGAGCACGATTCTCGCGGTCAACAAGAATCACTTTCGGCTTCAATTCCTGACCGGCGGCTGTTTCCATCTGGACGTATGAGCAGATGATAATCAGATCTCCGGGCTGTACCAGCCGGGCACCGGCTCCGTTGACACAGATGACTCCCGAATTGGGCGGGCCTTCGATGGCGTAAGTAATGAATCGCTCACCGTTGGTAATATTGTAAATGTGAACTTGCTCATGCACGAGAATATCGGCCAGTTCGAGCAGGACACGATCCACCGTAATGCTTCCCTCGTAATGCAGGAGGGCTTCGGTAATCGTCGCGCGGTGAATCTTCGATTTCAGGAATGTGCGTTGCATCAATCTCAGCCCCAATGGCTCGCCAGGAACCAGGCACGCAAAAGTTGAGTCGTCCGACCGTGTGGCTTCGAATCGAGAACATTCATCGAGCATCCACCAGCAGCTTAACTGCCATTCTCGCGAGTGGACTCCCCATCGAAAAGGGAGACAGGCAAAAAACTTCGATCGCATCACTTTGAAAAGGGAAGCATCAACAACAGTTGGTGCGTGCTGCAAAAACCGAGAATTGATCCGGACTTCTGCAAAAACCGAGACATTTCCCATTGGTCTTTTGATCTTTTCCTTGCCAGATCACGTATTTTTCAAATGAGCTCGAAATTTGCAGTTATGGGTCCAAAGGCCATGGAGACTGCAAATTTTGCAGTCACTGGTCGGGAATCGGGCAGACCAAAGCCCTGTTGACCTTACTGGAAAGGAAAAGGAGAGTAGGAACATGCTGGGTTTCGATCCGGTTTATTTTGTGTTTGTCATCCCTGCGTTTCTGTTGTCGATGTGGGCTCAGTACCGCGTCAAAGCCGCTTATGCTGCCGGGATGCAGGAACCTTCCACGATTTCTGGGGCGACGGCTGCCCGGCAGATGCTCGATGACGCCGGTCTTTCGGATGTTGTCATCGAAGAAACACCCGGTGAGCTGTCGGATCACTACGACCCTTCCACGAGAGTCGTGAGATTGAGTACTGATGTCTACCGCTCGAGAACACTGGCCGCTGTCGGCATTGCCGCGCACGAAGTGGGGCATGCCATTCAACATGCCCGCCATTACGCTCCGCTGGTCATTCGCAATGCGGCTGTCCCGGCAGCGACAGTCGGCCCCATGTTGTCGTTTGGACTGCTGATGCTGGGGGCCTTGTTTGCCGCACAAGGATCCCCTTTTGGCAAACTGCTGATCATCGGCGGGATCGCGGCCTTTGGTGGCATTGTCTTCTTCCAACTGGTCAATCTGCCCGTGGAATTCGATGCCTCCAATCGTGCGAAGCAATACCTGAATCAGATGGGTGTGGTCGATCAACAGGGGGCCGTTGTCGTCAGGCAGGTTCTCGATGCCGCAGCACTCACTTATGTGGCAGCGACGCTGCAATCGGTGCTGACACTGGCCTACTACATCTTCCGCTTCAGTGGATTCTTGAGATCGAACGACGAATAGTCACGCCGACACTTTTCAACATTTCAGCCACACCAGCAGCGGTCATTCCTCTGCTGGTGTTTTCGTTGGCTGGCCCCCATCATATGACAAATAGAGCCGGTGACACGCCCATTCGGCCTGATTACCCCAACGTCATGAACACCCAATTTATCGTTGACCCAGTGCCGGCCTGACAACGCCAGCTTCTTCCCCATAAACCACGATTCGATCACGCTGAGAAACGACCAGTCGGCCTTTGACCAGTGCCAGATGCCCTCCGGCACACTCGCTGCCACTGATCTGCCAGTGGTGAATTCTGGTGGGTGTCCCACTCTGCGGATCGATTTCAAACAGAGCTTCGCGGGCAGGCCACAAAATCGACTCACCTGCAAATAGACCCAGCCCATAACTCATCCACTCGGGATCACTCTGTTCGAACTGCCATTCGGTTTTTCCACTCTTCAGTTCCAGCGCCCAGAGTGATTTCCCTCCGGCAAACAGGCTCCCTTCGCGAATACCCAGCCATTGCGAAAGTTTCTCCGGTTGTGGCCGCGACCACAGCGCGGCCCCCGTGGCCAGATCCAGTGCCAATAACTCATCCGTACCGGCGGGAGCTGCAATCACCACCTCGTTTTCAGCAAGACAAGGCAACACGACATAAGGCCAGCGCGGGTCTTCCCCGGGAACGACTTTCAACGCCACTCCCCAGAGGGCTCGACCTGTTTTTCCATCAACACAGATCACTCCTCCCGGTTCAACGGAAACAATCACATACCCCTCTTGAACAGTCGCCAGAGCCAACCCCAGTTGATTGACATTCGGCAGTAATGTGGTGCGACCATATCCCAACCTGGTCAGCCAGCGGAGATTTCCCGTCTCTGCGTCCTGGCACATCAAAGCCCATTCGATGACCGCTCGCGAACGAGTCAAGATGGTGTAGACCGCACCGTTACGAACCACCGGTGTCCCGGCAAACTCCCAGCTTTCCCCCTCTTCAAAGAGATCGGAAGGGAGCACGCTCCAATGCAGCTTGCCCTGCTCTTTCCCCACGTCGAGGCAGATTAACTGGCCACCCGCATCTCGCGTTTCATTCTCGGCTTTCAGGGTCACTGGCCAACCTAGCCGGGCATAGAGACGCTCATCAGCCACAGTCAGCGAATAAGCAGGTCTTCCGCGCGATGGAAGAATGGGAGGAACCAGCGATTCACCACCATTAGGCGGATAGATCGAAGCGTTTGCATCGAGAGCGGTTTTCCACGCGGGACGACCGCTGACAACATCCCACGCCATGATCTGATTGGCCGTGGGGAGCAGCACCAGATTGTTCCAGATTAAGGGATAAGACGCTGGTACATCGGCCAGTAACCGCTGCTCTGTCGGTTTATACAGCGAGAGCTTTTCCTGCGGAATGTTTGCCGACCAGACTGGTGCCCCCAGATCAAAACCCGGCCCGGCATTCCCCGTTCGCGAAGGGATTCCTCCCCAGGTGCGCGGAAGTGTCAGATCCTCGACTTGTTTCGCCCACCCGCGACGGGAAAACATCACCGGAGATTCAGCAATCGCTGTTTTCTGTTCATCATTTTCGAGATTCGCTG
>VFQR01002170.1_pt1 | contig 13012 bp, 9 predicted proteins | sample 3512321 | NCBI WGS metagenome assembly VFQR01 (sample SAMN10412374, study PRJNA504923) | tailings metagenome | isolation source: Relicate 3 Philex TSF1 revegetated site | place: Philippines: Tuba, Benguet | collected 2017-08-29
CTTGCCATTGGTGTGAACTTAACGTGAAACCCTTGTGAAGACGTGATATTGAGTTCACTCACTGACCGTTACTCAACGCGTTACCCCACCCTAACCCTGCCCTTAGAAAGGGGAGGGAACGAAAATCTCTTGTTTCCCCCTTTCTAAGGGGGGTAAAACGTATGTGGAACAACCATTTGAGCTGAAGTTGACACGTATGGGCAATGCCGTGCCCTTACGTCGTGTATGTGGGTGCAGATAAAAATCATGGATTAAAATACACACATCTGGAATTATGTTGTAAGCGATCGCTAAAATTAGATAGGAGCTAAACAATAGAAGGTATTATTGAAAGCAGAGTTTTTGTTACTTTTTTAGAAACAAAACCCACGACTTGGCCAGAAAATATTATGCGACATCAAGGTGTATTAGAAAGTATCATTTTTGAATCCTACCAAGTTAAATGAACATAGTAAAAAATGTTAGTTTAAAAATATCATTGCAAACAGACCTTTATTTCCATGACTTACTACGTAATCTACGACGGAAATTGTAATCTCTGCGTTACTTTAGTACAATTGCTAGAAACCTTAGACAAGGGAAAGGTGTTTCAATACACTCCTATGCAAGATAAACAAAGACTTTTAGAGTGGGGAATTACAGCCCAAGATTGCGAACAGGGAATGATTTTAATTGATGGTAATCAGCCTCAAAGACGTTGGCAAGGTAGTAATGCCGCAGAAGAAATTGGGCGGTTATTGCCAGTGGGAAGTATATTTGTAGACGCTTATCGGGCGTTACCGGGGATGAAGTGGGCTGGCGATCGCTTTTACGAACAAATCCGCGATCGCCGCTATACAATATTTGGGAAACGTTCTAATACCTATCAATCGTCGTACTGCGTGGATGGCAACTGCAAGGTAAATGCCGATAGCCTGTAGGATAGCACAGCTGTGCTACACTACTGCCCACGCAATTAATTAGGACTTACGCAAAATATCTCTCAAACTCTGATTTCTCCGTGTCCTCTGCACCTCTGTGGTAGCCTACGGCAAGCCGCTTTGCGTCTACGTTATTCCGTAACTCGTGCGTAAGTCCTATTAATCATTAGATAGAATTTCTTCTAGTAAAAAATCTCCCTCCAGGTGCTAGCAAAAAGTCTGGTGGAACCACCATGATCCTATTTGGCGTGTTTGTAAAGATTGTGTAACAACATAAAATCAATTTCACGCCAGAATCCAGCACGAAGTATTATTCAAGGGGAGAATCTGCGTGAGAATTGGTGCTAATTATTTGGGTAACGGAGAGTGTGAATTTACAGTTTGGTCTCCAACATTAGATAACGTTGCTGTGCAAATTTTGACGCCCCAAGCGCAGGTAATTGCGCTCAAAGCTCAAGCAGAGGGATACTGGCAAACGAAGGTGAATGACGTGTATCCGGGTACGCTTTATAAATATGTGCTGAATGAGGAAAACGCCTTTCCCGACCCGGCCTCCCAGTATCAACCAGAAGGGGTACATGGGGCATCTCAAATTGTGGATCATCAGTTTGAGTGGACTGATGAAGCATGGGCTGGAATTCCTGTGGAGTCGATGATTTTCTACGAACTTCATGTCGGGACATTCACCCCTGAAGGCACTTTTACCGCCATTATTCCCCGTCTACCCCAACTACGAGAACTGGGAATTAATGCGATTGAAATTATGCCCATTTCCCAGTTTCCCGGAGATACCCATGTTGAGCCTGCTTTGGCATACCGTAACTGGGGTTATGACGGCGTTTATCCCTATGCTGTGCAAAATTCCTACGGTACTCCACCGGATCTCAAACAACTGGTGAATGCTTGCCACGAAAACGGTATTGCTGTGGTGCTGGATGTGGTGTACAACCACTTTGGGCCAGAAGGTAATTATATGGGTCAGTTTGCGCCCTACTTTACCCAAACTTATAAAACGCCGTGGGGTAATGCGATGAATTTCGATAATGCCCTGAGTATGGGCGTGCGAAATTATTTTATTGAAAATGCGCTTTATTGGTTGGGTGAATTCCACATTGATGCATTGCGATTAGATGCAATTCAAGCAATTTATGACTTGGGAGCAAAACATTTTTTGTGGGAATTAGCCGAAGCGGTTCATCATTTTTCCCAACAAGGACAAAGATGGAAACGCCATTTAATTGCTGAAAGTGATTTAAATAATCCGCGCATAATTCGTCCGACAGAATTAGGTGGATATGGACTCGATGCCCAATGGAGTGATGATTTTCACCATGCATTGCATACACTTTTAACAGGCGATGTCCAAGGATATTATCAGGATTTTGGCACATTTACCGACTTAGCAAAAGCTTATCAAGATACTTTTATTTATGATTGGAAATACTCACCCGATCGCCAACGATATCATGGCTTATCTTGCGGCGATCGCCCTTTATCACAGTTCTTAGTGTGCAGCCAAAATCACGATCAAATCGGCAACCAAATGAAAGGAGAACGCCTCACAGCACGGCTCTCTTTTGAAGGATTAAAATTAGCCGCGGGTGCTGTTTTATTATCACCTAATTTGCCGTTATTATTCATGGGAGAAGAATACGGCGAACCCGCACCCTTCATGTATTTTGTGAGTCACTCCGACCCAGATTTAATTCAAGCAGTGCGAGCCGGACGCAAAGAAGAATTTGAAGCATTTCACTATGAAGACGATCCCCCAGATCCCGAATCCGCAGAAACATTTTTAAAATGTAAACTTAATTGGGAATTAAGCCACGAAGGCAACCACAAAGTTTTGTGGAATTGGTATCGCCAATTAATTAATTTACGCAAAACCCACCCAGCACTTCTGAACCAAGACCGCAATTTTATCCAAGCGACGAGCGATGAAGACAAGCAATTAGTTATCGTGCGTCGTTGGTGTGAAACGAGTGAATTAATATTTGTATTAAATTTCAACTCGTCACCAGTAAAAATAACTTTGTCAATTCCAAACAAAGCTCGCAAACTATTAGATTCAGCAGACACTTCATGGTTTGGTTCTGGTTCCCAAACTCCTGAATATCTGTCTGCGGGAGAAGAAGTGAAATTGCAACCCATTAGTTTAGTACTGTATGAAGGGAGTTGAGAGTTAGGAGTTAGGAGTGATGAGTTAGGAGTTAGCTTTAAAGGTTCAACGTTTAAGCTCAGAGGTTCAGTGTTGAGCTTGTAAAGCTCAAACTCCCAACTCCCAACTCCCAACTCCCAACTCCCAACTCCTAACTCCTAACTCCTAACTCCTAACTCCTAACTCCTAACTCCTAACTCCTAACTCTCACGAGAAACAAACATGCGAATTCCAAGAGCAACTTATCGAATTCAGTTTACACCTCAATTTGGCTTTGAAAATGCAAAAGCGATCGCCACTTATCTGGCAGATTTAGGTATTTCCGATTTATATGCTTCGCCGATTTTCAAAGCGCGGTCTGGTAGCACCCACGGCTACGATATCGTAGATCCTACTCAACTCAACCCGGAACTGGGAACTAATGAGTCCTTTGATGCATTAATCAGTGAAATCCAATCTCTGGAGATGGGTTGGTTACAGGATATTGTGCCTAACCACATGGCTTATAGCAGCGAAAATGAATATTTAATGGATATCTTGGAACACGGGCCAGATTCCAGCTATACTGATTACTTTGACCTTTCTTGGAATGTGCCATTTGGCGATCGCCAACAACGAATCCTCGCTCCTCTACTGGGAGATTTCTATGGTGTATCCTTAGAAAATGGACACATTCAACTGCAATATGAACAAAATGGTTTAACTGTCAACTATTACAGTTTAAAATTACCGTTGCGGTTAGAGTCTTACACAAAATTTCTCACCTACAATCTCGGCAAACTGACACGCACGCTAGGGCGCAATCATCCTGATTTTATTAAATTATTGGGGATTCTCTACATTCTCAAAAATGTGCCTTCAGAAGTTGCGGGTAAACAGCGACAAGACCAAATTGCATTTATCAAAGGATTAGTTTGGGAACTTTACAACACAAACGATTTAATCCGCGAGTTCATTCACGAAAACCTGAAGATTTTTAACGGAGAACCGGGTAATTCTGAAAGCTTTAATCTACTAGATGATTTACTTAAAGACCAATTTTATCGTCTCGCTTTCTGGAAAGTCGGGGCAGAAGAAATGAACTATCGTCGGTTCTTTACTGTCAATGAATTGATTTCTGTGAAAGTTGAAGAACTGCGGGTTTTTAATAACACTCATAGTCTGATTCAAAAGCTAGTTGAAGAAGGTAAATTTACAGGTTTACGTATTGACCATATTGATGGACTTTATAACCCAATTCAGTATCTTGAAAGGCTGCAAGAAAAAACCGGGGATGTTTATATCACCGTTGAGAAAATTTTGGAACTGGTGGAAGATTTACCCGAAAATTGGAAAATTCAAGGTACATCTGGCTATGATTTTTTGAATTATGTCAATGGTGTATTTTGTCAAAATGAAACAGAAGATTGGCTTGATAAAATTTACCATGCTTTTCTCAGTACAAAAGTAGATTATGCTTCGTTAGTGAAGGAGAAAAAGCAGTTAATCATAGAAAAAAATTTAGCAGGTGACATAGATAATTTAGCCATTCTGTTAAAGAATATTTCCAGCAAATATCGCTATGGAAATGACTTTACCATCAATGGACTCAAAAGAGCGATCGCGGAAATTTTAACACTGTTCCCAATTTACCGTACTTATATTACTCCCGATGGCATTGGCGAAAGCGATAAACTCACCATTCAAGACGTAATTAGTCAAGCAAAAGAACAAGCACCTCTATTGCAGCATGAATTAACTTTTATTGAAAAATTGATGCTGCTGGAATTTGATAATTCTCTTTCGCAAACAGAACGGGAACAGTGGATATATTTTGTTTTACGAATGCAGCAATATAGCGGTCCCCTCATGGCTAAAGGCGTGGAAGACACAACATTATATGTTTACAATCGCCTGATATCACTCAATGAAGTGGGAGGAAATCCCAGCCATTTTGGTATTTCTGTAGCTGACTTCCACAGCTTTAACCAAAAGCAGCAAGCAACATGGCCTCACACCATGAACACCACAGCCACCCACGACACCAAACGCGGTGAAGACGTGCGAGCAAGGTTAAATGTGTTGTCGGAATTGCCAGCAGAATGGGAAGAACAAATTAACGTCTGGAGTCATTATAATCAAGGACATCGCAGCATTCGCCACGGATTTGCCATGCCCGATCGCAATGATGAGTATTTTCTCTATCAAACTCTAATCGGTGCGTTTCCCTTTGCCGAAGAAGAACACGAATCTTTCGTGGAACGGGTGAAAGAATACATCATTAAAGCAATTCGAGAAGCGAAAGTGCATACCGCATGGTTGCGCCCTGATAGCGAATACGAAGAAGCTTGCACTTCCTTTGTGGAAAAAGTGTTGAATCCTGCAATTTCCGAGCAATTTCTCAAAGCCTTTCATCCTCTGCAACAGCAAATTGCTTACTATGGAATGTTCAATTCCTTGTCCCAAACTTTACTGAAAACTATCGCACCCGGCGTACCCGATTTTTATCAAGGAACGGAACTTTGGGAATTAAGTTTAGTCGATCCAGATAACCGCCGTCCCGTGGATTTTGACCAGCGACGGAGTTATTTAAGCACCATCAAAGAGCAAATCAAAACCGATATTTTGGAATTAATTCAAGAGTTGCTCAACCACAAAACCGACGGTAGAATTAAATTATTTTTAACGGCGCAATTACTCCAAGCCAGAAAAGATTATCTCTCATTATTCCAAAACGGAGATTATCTGCCCTTAGAAATTCACGGAACTCATGCTAATCATATTATTGCCTTTGCGCGACAATTAGGAAATCAAACAGCGATCGCCATCGCACCTCGCTTTTTCACCCGCCTCATTCAGCCTGGAGAAGATCCGCTAGGCGAGTCAGTCTGGAAAGATACGCACCTACAATTACCCCCTGGAACTTCCTCCTCTTGGAAAAATGTCCTCACTCAGCAATCTTTAGAACCCAAACAAACATTATCCATCGCATCCGCCCTCGCCCATTTTCCAGTTGCTTTGTTGGTTAACGGGCATGGCGCATAGGGCATGGGGCATTGGTTATTAATTCTTGTTCCTCACTCTCTCATCCCCCTATCCCCGCGTAAGAGCGTCCCCGCGTCTCCCCATCTCCCCATCTCCCCATTTTTATCTATGACTACTCAAACACTCACCACCGCGCAGATTGACGCCGTGCAATCCCACATCAAAAAAACCTGGAAAACGTTAACCCGATCGCACGAACATTTATTACAATCTGCAAAGGATAGTAAGCTAGACCACGAATCACAAACTCCCTGGATTGTCTACATTTCACCTTTGGAAGATTGTCCTAACGTGCAAACTGTGTTAGAGCGATCGCTATCTCGTCAGGATATGCAAAGAATTGAAATTCGCACTTTGCCGAGCGAAGTCGAAGCAATTAAAGAGCATGGATTATTATACCTGCCAGGGCCTTATGTCGTCCCCGGTGGTCGCTTTAACGAAATGTATGGTTGGGACAGCTACTTTATATTATTGGGACTTCTACATGATGGCGAATTGGAACTAGCCCAAAGCCAAGTAGACCAATTACTTTACCAAGTGCAGCATTACGGTACTATCCTCAATTCCAACCGGACTTACATGCTGTCGCGATCGCAACCGCCCGTCCTGAGTATGATGGTTCTAGCGTTATTCCAGCACACCCAGGACGAAGAGTGGCTCAAATCAACAGTACCGCTACTAGAACAGTTTTACTATTACTGGGTAGTTCCACCCCATTTGAATGCTGCAACAGGTTTATCCCGATTTTATGCTTTTGGGGAAGGCCCTGCACCAGAAGTTTTGTTTTCGGAGCGAGATGAGCAAGGGAAAAGCCACTACGATCGCGTTAAGGAGTACTATCAAACCTTTGAGGTTGATGATTATGATGTCAGTCTTTACTACGATCGCGAAAACGACGAACTGACCAACTTGTTTTATAAAGGCGATCGTACCATGCGCGAGTCGGGTTTTGATATCACTAACCGATTTGGCCCCTTCAGTGCTGATATCCTCCATTACGCTCCTGTGTGTCTGAACAGCTTGCTGTATCAGATGGAACAAGACTTAGCCCAAATTAACGAGATTTTCGGTAACAAAGAACTAGTGCAACAATGGCATGAACGTGCAGATATCCGCCGCCAACGCATCGACCAGTGTCTTTGGGATGAAGAACAGGGGCTTTATCTGGACTATCACTTCCAGAGTGGCCAACGCCGCCGTTATGAATTTGCGACGACGTTCTATCCTCTCTGGCTGGGAATTGCTTCTCCAGCCCAAGCCCAACGCCTGGTAGAAAATCTTTCTTTGTTTGAAGCGCCGGGAGGAATTTTTACCAGTACCCGTGTCACCGGGAACCAATGGGACGCTCCCTTTGGCTGGGCACCGTTAACGTTAATAGCTGTCCAAGGACTTCACCGCTATGGATATCATATAGAAGGCGATCGCATTGCCAACAAATTCCTCGCTATGGTAGTTAAGGAATTCGGGCGTCACAACACTTTAGTTGAGAAATATGATGTTCAACGCTGTTCCGCCAACGTTTCCAATGAAATCTGCTTTGGATATAGTTCTAACGAAATTGGTTTCGGCTGGACAAATGGAGTGATTCTGGAACTTCTAGCAGCATCTAGGAAAAAAAGTTAAACCAACAACCCCAACCTACCAAAATAGAGACGTTGGTTGCAATGCAACGTCTCTACATCCGTTTGAATAATCTATGCATCAATGAAATTATCTGACGTGCTTTTTGACGAAATAGTTCTGATTTTTTATCGGTTATCGTAATACCTGAAAATATTAACATTTTCTGTAATAGAGTGCAAGCTTTACCTAAACTAAAACTTTTCTTAGCAGAACGCGCATACTGTAATACCTAACACCAATTCTCTAAAATTTCGATATAGGACTCATATTTGATTTTTAGGAAGCTAGTAGTCTATCGCATTAATTCTGCTAGGCTGCAAGATCCCCGACTTCTTCAAGAAGTCGGGGATCTGACCCCTCGCAAAACCTCATAACTTTTGCGATGAACCACTAGGTACACCTTTATTCCCAGTCCCCAGTCCCTTACCTCTTCTTCAATGCAGTAATTCCTCAACTTGATGCTGGCTCCACAAACTCCTGTAAAGACCCTGTTGTTGTAAAAGTTCTAAGTGATTTCCTATCTGCACGATTTTTCCCTTTTCCATGACAAAAATTCGGTCAGCAGCAGCAGCAGCAGATAATTGATGGGTAATAAAAATTACTGTCTTTTTATGCGTACCGCCAGACAGATTTTTGAGAATTTGCGTAGCTGTTTGATTATCTACACTGGAGAGGGCATCATCCAAAATTAATACTGGTGCATCCACGAGCATAGCTCTAGCTAAGGCAGTACGTTGCCGCTGACCGCCAGAAAGAGTAATCCCGCGTTCGCCAACGATAGTTTCGTATTGCTGCGGAAAATTATTAATTTCTGCATGAATTTGAGCAAGTTTGGCTACCAATTCTACCCTTTCTTGTTCGCTAACTGGGTCACCGTAGCGGATATTATTTTTGATTGTGCTGCTAAAAAGAAAACTATCTTGGGGAACGTAAGCGATCGCACTTCGTAAATCTCCCAAGGCTATCTTAGTAATATCTAGCCCGTCTAAAAACAATTGCTCTGATTCAATATCCAACAAACGCGGCAAAGCATTGGCCAAGGTAGATTTTCCCGAACCAATTGCCCCAACAATTGCCACGGTTTCTCCCGGAGCAATGGTAAAGTTAATATTTTCCAATGCTGGAGTAGTGGAACCAGGATAAGTGTAGCTGAGATTTTTCGCCGTCAGTTCTCCTTGGAGTTCAGCCATTGGTAAATGTACCGCATCGGCTGTGTCTTGAATTTTCGGTGTAACACTGAGAATAGATTCCAGTCGGTCGATACTAACTTCACCTCGTTGGTAGGTGCTAATTGTAAATCCTAAAAGAGCAGTGGGGAAAACTAAACGCTCTACATAAATTAAGAGTGCTAAAAAGTCCCCTACTTGAAGTGCCCCAGAAGACATCCGCGCTGCCCCTAGCCAAATAATTACCAGGGAACTGACGTTAGCTAGACCGCCAATTAAAGGAAAAAGTGTATTTCGGCTTTTTGCCAGTTCCAAATTAGCAGCCAATAGTTGCTGATTTTTCTTGGCAAAAGCTCGACGTTCGTTGGCTTCTTGGGCATAGATTTTAATCAAAGCAATACCACTGATATCTTCTTGGATGAGTTCGCTGATGTCAGAGAGTTGCTCTTGGACTTCTGCTTGTTGTTTGCGTAAGCGATCGCTAAACAAACTCACCAACAAGAACATAAAAGGGTAAACTGCCAAAGAGGCTAGTGTTAGATCCACACTAATCTTCAGCATTACTGGCAGTGTCAAAGCATAGGCAAAAACTGTATTTGCCAAACTCAAAACGGCAAAACCTAGCAACCGCTTGATATTGTCCACGTCACTGGTAGCGCGACTAATCAAATCACCAGCAGTATTACTGGCAAAATACGACGGTTCCAGCTTCAGTAAGTGTTCAAAAATCCGCTGTTTGAGGTCAAATTCCACCTGACGCCCTACCCCAAATAACCAAATGCGTGAAGCCATACGCATCAGCCACATTGCGGAACTGAGTAATATAATAATCACTACGTAATGTAGTATTTGATTCCAACTGAAGGTTGTTGATAGTTTGTCAACACCATCACGAATCAACCAAGGGATATAAACGCCAAGAGCATTAACAGACAACAAAGCGAGAATGCCTAAAGAAGCTTCCCGCCAATGCGGTCGCAGGTAAGCACCAAGTTTAGCGAGTCTTCGAGATTTTGCCATTAAAGCAATTTTGCAACTTTATCATCCTAAATTAATCCAACCACTAGTACTGCTACCTTTGAGGGAACGCAGTACTAGGGAGGGGGTTGCGGCCTTTGGAGTATTTCTTTTTTACTTTTTTACCGCTGAACACGCAAGAACCTGTAAATTTCAGTGAGATAACTTTCCCAGGTTCTCGTCGTCAATTGCAGGGTTTCCGCATTAGGTACAAAGTCTTCCAGTCGTAAACCGCGTGTGCGAATATCTTGAGGATTTCCTTGCAATAGATAGGGAGGCACTCTCAAATTATAAGAAAGAATGTTATTCCCCGTCACATCTGAAATGTTTGCTGGAGTGGTTTGTTGTCCTAATGCCACTAGTGTTTCAGATGTTGATACAGTACCTGCTCCTAAGGGCGCTCTATAAAGAAAATAAGCGACTGCTGGTGTACTTGCCAATAGCAAAATCGTTAGTGCCCAACCTACTAAGTATCCTCCTGGCTTGTCTATCCCGCCTCCTTTGATTCTCTGAGCTGCAAAAATCATCATTAAAACAGAGGCTCCCAGAGGCTTGAGTGGAAAAGACATCATCCTCCACAACGAGGCCACAGCTGGTTCATTGGGGTTGAGAAACGATAGGGCTACGATTACCAACATAACAACTAAGATTAATCGCCCTACAAAAGTTCCTGAAGGATAAAATCGCTGGAACAGAGAATATACGATAGCGCCGATCAGCAGCCACAGCAGTACCCGGCTTAGCAATAGAAACATAGATTAACTCTCAAATTTTCTGGTGCGGTGAGCCAGTGCGGTGGTGAAGCAGTTCGTTTTGATTGGGGTTTTTGTGCCATTTCTTTGAAATCAGGCATTGCCCAGTCAAAGTTATGGGTTCCCAGAAAGAACTGCCGAAAGGTTTTCCCCGACATCAAGCAACCAGTGTATCTTGTAGAGGCAGTGTGTTGGGCGGAAAATACCGATCCAATGCACTATCTCCCCATGAGTGACTGGTGTCAACTGGCTAACCCGTAAGAGTTTAGCTCAAAGGTTTCGGGAAACGGACTTATTTGCTCGTCAAATTGTAATTGCACCATTTGACTTCAAATACCTCAAACCTCACACCGAAAGACTACCGTCGTAGTGATTTTAGTGCAATTTTTTGACACTGCGTCTATTATTTATAAATTTCCAGAAGAGTAATGTGGCACCAGTAAATTAAATTCATTGAGTAGTTGTGAACTGAAAAGGAAAAACTATGTTGTCTGCAAAGCCTACAATCTTAGTAACAGGGGGAGCTGGGTATATTGGCTCCCATACGGTGCTTGCTCTTAAGCAAGCGGGTTATAACGTTGTCATTCTTGATAATTTGGTATATGGGCATCGTGACCTAGTAGAAGAGGTTTTACAAGTAGAACTGATAGTGGGCGATACAGGCGATCGCCCTTTACTCGATCGCTTATTCAAAACCCACGATATCGCCGCTGTGATGCACTTTTCTGCCTATGCCTACGTCGGAGAATCAGTCACCGATCCTGCCAAATATTACCGCAATAACGTCCTTGGGACTCTCACTTTGTTGGAAGCGATGTTGACGGCTTCTGTGAAGAAATTTGTCTTTTCTTCAACTTGCGCCACTTATGGTGTACCAGAATTCGTGCCGATTCCCGAAACCCATCCCCAAAATCCGATTAATCCTTATGGGGCTACAAAACTGATGGTAGAGCGAATTCTGACTGATTTTGATGTGGCTTATGGTTTCAAATCAGTGCGTTTTCGCTATTTTAATGCTGCTGGTGCTAATCCCAATGGTTTACTGGGGGAGGATCACGAACCAGAAACCCATTTGATTCCCTTGGTATTGCTGACAGCCTTAGGCAAACGAGAATCTATTTCAATTTTTGGCACTGATTACCCCACCCCCGATGGTACTTGTATTCGTGATTATATTCATGTAAATGACTTAGCAGATGCTCATATTTTGGGATTGGAATATTTATTAAAAGGTGGCGATAGCGAAGTTTTTAATTTGGGTAATGGTAGCGGCTTTTCTGTCAGAGAAGTGATTGCAGCAGCCGAGGCGGTAACAGGAGTTAGTATACCAGTCCAAGAACGCGATCGCCGTCCTGGCGATCCTCCAAATCTAATTGGTAGCGGCGAAAAAGCCAGAACCATCTTAGGCTGGAAACCCCAATATCCATCAATTAAAGATATTGTTGCTCATGCATGGCAGTGGCATCAAAAGCGACATAATTAGACTTGATGACATTGAGCCAAGATAACTACATATTCCGAAATTAAAGCTGAAAAGGATTATATTGATTAGGCTTAGGAATATTCGCTACTTCTTTGTAGTGAACACCTTATACGCAACGAAAAATCAAGCCTTTTCAGCCACTATTTCCGTTTTCGTTCATATCTCGACCCAATGCTGTTAGGTTTTATGTAGCAGCAAAAGCAGGAAGCTACCAAAGACAAAGAAGCAGTATGAGTGAAACCAGAGATGACCGCCTAGACCGCATCGAAGCCGCCCTAGAAAGCATCCAGCAGCGACTTGATAACCAAGTGGCGCTAAACGCTGAGCTACGTACCTCAACCCAACAATTGAGTACAACAGCTGAGGCACTACTCTCTATCGTACAGATACACCAGCAAAACTTTGAGGTACTCACAACACGGTTTAATGGACTTGTTGAGAGGCAATTACAAACCGATGCCAGGTTAGAAGAATACCAACGTACTACTAGCGGCGCATTTGACAGAATTGGCACGGTCTTAGACTACTTAGTTAGACAGCAAAACCGTTGACTAACAGGTGACATTTCCATGACTAAACCTGATTATTTAGATGTGGTTGCCCTAACCGAAGACTTACCAGAATTGGCATTGCATCGCGGTCAAGTAGGAACAATTGTAGACGAATATGAACCTGGAGTTTTTGAAGTAGAATTCAGCGACTTAACAGGACAAGCTTATGCAGTAGAAACTTTAAATGCTAATCAGCTAATGATTTTATATCATCAGCCAATTGGTGAAAGGACATATTAATATAGCAATTCTATTTGATTTGTGAAAATTGCAACTCCAAGATCCCTGACTTCTTATCGGGCATTGGGCATGGGGCAT
>VFQR01002171.1_pt1 | contig 13012 bp, 10 predicted proteins | sample 3512321 | NCBI WGS metagenome assembly VFQR01 (sample SAMN10412374, study PRJNA504923) | tailings metagenome | isolation source: Relicate 3 Philex TSF1 revegetated site | place: Philippines: Tuba, Benguet | collected 2017-08-29
CTTCCTGCCGCCGAAGCGGTGAAGCAATGAATCAAGCGACTTCACGTCGCACGAAAATGTCGTCACCATAGCCGCCCATCAATGTGCCGGTGAGCAGCAGCGTCTTCCGTGCTTTGGCTGCCAACACCCCCATGGCCAGGCCCTGTGCGGAGCCGCCGTTCTTGTACTCGTGCGCCTCGTCGGCGATGAGTAGATCGAACGTGCCCTGGGGAAGCTGCCGTTTGATGAACTCCGATGGCTGGTAACCACCTTCACCAAAGCCGAACTCCATCGACGACATCGCACGCTCCATGCGCTGGGCTTGCCGATCCGAGAAGACCAGCTCGCCGTTGCCATCCATGAGATTGATGAACTCGTGGATGTTGTCCCCGAGCATCGAGGCGAGGAAGGCATCACCGAACGTCTGCATAAGCTTCTGCGCGGTGACCTCGCCAATGGTGGGAATACGCTTCAGCGCCTTGAGCACGGCAGAGGACTGGTCGCAGGCGGACAGCCTTCTGGGACGAATCAGCGTCCACAACGGGGCGGCGCACTGACTGCACTTGCGGCGGTATTCCTCGGCTTCGAGTTCGATCGGATTGATCGGCTCGCCGTCGAGGTCGGTGATGACCTGGCCGCAGTCAGGGCAGGCGCCTAGGTCGCCGTGGCGCGTGCGATGTTGGGTGAAGACCGGCTTCCAGTGAAAGCCCATCCTCATCCGCACGCGGCCCAGGACGAAGAACTCCTGACCCTGCGGCGAGACGCCCAACTGCTCGCGCAGCTTCAGCAGTTTGACCAACGTATCCGGGCCGTTGAGCACCCAGACTTTGGCCCCGGCCACCGTCTCCTGAATCTCCCGCCGCCACTTGTAAACCAGATGTGGCGGGGAGAGCACCAGGGTGCGGCGGTAGCCTTCGGCGTTGAGCACGGCGGCGGTGGCAATACCCACCGTCGTCTTGCCGCAGCCCATCTCGCCGTTGACGATGGCGGCGCGTTCGCCGCGGTCGATTAACAGCTCGGCGACTGCATGGACCACATCGGCTTGCGCCGCGAACAGCTGCCGCTTGAGGCCGGCGACGACGATTTGCCGATGTGGCCGCGTCTGGCCGGCGTAGACCGGCGGGTTGGCGCGGTTGAGCGAGTCGAGCAGCTCGTCGCCGAACTCGGACACGAAGTCCTGCAGGCTGAGCGTAAGAGAGGCGTACTCAGCATCGAGCAGGTCGCCCTGCACGGCGGTATCGGGAAGGCTTTCAAGATCGAGGGACATGGTGATGCTCCAATGAATAGGGGCATGCACCCGCCCCAGAGGGCGATGACATGCCCCGGGGGATGAGAGAAGCGCTGATGGCCGAGTCAGTGCTCGGACGCCAGCGCGATATGGGTTGCGCTGCGGTCTGCCTCGGTGACGATGCAGAGGCTCAGTTCACGGTGAACCACGTAGGTCGATTCGAGCCGATCAGCCGATTGCAGGGCGGCGTTGTTCGCTTGCCACTGCGCATCGCTGACGTCGCCCCAATCGCCACGGGTGTGGCGCTGGAAGTACGGCAGGGGATCGAGACGGCCTTCCCGCATGAGGCGGTCAATGCCGGGACTGAAGATCAACGTGCCTATTGCGAACAGCAGGGGCGGTGGTGGATGTGCCATGGGCATGTGCTCCTTGGAGGGAATGCTCAGGACACGGCCCCGTCGGGAGCCATGTCCCGATGGGGTGGATGAAGACCATTGCCTGCCGTCAGATCAGATCGCTGTTCTGGGCAGTTGAACGAGGGCTGTGCCAGCGGCCAGGCCGCTTGCACAGACGCGAAACGAAGGCGTTGCACCTTCTGTGGGATGAGAACGCCGGGACGCGAAGCGCCGAGTGGGATCAGTGGATGGTGATGATGCGGCCCAGCGTGGCCGAGTCGGGGGACAGGTCCCAGGCACGGATCACCGGCACGAACTTGTCGGTGAGGATGCGCGTTTCGGCGATGGAGCCGTCGTCGCGCTCGCGGTATTCCGTGCTGGTGCTTTTCTGCTTGTGGGTGTCACCTTTGACGGCCAGGATGCGGCCATTCTTGGATTGCACGACACCCGAGATCGCGCCGGCCGCGAGGGCCAACGCCAGGTGCCAGTGGGATAAAGCCCGCGCCGGTGGACGCAAGGACTGCTGCGCGGCACCGAGATGCGCCTCGAACGACGGCCACAGGCCCTGCAGGCGCTGCACTTCCTCGGCGAACTGCGCCGGCTCCATGCTGATGCGATAGAAATGCTCGGGCTCGGCCGAAGCGGCGGGGACGATGTAGGGGAGCAACGGCCACTCGGCTGGAAGCTCTTCCACGTCGAGTTCGCCTTGCCCGATCTGCAGCAGGCGGGCGCGGATGGATTTCACCTCGTCGCCCACCAGCTCGCGCTGGCGGATACGGCGACCGAACACGACAACCTGCTTGAACTGCGTGTCCACCGCTCGGTGGATGCACAGATCGGTGAAGTGCCGGGTGAGCCAGCCGACCAGCTCCGGGTCGAGCACGTAGGACGGCACGATGAAGATGAGAATCCCGCCGTACTGCAGCAACGGCAGCGTCTTCTGATAGAACAGCTTCTCCAGCCTGGCGCGGCCTCTGCCGTCATAGCCGATAGTGCCGTTGGCGTCCTTCGACAGGTCGCCATAGGGCGGGTTGAGCCACAGCAGGCCGAAGCTCTGCCGGGCGATCAACGCATCCATCAAGTCACCCTGGATACAGTGATCGACCAACTGCCGTGCATGGTTAGCGCGTTCCAGGTCGTACTCCACCGCATAAACGGTGGTCTGATCACGCCCGAGGGCGTGTGCAGCCTCTGCAATGGCGACGCCTTCGCCAGCGCAAGGATCGAGAATGTACATCGGCCCATCGCTGGGCATCAGTGCGCTGAGCGCTCGTTCGAGGGTGGCTTCGTCGGTCGGGTAGTAGCCGTTCTTGGCGAAATTCCGTGCGAGCCTGGGGAACATGAGGGCCATGGGAGTGTCCTGATTGGCGGGGATGTAGAAGGGCAAATACGGTGGACGTATTCGTTGGAGGCACGTCAGGCGACGGCCTGCAGCGATAGCTCAGTGATTGCCGGCTGCTGTGGCGGGTAGGCGGTGAGTACGCCGCGACGGATCAGTTCGCCCAGCGCTTCGGTCAGCGCTGGAACGTCCAACTGCAGGTGTAATCCGCGCAGTGGCCCGAGAGCCACCGGCAGGTCCTGAAGCATGTTGTGATCGCGCAGCAGCGTCAGCACAGGGGCTTGCCAGTGCTCCAGCAACGGCAGCGGACAGGTGTCCCTGACCAGTTGCCACAGGCGTGACGTCGGATCGCTTACCGCGCGCGGCAGCAGCGCCAGTGCGCTGGCCGTGCTCTTGTCGGGCCGTATGCAGTGCCGGTCGAACAGCCAGAGGTTGATCATCGAGCCGAACAGCGTGCGGCGATAGGTGCGGGTCAGGCGCTTTTCCAATCGCTCGGCCGTACCGATGAAGACGTGGACGCTGCCCCCTTGTTCGGTGATGAGATGGAACTGTTCCAGCCCATCCTCGTCGCGGCTCAGGGTCAGCCGGGCCAGGAACTGCTGGATCGCGGTATCCCGCGCCCAGACCGAGATGAAGATCAGGTTGCCCTGTTCGTCACGGATGCAGGCGTCGGCCATCAGGTCGGCGCACTCGTCGATGCGATGCAGCGTGGCAGGCGATGAAAGTAAAGGCATGGTTATGTCCTCGATGAAGTGAGGGGGCAACACCGGCCGCAGGGGCAGGCGTAGCCCCGTGGGGTGGATGATGAAACTGGTTCTGAGTCCAGGCTGTGAGGGGTGAAGCAAAGCCCTGAAGCTATGTGGCGAAAGTCACGCGGCCTGATGGTCAGGCTGCCGGTTCCATTGCTGTGACTTGAAGTCGAGCGCGTAGCCCAGTACACCCAGGCGCGCGATTTGTACACGCAGTGTGCGGCGGTCGATGGTCGAGTCCAGTTTCACCGACTCGCCCAGCGGCCACAGCAGGCCGAACAAGGCAGCATCGTCGCTGTCGGGACTGTTGGAGGCAGCGGCCGCAGCGGCGGGTACATCCACGCCGAAGGGCCTGGTATCGATCAGTGGGTCCGTCGATGCCCGCACGGGAACGGACGCTGGTGCTGGCGTTGCCGCCGGTGTCAGCGGCTGCGCGGCCAGTTCCTCGTCGAGCGGATCGACTTCCTGGGTGGCGAAGGCATGGGCCTCGGCCTTGCTCAGTTTGTCGATGCCCGAGAGCGTCATGCCGTCCAGACTGGCGCGGATCTCGAAGCGCATGCCATCACAGGTGGGATAGGCCTTGGAGTCGATGTAGCGAATGATGAACTCCCCGTCGTACTTGCCTTCGGGGTACTGCTCCAGCTCCGCATCCTTGACGGCAAACTTGCCAATGGGCGTGACCAGGCGGCCGACGTTGAACGGCCCGTTGCGACCGTGGATGGTGCGCAGCGTGAGCTGGCCAGGCACGACGATGGAGGATGCAGGTAGCTGCTGGGCGGCTGAAGCGGCCATGGCGGATCTCCTTGCGATGAGGGTGAGGATGCGGAGCATCCATTGGATGAGAAAAGAGCGGACCACGCCCAGGGGCGTAGTCCGCGTGGCCTCAGGCCTTCAGCTGTTGCATGCCTTCGGCGAGCATCCACAGTGCGCGGTTGAGCCGCAGGTTCTGGTCGATCCCCTTGACCGGCCGGGTACTCTGGCGACGGCCGCGGGCGTTGCGTCCATTCAAACCACCTTTGACGAGATTCTCCTGAATGCGATTGAAGGTGGACCACAGGTCGCTGCCGCGGTCATCGACGCGGCGGGGCATCAGCACCTGCGCCTCGGTGATCGGCACCACCTGGTTGGGCGTGTCGTACTTGAGCGCCAGTGCAGAGCGGGCCAGAACCTCCTGCTCGCCTTCGTCCAGGGTGATCAGGCGCATCGCATCGCGCGACGCCTGCACTTGCTCGAAGCCATGCAGGACCTCGTAGGCACCTTCGATTATGTGCTCGGCGACATTGCCTTTGTGATGCACGCGGACATCGGCGAGGGTATTACCGCAGACCAAGCCGTTGTGGCAGACGAACCTGAACATGCCGGCGAGCATCTGGTAACTGCTGGTGCCGTCGTGCGAGTTGAGGAGGATGATTTCATTCGCTTCGTTGCCGTTGATCTGGCTGGCGTGGCGAAGGCGGATCATGTGCTTGGTGAATTCGCGGCGGTCCTCGTGGCGCACGCGGGTCTGGCACACCATGAAGGGCTGGAAACCTTCTCCGCGCAGCTCGGCCAGTACCGATGCGGTGGGGATGTAGCTGTAGCGCTCGGACCGGCTTTCATGCGGGGTGTCCGCAAAGATCGACGGTGCCACCGCGCGAATCTGCTCATCGGACAGCGGATGATCGGCGCGCAGGATCGGCGAGCGGGGAGCAAAACGAGAGGCGAGTTGCATGGTCGTTCTCCTTGAGAATGGCGGCAATCGCATGCGCGGTCCGAAGGCCGGCACGTTCGATTGCATGGGATGAAAAGCCCCGAAGGGTGGGGCGATGACGGGAGGTGGTGCGTATGCCGCCGACACCGAAGTGCCGGGGCATGGTGGGAGAGGAAGGGGCAGGGCCAGGAGTAGGCCCTGCGGGTTAGAACGAAGCAGCCTGCGCGGGCTCCTCGACAGGGGCCGGAGTGGCGGCGGTGGGCTGTGGACCACCGCTTTCGTCCTCGGCGTTAACCGTCTCTTCGGACGTGGGGGCGTCTTCGGATGCGGACGCTGTGGATTCCAGCGGATAGACCTGTACCCCATCGACTTTGATTAGGCCGATGCGCATCAGCTTCGACTTCAGGCTGCCGCCCACTTCACCGGCGTGCTCGCCTTTGCTGCGGACGTAGGCCTCGGCCTTCATGTCGTTGAGCGTGAAGGCCAGCAGCACCTTCTTCTTCGCTTCGACGGCCTGAATGCAGCGCTGCACCAGGTGCTGGGCGCTGTCGTCGGCGACGGTGGTCTCGATATAGCGGTACTCGGGCTCGTCGACCGGGCCGGCCAGGGCTGCGATGGAACACGACAGGAATGGATCACCGCCGTTCGGGATCATCCTGGGGTTGTTCAAGTAGCCGATACCGCGGGTCAGCAGCTCGTGATACTCGATTTCGTCCAGGGCACTGCGTTCCAGCAACTCGGCCTTGAGTAGCCGAGCCTTCATGCTGGCCGCCGGATCCCCCGAGGGACGACGAAATGGATCGATCCACAGGTCGCCGAGACGAAAGCGCACCAGCGGCCGTTGCTGGGGATCATCGATGCCGATGAAGGGCATAACGAGTTGCTTGGCTTCGGCACCGGAAACCCGCACGTCGAAGTAGCGCCGGGTCGGGTTTTGTGCCGGCCCGACAAGCGCTGCCACGGTGCATGCGAGAAAGGGAGTGGCTTTGCGGCCACCCTTCACCGGCACTTCACGCACGCGTTGGATGTAGCCGATGCCCGAGGTATGGATGTCGAAGTACGACTTCGGGTTGGAAGTAGTGCTGGTCATGGTGAATCTCCATTAGCTTGGGAACAAGAAAGCGAAGACACACCGACCCAGAGCGGGGAGGTGCGTAACCCCGCGGTGGGTTGAGGAACATCTGCATCCGCCACCGGCAAGCCGGTGGTCGTTCGCGCGAGGGATGCGCTGCGAACGGGTTCGGTCACACGGAGGAATCCGCGGGCAGCCTTGAAGACCGAAGCTGCCTGGCATGTCGCTGACGACGTCAGCGGAACATGAGGGGAGGTTGGTGCTACGCGAATCCCTTGGCTACGGGGAATCGGTAACTGCTGGCGACCGTATTCGTCAGCCGCCGCAGTAGGAGAGGGTTGGTGGGGTATGTTGCTTGTGTACCCCAGCCAGTTGGCCATCGTGACAAGCTGCCGGTCGTGACAGACCGAAGTCGAACCACAGCTACCGGTCGCGGTAGGCAACAACCGGCCAGGAGCAGGCGTTCAAGGCGCTCATAAAACCGGCTGCGATTTAACACAGGCATTAACTTCTACAGCGCATTGCCAAGTCTTACAGCCCACATCACGAGGACGGCACATTGCCACTGCAGGCTCATCTCGGTTAAAAGGTATCCAAGGCAGTTCGCCAAACATTGAGCCCCACCTATCGGCATCCTCTTTTAGTTCGATTGGACGGACACAAGGAAGTAACCGCACGATGGAAAAGCTGTATTTTCAAGTCGACTCGCGCTTGGCGACCCTACTGAGCCAGGAGTACTCCTCAACCGAGAAGGCGCTTAAAGAGTTGGTCGACAACGCCTGGGACGCCGACGCCGAGCAGGTGTCTATCACCCTACCCGAACCCATGAGCGATGAACCGATCATTATCATGGATGACGGAACCGGCATGACAGCTCAAGAGCTCAGCAGTCAGTACCTGAAAATCGCATCGGATCGCCGGGTAAGACGAGGAGAACGAACTGCCGGCAAACATCGTCTCATCAAGGGGCGCAAGGGCGTTGGCAAATTCGCAGGTCTGATGGCGGCATCAGTGATGACTCTGGCGACCCGAGCACGCGGCAGCGAAGTCAGCTTCACCCTCAGCCTGACTGAATTGGAGCAGGTGGCGGATATCGAACATCTGCGTCTCAGCCCAAAGGTCGATGCGTGCCTCCCTGAACAGCACGGCACCACGATAACCCTGTCCAACTTGCATCAGGGGCTCGTGTATCCAGACGCCAATCGGCTTCGCCAACTTCTGATTCAGGAGTACGGACGCCAAAAGGATTTCACCATTGTTATCGATGGTAAGCCCTTGGCTATTGATGATCTGGAAGGCACTTACACCGAGGACGCCATTTGCCTGCCAGACACAGGCGACGTAGCGCTACGTTTCTCGATCAGCAGTGGCAAGACCGGCCTGCGCGAACCGGGCATAACCTTGATGGTGGATGGCAAAGCTGTCGGAAAACCCAGCTTCTTTGGGCTCGATCAATGCGATGATTTCCCACCCAAACTTCTTAGAAAAATGTACGGCGAGATCGAAGCCGATGGTTTGAGTGAGCATGTCACGGCGGGTTGGGACTCAGTGGTAGAGAACAGTGAGCGGTTTCAAAGAGTCGCGGAGTATGTTCAGGACAAGCTGCGTGCAGCCTTCACTGAAACCCATGGGGCAGAAATCCGCATGGCCCATGCTCGCTTACAGAAAGCAGTTCATGAACGCCTGGCTGCAATGCCTGGGTTCAAGCGGGATTATGCGGATCGGGCCATCAAGAAGGTATTGGAAAAGTACTACGACGAGCCATCCAGCAAGGTCGAGTCGATCGTGTTCGTCGTGCTGGAAGCGCTAGAACGCTCCGACTACCGGACCGTTGTGGAGCATCTGGCCGACGCCCAACGGCGTGACGTGGCTATCCTGGCCGACTCTCTAAATGACTTCGGCTTAGCGGACATGGCTTTCCTAGTCGAACAAGCCTCAGCCCGTTCCACTTTTCTTGATCATTTAGAGCGATTGGCCAACACCGCCGATACCCTCGAAGCAACCATGCATAAGGCCATCGAACACAATCTCTGGATTTTCGGTTCAGAGTATTCCTTGTTCAGCTCGAACCAGACCTTGCAGCGCCAAGTTGAGGACTACCTTGATCGGACATATCGGGGCGAATTCGCGAACAAGCGCCCCGACCTTCTGCTCAACGAGAATCTCAATGGAGAGTACCTATTGATCGAGTTCAAACGCCCATTGCATGCGCTGAATTTCGCTGACTACCAGCAGGCTACTGGTTACCGACACGACTTTCTCAAGCACGTCAGTAAACCGATCAAGGTGCTGGTCATAGGCGGCAAACGTTCTGGGGATTATCCCGTGCAGAATTTGGAGCCCAATGTATCCACCATGCTGTTCGCCGATATTATTTCCACGGCACGACGGCAGATTCAATGGCAGTTACGTACCAAATTTTAGTGAGGCTATGGTCGGACCGGAAACGAGCAAAACATCTGTGCTGGAGTCATTAGTCGTATAAGAAAGCTAGCGACTAGCAGAGACTGAGGGAAACCTAATAACTGGACATGCCATGACCGACAGAAGCGCCGTTGACACTATACGAGGGTATTTTTACCAGTTCGACCTGTCCATACTCAGTGTCTTGCGGCTGGCTTCGCTGGATGATTCTGTCGAGATCGAATGTATCGAGGACATCGATATCCGGACTGCGACCGACGTCACAGCCACGCAATGCAAGTATTATGCGAAGACCGAATACAATCACTCCGTCATCAAAGACGCAGTAAAGCACATGGTGTCCCACTTCAAGGAAAGCTTAGCGGGAACGAAACCGAAGGTCTTGTACTCCATCAAAGGTCACTACGCCTCCGGACAGGAAAAGCTGGATGACGGAATAGACGTCGAATTCCTGAAGAAGCACTTCCTTACCTACACGAAGGAGAAAGTTACCTATTGCCATCATATAGAGCTAGGTCTCTCCGATGCCGAACTTGAGGAGTTCCTCAAGCGCTTAAGTATCGACGTTAGGGCGAAGGAATTTGACGAACAGTTTCGTGAGGTGGTTGAAACCCTCCAAGCTATCTTTGGAGGATCGTCGTTCTCCGCCGAATATTTTTTCTATAACAATGCGCTAGCGGTTATCCGCGAGATGTCGGTCAATGCCGCACCGGCGGACCGGTCAATTACGAAGAGGGAGTTTCTGGCAAGGGTCAACACCTCCTCCGTCCTTTTCAACGAGTGGTTCGTCGAGAAGAAGGGCAAGAAAGCCCACTTGGCGGCGCTTCGCAAGGAGTACTTCACTGAGCTTAATGTGTCCCCGTTCGAGCGCTTCTTCTTGGTAGAGGTGGAAACGGACTCGTACATTCGAGGCGACCTCAAGGATTTATTCCTCGAGCTTTCCAAGAAGTGGGCAAAGCTGTCCGCGAGAGAGCCTTCCCCATTCTGCCCGTACATCTATGTCCACGGCGTACCAGACAGTGAGCTTCTCGCACTGAAGAGGGAGCTCAGCGCGGAAGGATTTAAGCTCATAGACGGTCACGACTTCCAGGGGGCGGACTTCAGCTGCCACTCGATCATGCAGAGAGCCACGCATGGTAACGGGATAAAGATCAAGATCCTAAATACGCTTTCCAACGTCGAGCAAACCATAAGCTCCGTTACCAAGACACGACGCATCTACCAGTTCCACCTGGGCAACTGCTACTTTGAATACGATAATCCGGCGGTTCGACACGTCAAGATTCAGGTAGAACGGCTTTCGGACGTTAAATCCATCATCTAACCACAGGCATGTGAGCATGGAACACGCACAGGAAGAAGAGCAAATCAACGCCCAAGTAATCGCAGTATTCCCCGACAAAGTACGCATTGTCGTGGATGACCTAGAGGATTTTAAGATAGCGGAAGAGTCGCTGAAGGTCGGTTCATACGTGAAGATCGCGGACAATGAGAACGCGATCCTCATAGCAATTATCGAAAACTTCCAGATTGCCGTCAGCGCGGACGGGAGGCGGGATCACATCATCGAAGCCTTCCCACTCGGCATACTGAGGGACGGCAAATTCGAGCGCGGTGGCGATTCGCTTGCGATCCCGCCGAAGGAAGTTCAGCCCGCGACCATCGCCGACATCAAGAAAATTTACGACGACTCGGCCCCTGAAGTGGCGAGATTCCTCTTTTCGACGCTGGCTTCCAGCAAGAACATCCCCGTGCCCGTCGACGGGAACAAGTTCTTCAACAAGCACATTGCCGTGGTCGGCTCCACCGGCTCCGGCAAATCACACACCCTGGCTACTATCATCCAGAAGGCAGTAGCGGGAAAAGATGGCGACTTCTCTCTCAACAACTCGCACGTGATCGTTTTCGACATCCACTCGGAGTACAAATCGGCGTTCCCTTCCGCAAACCACATCAATATCTCGAACTTGGTCCTACCATACTGGATGCTGAATAGTGAAGAGCTGGAAGAATTTTTCCTCGATACCGAAGCCAACGATCACAACCAGAGGAATATCTTCAAGGAAGCGATCATCACAGACCGCCGCGCAAAATTCAGTGGCTCCGAAGCCGAAAAGCAAAAGATTCACCTCGACACGCCTATCTTATTCGACATCAAAGAGGTACTTGCGTACGCAATCGCAAAGAACGAAGAGATGGTCGATACCGGAGAAGTCTACGCGGCTAGCAACAAGGAAAAGGCCGGACAGCCCAAATACACGCAGGGTAGTCTTTACGGGAAGCTGACTAACTTCGTGAACCGACTCGAGAACAAGGTGAACGACAGTAGGCTCGACTTCTTCTTAGGTGACAAATCTAAAAACATCACGTTCGAAGAAACGCTCCAAAAGCTGCTCGGATATACCTCGCAAACCAAGTCAAATGTGACCGTCATTGATCTAAGTGGGGTTCCATTCGAGGTGTTGAGCATAACAGTCTCGCTCATCTCGCGCCTCGTTTTCGAGTACGGGTACATCTACAAACGCATACGCTGCGCCAAGGATCCTAACGAGAAGGTCAACAACGACGTGCCAATTCTGCTTGTCTATGAGGAAGCGCACAAGTATGTTCCGAATAGCGAACTTTCCAAATATCGCTCATCTAAAGTCTCCATTGAACGGATTGCCAAGGAAGGACGCAAGTATGGCGTCACCTTGTTGCTCGCGAGCCAGCGCCCATCCGAGATATCCGAAACGATCTTCTCCCAATGTAGCAACTTCATTGCAATGCGCCTCACTAATCCAGCGGACCAAGGGTACGTGAAGAAGCTACTTCCGGACTCGCTCGGCTCGTTGATCGACAAGATGACGTCGTTCCGGCAAGGCGAAGCTTTACTGGTGGGTGAGTCCATCATTCTTCCGTCAATCGTCCAGATCGAACCGTGCGCTGACGCCCCATCCTCCAACGACATCCCGTACTGGCAGCTTTGGAAAGAGGAATGGAAGGACATGGACTTCGAGGCAATCAAGGCGGAGTGGTACAAGTAATCACCACACGCCATGTTTGTAGGCATGAGGCGGAACCATGCGTCAACCACGTTTTCTCACTGAAAAAACTATGTCGAGACAGTTAAAGTTATGATCGAGGACCTTCGTGGCCTGGCTGACCTAACCCGCCGACATCGGCGTATAAACGCGAATATTGCTGGGATTAGGTGCGTCCCATCCACTGAATAGACTGCACGAGCTCGATCAAGGACACGGAATATGACGCATAGCCTTCTGCTCGGAAATGGCATTAATCGGGTTGCAAAACAGCGACAGTGGACTGATATTCTTCAAGAACTCGCAATCCAGTTCGGTGCCGATGACCTACTTCCACAGATCAACGCTAAACCTCTATCTATGTTTATCGAAGAGCTATGCGCTCGCTCGTCGGAACGCTTCATTAAGGCAGAACGCACGGTAAAAATCGAGTTCGCCAAGCTTCTCAGGCAGATCGAGCCTATAGAAGCTCATACACGGGTGTGCAGCCTGTTTAAAGTGATCTTGACGACCAATTACGACTTCACGATTGAGGAAGCTTTCGCTGGGGTGCTACATCACCGAGCATTTCTCGCCCCCGAGTCAAGATACAGCCTCTTTCGTAGACACCGAGCTGCCGATAAGGATATCTGGCATATACATGGTGATATCGCTAGACCCGGCTCGATGTTGCTCGGTTTCGACCATTACGCCGGAAACCTTCAGAAAATTCGCAACTATGTGACCGATGGGATCGACGTCAAAAGCGTACATTATCGAGTTTCTTCACCTGTGAAGAATGGCAATCTCGACTTCACCATCAACCGGCAAGTGTATTCTTGGGTTGATTATTTCCTCCGTGACCACATCCATATTGTTGGGTTGGGGATGGACTTTACTGAGATTGATTTGTGGTGGCTCTTGCTGCACAAGCGTCGCAGGCTCCATCAAACAGGCAAGGTGTTTTTTTATCACACCACCACTGAATCTCAGACGACCGATACTCCAGTTACGTCTCTCCTGAAATCACTCAACGTGGAGGTGGTACCAGTGGTAGCAGCTAGCTACTTGGATTGCTACTTGAAGGTTGCAGACATGATTGAGGAGAAGATAGCCCTATACCCTGCTCTCTTT
>VFQR01002172.1_pt1 | contig 13005 bp, 7 predicted proteins | sample 3512321 | NCBI WGS metagenome assembly VFQR01 (sample SAMN10412374, study PRJNA504923) | tailings metagenome | isolation source: Relicate 3 Philex TSF1 revegetated site | place: Philippines: Tuba, Benguet | collected 2017-08-29
GGTATATGACAGATACTTCATTTGCTATTAATGCTGATGCAGCTAATATGCTCAGGACTGCACCTGCAAAAGAAGTTAAAGGTCGTTTAACTTTTGTGAATGGTGATACTAAAGTATTTCCTATCGGCAAAAAAAATGTTCAACGTTGGCAGGAAGCATATAGTTTTAATAATTCTTGTACTGCACCAAAATAAGTAGGCCGATGTAAATAATTATTGTTGGGATAAGGCAGGGAGCAGGGAGCAGGGGGGAGAAAGAGTTTGAGCTTTATTTACTTTTCTTTACATAGTTTGGTTTTATTTCAGCGACTTACTTAGATCTGGGGAAAAACAAAAGTTAAAATATTTAACAAATTAAATGATGAAATTTGATTATTTACTTACCCCAGCAATTATCGGAGTCACAATCACCTTTGTGCAACCGCAATTGGCAATGGCTTTATCATCAACTGAAGTGGGTAAAATTGCCAAAGGTATTACAGTATTAATTGATAATAAAAATAGTTCTGGCACTGGGATAATTATTCAAAAAGAAGGTAATGTTTACACACTTATTACAGTTAAACATGTAATTGAAACTAAAGCTAAATATGAAATTGTCACCCCAGATAATCAACGCCATCAACTAAATTATGACACTGTGAAAAAACTGCCAGAAGTAGATTTGGCCATTGCCCAATTTACCAGCCCTCAAAGTTATACCGTGGCTAAAATCGGCAACTCAAATACAATCACAGAAGGCACCACTGCTTATGTAGCTGGTTTTCCCCAAGCCACAGCAGCAATTTCCAACACAATTTACAACTTCACTGATGGACGAATTACTGCTAATGCCTCTGAGCCTTTGCGTGATGGTTATGCCCTAGTTTACAACAATGTCACTTTACCAGGGATGAGTGGCGGCCCGGTGTTAAATGACAAAGGTGAATTGATTGGCATTCATGGGAGAGGAGATGAAGCAGATATAGAAACATCGAAGATAAATTCCACAGTTGCTTATGTGAAATCAGGTTTTAATTTAGGCATTCCCATTAATACGTTTTTGAGATTATCAACTCAAGCTGGGATAGATTTAGGTGTTACTCCTCCCAGCATCTCAACACCAAAAACGCCGAAAGCAGACGATTTTTATATTCAAGCTGGCGATAACTACGACAAAGGAGATTTTAAAGGTGCGATCGCCAAATATACTACAGCAATTAAACTCAATCCCAAATATCTCGATGCTTACAATAATCGCGGTCTTGCACGCTATAATTTAGGAGACTTTCAAGGCGCAATTGATGACTTTAACCAAGCCTTGAAAATTAACTCTAAAGATGCCGATTCTTATAATAATCGGGGTTTAGCTCGTTCTGCTTTGGGAGATAAAAAAAGTGCGATCGCAGATTATAATCGAGCCATAGAAATTAATCCTAACTATCTCTTTGCCTACAATAACCGAGGGATTGCTCGTAATAGTTTGGATGATAGCAAAAACGCCATTGCAGATTTTAATCAAGCATTGAAAATTAATCCCAACTACGCCGAAGCCTACGGTGGACGGGGTATTTCTTATTATCAATTGGGAGATAAACAAAAAGCGATCGCAGATTTTAATCAAGCATTAAAAATTAATCCCAACCTGACCCCACCCTACGCCGCACGCGCAATTGCCCGCTTTGAATTGGGAGACAAAAAGGGAGCGATCGCTGATTTTACTACAGCTTTACGACTCAATGCCGACTTTGCTCCAGCCTACAGTGGACGGGGGATTGTCCGTTATCAATTGGGAGATAAACAAGGTGCGATCGCTGATTTACAAAAAGCAGCTAATCTCTTTCTAGAACAGGGAAACACAGAGCAATACCAAAAAATGCTGGAGTTAATTAAACAGCTTCAGCAGTAACAAATAATTCTAAGAGTGCGATGGATAAAGAGGATTGCTATATAATGTAAGTCTAAAAATTAATCGTAAAGTTAAACAAATGGCTATTTATGAGCAAATTGGCAAAAGCTATGATTTGACTCGTCGTGCCGATCCTGAAATTGCTAATCGATTAGCTGTTAAACTTCAGATAAAATCAGATTATTCATATCTAGATGTGGCCTGTGGTACTGGAAATTATACGCTGGCTTTAGCAAAACACGGTGGTGTTTGGCATGGAATAGACCAATCAATAAAGATGATTGATGCTGCTAAAAATAAGAGTAATACTATAGCTTGGGAAGTTGGAGAAGTAGAGACTTTACCTTATGTAAATGGCAGTTTCTCTGGTGTATTATGTACCTTAGCAATACATCATTTTACTGCATTAATTCCTGCTTTTAGAGAAATTTACCGTGTCTTGGCAGCTGGTAATTTCGTATTATTTACTGCAACACCAGAGCAAATGAGAAAATATTGGTTAGTGGAATATTTTCCAGAAGCTATGTATAAATCTGCTGAACAAATGCCAAATTTAGAAAATGTTAAATATGCTCTCAAGGAATCAGGTTTTGAATTAACAGATATTGAACCTTATTATATTTGTGAAAACTTGCAAGACTTATTTTTATATAGTGGTAAATATCATCCAGAAATATATTTAGATGAAAATGTGCGTTTTGGAATTTCTACCTTTGCTTTGCTAGCTTCTGCGGAGGAAATCGCTACAGGGTGTGAAAGACTAGCAGCAGATATTGATACAGGACGCATCACAGAGATTATCAAAAAATATGAAAATAATCGAGGAGATTACTTGTTTATAACAGCTGAAAAATATTAATCATTAATTAGCATGACAGAGAAATGGCTTTCTATTATCGGTATTGGAGAAGATGGGTTGCAGGGATTAAGTGCCATCGCTCTTTCGGTCATCGCCCAAGCTAAAGTAATTGTGGGAGGCGATCGCCATTTAGCAATGCTGCCTTCGGATGACCAACGTGAGAAAATAATCTGGGCATCTCCCATCAGTACTTCTGTAGAAGAAATCAGCAAGCGTCGCGGTGAGTCAATTTGCGTACTTGCAAGTGGCGATCCTATGTGTTACGGCATTGGTGTTACTTTAACGAGGCGAATTCCCATTTCCGAAATCACCATTATCCCCGCACCTTCAGCTTTTAGCCTCGCCTGTGCGAGGTTGGGATGGTCTTTAACGGAAGTGGAAACCTTGAGTTTAAATGGTCGCCCATCTTCCCTGTTGCAATCTTACATTTATCCGGGAGCTAAGCTGTTAATTTTGAGCCAAGGCAAGGACACACCAAACATTGTTGCCGAAATTTTGACAAATCGCGGCTATGGTGGCAGCAAAATCACCGTCTTGGAGCGTATGGGCGGCGTTCATGAAAGAATTGTGGAGGGTATGGCTGCATTTTGGAATGAAACTGAAATTGCAGCCTTGAATGCGATCGCAGTAGATTGTATTGCCGATGCTGGGGTTATTCCTTTACCAAGATTACCAGGATTGCCAGATAATGCCTACCACCACGATGGACAATTAACCAAACGTGAAGTTAGGGCAATCACTTTAGCAGCTTTAGCACCGACACCGGGACAATTATTGTGGGATGTGGGGGCGGGTTGCGGTTCCATTTCCATTGAATGGATGCGAACTCATCCACGGTGTCGGGCGGTGGCGATCGAGCAAAACTCATCTAGATTACTATATATTGCTGATAATGCCGCCACTCTCGGTACTCCAAATCTGCAAATCATCGCGGGTAAAGCGCCTGCTGCTTTGAAAGACTTGCCAACACCAGATGCGATTTTTATTGGTGGCGGAGTAACAGCAACGGGACTTTTTGATGTTTGTTGGGAAGCACTGCGGCCGGGTGGACGTTTGGTGGTCAATGTGGTGACGGTAGAAGGCGAACAAACTTTATTTCAATGGCATCAACGAGTCGGTGGCGATTTAATTCGTATTGCCATCCAGCGCGCCGAACCCATTGGTAAATTTTTGGGCTGGCGAGGAATGGCGGGTGTCACACAATGGGTAGTTATCAAATAACAACATTTATATGGCATTTAAAAACTTGATGATTTAGAATTCTACATTCTTGAAAACATCAACTAATATTTTTGTCAAGATGAATGTAGATGCTTTGGCACTACTTTATCTTTGATTTATAAAAATTCCATTATCATTAAAGTTTTGGCAATTAAGTTGAGATCTCAAATTTTTTAGGGAACTATGAGATACACAGAAAAATGATATTGGATTTATGAACTTACACTTAGGGGCATCAAATAAAACAACTTATTCCAACAATAAGTGGCAGAATGATGATAATGCATCCATGAATTTCAGCTATCAAGCAGCAGTGAATTTAATAGGACAAAAAGCGCTTTCTGGGCTGGAGTTATCAGATTTATTCCAAAATACAGTTACTTTAGTAGCTCAAATACTCAATGTCAAATACAGTAGAATTTGGCAAATACTTTCAGATAGTAATGCTTTGCGGAAAGTAGCTAGCATTGGGGATAAAGCTTTAGAAATGGACTTTTGTGAAATTAATATCACAGATATTGAGCAACAACAAAAATGGTTGGAAAATACTCAGCAAATTCTTAATTACAACACATCCGATTGTCAGACAGAAAATTTAATTATTTCTTCTCCTCCCGACAGCGTTACTGGTTTGAGTGTGTTAATTCAAGGTGTGAGTAAACCTTTGGGTTTTCTGGAAGTATATGCTACTGAAACCAGGAATTTTTCTCCAGATGATGTTCATTTTTTACAATCTGTAACTCATATCTTAGCAACAGCGATCGAACGCAAGCGTTCAGAAGCATTAGTTTATACCCAAAGCCAAGTTTTAGAGCAAGTAGCCTTTGGAGTCAATTTATATGAAATTTTTAACAATCTTTGTGTATTGCTAGAGCAACAATTACCTGGGGCGTATTGTTCTATTTTAGTTGTAGACCAAGACAAGCGGCGGTTAAGGGGAGGAGCAGCACCGACTCTTCCAGAAGAATTTGCTAAGGGTGTTGATGGTTTAATGATTGGTGAATGTTCTGGTTCTTGTGGTACTGCTGCTTATAGAGGAGATTCAGTATTTGTAAATGATATTGCTAACGATCCTTTATGGGCTGATTTTCGAGATTTTGCTTTGAGTCACAACATCAAAGCTTGTTGGTCATCACCTTTTGTTTCGCAAACTGGTGAAGTTTTAGGAACATTTGCTATATCTCATAAATTTCCCTGTCATCCTACTAGGCATCATTTAGAAATTCTCAAAACCGCTACCCATATTGCCAGTATTGCTACAGAAACCTACAGAGCCGCAATGGCTTTACAAAAGGCAAACGATGAATTAGAAATAAAAGTTGTAGAACGAACATCAGAATTAAGCAAAGCTCTGCTCGATTTACAAAAAGCACAAGCTCAACTAGTTCATAGTGAAAAAATGTCTGGTCTGGGGCAAATGGTAGCAGGGGTAGCCCATGAAATTAACAATCCTGTTAGTTTTATTGCTGGTAATCTTGAATATGCAAATCAGTATATCGATGATTTATTAGATTTAATTGCAGTTTATCAGGATGAGTATCCTGAATTAACTCCTGCCGTAGCAGCCAAAATAAAATCTATCGATTTAGACTATTTGTGTAACGATTTACCTAAGTTAGTGGGATCTATGAAAGCAGGTGCTGAGCGAATTACAGACATCGTTCTCGGCTTACGTAACTTCTCACGGTTAGATGAAGCAAAAATTAAATCTGTAGATATTCATGAAGGCATAGATAATACATTGATGATTCTAAATCATCAGTTGGCATTACCCAACAAAATACCTGATATCCAGATAATTAAAGAATATGGTCAACTGCCCAAGGTTAGTTGTTATGTCAATCAATTGAATCAGGTTTTTATGAATATTATCAATAATGCGATTTATGCTCTCAAGGAAAATATGGAATGTTGGCAGTCTTCCACGAAGATTCCAACCATTCAAATCAAAACTTCAGTTGTAGATAACCAAAGGATTTTGATTAGTATTAAGGATAATGGCTCTGGTATCAAGCCAGAGTTTCAAGAACAGATTTTTAATCCCTTTTTCACTACAAAACCTGTTGGTCAAGGAACTGGTTTAGGGTTATCAATTAGTTATCAGATTGTTGTGGAAAAGCACCAAGGGAAACTCAATTGTATTTCTGCATTAGGTGAGGGTACTGAATTTCAAATTGAAATTCCTATACAAATGTTAAGCAGTCACCAATAATATCATGTTCCATTGAAGACTTATCATTAAGACTGACGCGGGGACACGGGGACGCAAAGACATGCCTCATTGCAACGATAAATATTCACACCGACGTACTTAGTTGTAAAATCTAACATCATACCTCTTGCAAAAGTAACTTTTGCTCATAGGGGGGAAAGGGAAAAGGGTTTTTATTTGCCCTTTCCCCGGTTGGTGAGCTTGTCGAACCATTACCCCTTACCCTTTTCCCCATTTCTCTTAGAAGTCTATTGTGAAAGAAAGGTTAACACAAGCTTCAATGTCTTCACATGAAGCTTGTGTTAGAATTTGATTGCTTGCAAAGCAAAAGATTGAACAATAGTAGATAGAGAGAAAACATTATCGCAATCCAAAAGCAACAAATTAACTCGCAAATCAAGTCACCTCAAGTGTTCTTGATCGACCATGAAAATAACAATCGTGGTCTGACCGATACCTATGAAGCTCTACAGCTAGCGCAGAGCGTGGAACTTGACTTAGTTGTAGTCTCCGAAGGCAAAGAAGCTCCAGTAGCGAAGATCCTCAACTATGGCAAATTTCAGTATCAAAAGAAAAAGCGTCAGACACAAAGTGCCAGACCAACGGTAAAAGAAGTGCGGCTGCGTCCCAATGTGGGAGTAGCTGATTATAATTTACGCATCGAACAAGCGGTTGGTTGGTTGAAAAAAGGCGATTCAGTGAAGTTTGTTATTCGTTTACGAGGTCGCGAAAATCAATATCGCGAACAAGCTGGAGAAATGCTAGAGCGAATTGTAAATGCTCTCAGCGAAGTAGGTAAAGTTCACACCCTTGATAAACGCTCATTGATTGCTCAAGTGGTTCCAGCCTAAATTAATTTTCTAAATATCTTAAATTCTGTGGTGCGCTTAGGCTTTATGCTTCAGCGCACCACAGCTTTTTGGGGAGAAGTGATGCTTTATGAGACTCCCGCCCCTTTAAGCGCTGGGATTCATGAAACAATTGTGGAAGGTATCGCTGTATGTTGGGGTAAAACTAAAATTGCAGTGTTGAATGCGATCGCAGTTGATTGTATTGCCAATACTGGGGTTATCTCTTTACCAAGATTACCAGATAACCCCTACCAATGTATTGTGGTGTGGGATGTGGGCGCGGGTTTTTGACTTGTATTGCCATCCAGGAGGCGGAACCGTAAATTTGTAACCTGGTGAGGAATGACACCTGTGACGCAATGGGTAGTTGTAAAATCTGAAATCAAGTGAGTGCTTTTGTAGTTTAGTTATAGCTTGCAAAACGAGATTTCTAACGACAAGCTTTGAGCGCGTCTGTGCAAGTTTATCTAGGCAAAATCTAGAAAGTAGCATAAAATCTCAGTAATATTACCCTTGCGCTCAGTTGAATTTATGGATATACACCCAAGACTAACTTTTTTAGGATTACTGAAAGTTTCCCTTTTGGGAGTTGCGTTTCCCCTGTTGTTGACAAGTCATAATTGGGCGCAAGCAAATACTAAGCAAGACAATAATCTGCTGTACGCTCAAACGCCAGGGCAGTCTACACCCCAACCGACTAAATCTGGTGAGGTCAAAAAGACAAATTCACCACCTCAAGAGAAAAAACAGGAAGAAGAGGAAAAATCTGATGAAGAAAAAAAGCAGGATTTACCTTGGTTTGTACCACCTATTGGACTTGGGGTTTTGGTAGTTTTGTACGGCGGAGTTCTTTGGTTTCGTCCTCTGTGGCTGCTCTGGTTACCTGCGGAATTGAAGATTCCAAAAATGGGAATGCTCCCAGAGTTCAACCTCCCACTTGGTTTTGTGATTTGGCTCAAGTACCGTCCTAGAGTTCTGGATGCTTGGGTTAAAAAACATATTGATACTTGGCGGAAGGAATTTAATAAATATGAAACAGTTTCTAGGCGTGAAAATTATGTTTCTCTCACTGTAGACTTATTAGATACAAATAAGAAGGACTCAAAAAAGCAGCAACAGAAGTTGATAGCAAAGGACTTGAGAAAATTTTTTAAAAAAGACAAGCGATTACGAATATTGATTTGGGGAGACGGAGGCACGGGAAAAACAACTATTGCCTGTCAGATTGCAAAATGGGCAATGGCAGAAGATAAGGAAGAACGTCTAACCGAACATTCCATGTTACCAGTTCTTATTGAGCAAGAACCGAAATCGCCATCAGAAAAAGACTCAGAGAGACGGAAATCGCTATCAGACGAAGGAACAGAGAGTCTGATAAAAGATATTATGCGAAAAATTCAGGATTTGACAAATACTCAACATCAGATTGTCGATGAATTGCTAATAAAACAACTCTTACGTCAGCATCGTATTCTCTTGATTTGGGATCGTTTCTCTGAAATGAATATTGACACACGTCAAAAAATTGATCCGACACAATCAGACTTTCCAGCTAATGTTTTCGTAGTTACCTCACGCAAGGAGGAGAATGGTATTGGGCAAATTGATATCAAAATAAAGACCATACCTCTTGATGGCGTAGACTTCACAAACTTTATCAAGAGTTACTTGAAAACTAGTGATGAATGGAAACTGTTTGAAAAAAATCAGGAGAATTTTCTAAAAGAATGTGCCCAACTTGTAGTGACATTTGGTAGTAAGAAATCAATTATACCCTTGTTTGCTAAATTTCATGCAGACCGGATGGTTAATGTTCAGAAAAATTTATCAATTACAGAGCGCTTTCCTGATAATATCCCTGACCTGATTGTTGAGGATTTAAAAACGCTTAATTCTGATGTAGAAAGAAGCATTGATAATCAGGAATTTCATACATGGGAAGAGAATGCCAAACTGATTGCTTGGAAATGCCTTGAAGAAAAATATCAGCCAAACTATGTAGATCGTAAATCTATAACTGATGCTTTAGGAGGAGAAAAAGGAGAGAAAATTATCACGTATTTTCACGAAAAACTTCATTTAATTAAGCCTGGAGAATCGGAAACGATTAAGTTTGTATTCGACACTGTGGCAGAGTATTTAGCAGGATTATATTTGGTAGAATTTTATAAAGAAGACAAAGAAAAATGGGATACTTTTCTAAAAACAATAGACAGCGATCCAGACAAAAATCAAGAAATTAAAGGTTTTCTACTAGCAGTTAGAGAATGCTGTATTACTAAAGGGGGAAAAGAAATACATAGTTATGTGGCAGACAAACTAGGCGAACTCGCAGGACTCGATCTAAAAGCGGAAAAACAAGAAAAACAGAAGCAACGCATTGACCGTTTTATAAGTGACCTTTCTGATTCAGAGTTGGGACAACAATCTAAAGAAGCTGCCATTCAAGAGTTACAAAATATGGCACAAAAAGACCAATATGCTCTTGAGGCTCTCTTGACAACTCTCAAAACTAATGATGTTATCGTCTGTGGCGGTGTCGCAAAGGCTTTGGGTAACTTAGGCAATTCGTCAAGAAAAGTACTCGATGGGCTGTTGGCACGCCTGGAAGATAAAGATGAGAGTGTGCGTACAAATGTCGTAGTAGCTTTGGGCAAGTTAGTGAGCAAGTTAGAAACTGTACCTAATAACTTGCTTCAAAAGCTACTTATAAACTTGCAAAATATGGATCAATATGTTTTGCACTACCACATAGTACAGGCGTTAGGCAACTTACGCAATCCCTTTGATCGAGTACTTACTGAGCTATTGTTATGTCTGCAAAATAAAGACTATAGTAATGATGTGCATCAAGCTGCCGCAGAAGCGTTGGGCAAGTTAGGTAATGCATCCCACCAAGTAATTAATGGGCTATTGGAATGCCTGAAAGATAAAGATTATGAACTTAATGTGCATCAAGCTGCCGCAGAAGCGTTGGGCAAGTTAGGTAATGCATCCCACCAAGTAATTAATGGGCTATTGGAATGCCTGAAAGATAAAAATGAGGATTTTAATGTGCGTCAAGCTACCGCAGAAGCGTTGGGTAAGTTAGGCAATGTCTCTGAGCCAGTACTCAATGCACTATTAGGACGCCTGCAAGATAAAAATGAGGATTTTAATGTGCGTCAAGCTACCGCAGAAGCGTTGGGTAAGTTAGGCAATGCCTCTGAGCGATTAGTTGATAGGCTATTGGCACTTGTGCTAGATCAAGATGAGTATTTGCATTACAATGCAATACTGGCGTTGAGATACTTAGGTAATACCTCCAGGCTAATAGTAGTTGATAGGCTACTAGTACGCTTGCAAGATAAAAATGATGATGTTGATGTTCGTAGCAAAGCTGCAACAGTGTTGGGGATGTTAGACAATGCCTCTGAGTCAGTACTTGATGGGCTATTAGCACGCCTGCAAGATAAAAATGATAATTTTCATGTGCGTAGCAAAGTTCCACTAGCGTTGAGCATATTAGGGAATGCCTCCAAGTCAGTACTTAATGGGCTATTAGCACGCCTACAAGATAAAAACGATCATATTCTTATCCGTCGCTTTGCCGCACAAGCGTTGGGCAAGTTAGGCAATGCTTCCAAGGAAATAATTGATGAGCTATCGGCACGGTTAGAAGATGCGGATGAGCATTCTATCATACGTGATACGGCAACTGAAGTATTGGAAGTATTGACAAAATCGAATAATCCTTCTGAAAACATTTAGTTACTAAAATCGCTATCTAGTTGGCATGATTTATTCAATTTTGATCGCACATCCAATTCTTAAAAAGCGTTATCTTTATAAAAGTGCGATCCTCTATTTTTCAAGTACCCTCTTTATTTATTATTAAACTACTCAATTTTTCTTCAATTACAACGCGATCGCCAAAAATCATTTGCTATTGCTGATAATGCCGCTACTCTCGGTACTCCAAATCTACAAATCATTGAACCTAAAGCGGACATTTGGCTTTCTGTGCAATTGTCCTTCCACCAACTCCAGGCAAGCCAGCCAATCTCCTGGTCTTTTAAAATCCGTAAAAATGCTTGATAAGTAAAATTATTTTCGGGTGCATGGTTGCGATCGCAACCATCAAGGTCATAATAACAGTATTGAGTTTTTCCCTCAATTTCTTCATTTCAAGGGGCGAAAATCGCCTCTAAACCCAATCTCAATACACACTTTGACCAATCTTGTCACCCCTTGAAATTTATAGCTTTTGCCGCATCATTAGTTGAGCAAATAGCCCTTGCTGATTGACTAGTCGCTCAAAACTGCCCTGCTGTACAACCCGACCATTCTGAAGCACATAGATACGGTCAGCATTGTGGATTGTACTGAGTCTGTGAGCAATGACTATGCGCGTCACTTTTAGCTGGTCAAGGCTTTCACTAACAATAGCCTGGGTTTTGTTATCTAAGGCACTGGTAGCCTCATCAAATAGTAAAATTCGTGGTTTCAATACTAATGCCCTAGCAATTAACAGCCTTTGCCGTTGTCCGCCAGAGATATTACCACCTCCTTCACTGACAACAGTGTGCATACCCATTGGCATAGCTTGAATATCATCTGCTAAACCCGCCATCCGCGCGGCTTCCCATGCTTCATCAATTGAAACTAGCGCACCACTGGCAATGTTTTCAAAGATAGAAGCTGACATTAATCGGCTATTTTGCAATACAACACCTATTTGTCGGCGCAGAGCATGAATGTCTAGTCCTGTCAACTCCTGTCCATCATAGTAAATACTGCCAGATTCCGGAGTCTCAAATCCGAGTAATAACCGAAACAAAGTTGATTTCCCACTGCCAGAAGTCCCCACCAGAGCAATAAATTCCCCAGGTTCAGCCTGAATATTCACATTATCTAAGATTAAGGGTCTATCATCGTGGTAACGAAAAACTGCATGGTCTACAACAATTCTGCCCGATAACCTACCGGGGTCTGCTTTACTATTATTAACTTCTGGTTCGCCTTGCAAAATTGGCTGGGCACGCTTCCACAAAGGTATGACTTTCAGAACATCGACAACGGTTGTACTCAAGCTGGTTGCACCGCTAATAAAGGTACCAAAAGCAGAGTTGAATGCCAGGAAAGTACCAATGGATAATGCTTGAGTTCCCGTTTGCTGGCTCTGCTGTAGTAATGTGGCAGTAAACCAAAAAAGCACGCCAGATGTGAATATGGGCAAGACTTTATTGCAGACGTTGAGAACATCTTCAATAGCTTGGGTACTCAACACTAATTTGATTTGCTGGCTATACTGTTTACCCCAGTAAGCAAAAGCGCGTTCTTCAGCTCCGGCGACTCGCAATTTGGCAACGCCGTTGATTAACTGCACCATCACGCCAAAGATTTGTCCTTGTTGCTCCAATAAAGGACGAACTTTGCGGAGGGTAAGCATACCAGAGAAGAAAGTTAGGGCAATATTTACAACAGCTGCAACAATAGCGATCGCAGTTAACGAACCATTGTAGTAAATTAACAATCCCAAGTTTAAAAAGGCAAACACGCCAGAGAAAATACTTTTGAGAACTGTACCGCTGAGTATGGAGCGAATCTCACTGATGCTAGAAACCCTAGATTCTAAATCGCCAATAGAATACTGATTAAAAAAAGATACACTTAGCTTCAATAGCCTGTCCCACACCGCAGCTTGAGTGGATGAGTCGGCAAAGGTTTCTAGTCTCATGAGGGCAAGCCCTTGAGCTAGTTGAAAAATTGTACCGCCAAAAGCTGTTGCACAAAGACCTAAAGCGATTTGTAACAATAATCCGCGATCGCTATCGGGAACGGCATTATCTATGAGAATAGCAGTAGCTTGGGGCGTTACCATCCCTAATAATGAAACAGCTATTGCGCTTAACAGGATGATAACTAAATCTTTATAATGACCTTGTAGTGCAAATAGAAGTATATCCCAGGTTTTGAGGTTTTTATCGGGCAAA
>VFQR01002173.1_pt1 | contig 12988 bp, 8 predicted proteins | sample 3512321 | NCBI WGS metagenome assembly VFQR01 (sample SAMN10412374, study PRJNA504923) | tailings metagenome | isolation source: Relicate 3 Philex TSF1 revegetated site | place: Philippines: Tuba, Benguet | collected 2017-08-29
GGATATTTTCCTGGCAAGAAAAAGCCAATTGTAAGGTTAAACGAGTAAGTTCGTGGTCATCAACTACTAGAACGCGCAAGGTAGAAAGCTCACAGGATAACATTAACATCGAGGGAAAAGACAAAATTGTTTACAATAACCCCTCTAGTTTATGGGAATAAGTGCCAGTACTTACTCTATCCTATGGTTGAATAACTTCTATAAACCCATAACAAATAACTTAGTTAACTTTTCAAAAAATTAAAATTTTGTAAAAAAACTAAGTCGATCTAGTTTTGACACTCTTCATCGCTAGAAGCTGGCTGATTCTTGCTTGACAGTGATTCCAAATAAATAGAAGTTAGAGACTTGCGCCTTTTGATTTTCAGTCAAAATATGGCGAACCTAATCTTTTTAATCAATCAGGTTTGAGGCTACACTATTTGTGCGTAAGGCCATATTGAGCAGAATTTTTTGGGAATTGGCTTCCGGAGAATCATCATAGGGACGCCGTTGAATATATGTGCCATCGGATTGTAATTCCCAAGCTTGGCGATTATCTGCGAGCATAATTCCCAGGATTTCTTGCAAATCTTTAGCAATATCTGGGTCTTTGATTGGGGTAATTACTTCCACTCGTCGGTCTAAGTTGCGGCGCATCCAGTCGGCACTGCCAATATAAATTTCCTCCTGTGTGTTGTTATGAAAATAATAAATGCGGGAGTGTTCTAAAAAGCGACCAATAATGCTGATTATATGAATATTTTCACTGATATCTTTGAGTCCTGGACGTAAACAACAAATGCCCCTAACAATTAAATCTATCTGCACCCCAGCGCGGGAAGCTTCATATAAAGTGGCGATAATTTGGGGATCGACTAGAGAATTCATTTTGGCAACAATGCGCCCAGAAAAGCCATTTTGAACATTTTCGATTTCGCGACGAATAAGTGCCAAAAAGCGATCGCGCATATTCACAGGTGCAACCAGCACTTCTCGATAAGACTTTTGCCGGGAGTAGCCTGTTAAGAAATTAAATAAGTCTGTGATGTCAGCACCTACTTCTTCACGGCAAGTAAACAATCCCAAATCTGTGTACAGACGTGCAGTTTTCGGGTTATAATTACCAGTCCCAATATGCACGTAGCGGCGCATCCGGTCTTTTTCTCGCCGTACCACCAAGACGGTTTTACTATGGGTTTTCAGTCCCACTAAACCATAGACGACATGAACTCCTACTCTTTCTAATCGTCTTGCCCAATAAATATTATTTTCTTCATCAAACCGCGCTTTTAATTCCACCAGCACAGATACCTGCTTGCCATTTTCGGCGGCGGCGATTAAAGCGTTAACGATGGGTGAGTCTCCAGAAGTGCGGTAGAGAGTCATTTTGATGGCTAGCACATTCGGGTCGTAGGCGGCGTAAGTAATAAACCGCACCACAGAGGCGGAAAAAGATTGATAGGGATGGTGTACTAACAAATCTTTTTCCCGAATTACCGCAAAAAAGTCTTTTCCTTCGTCTGTTTCTAGTGCATCTGGGTCTAAACTTGGTTCTCGAAGACGTTGCAGCCGTGGTGGGACAACAGATTGACGTGGTGGATCTTTGATTTCTGGTAGTGGCAAGGACATAAAATACATTAAATCCCGCAGTCCTAAAAGGCCATCTACCTCATAAAGATCGCTGTCTGTTAATTCTAAATCTTGTAATAATCGCGATCGCACCGGTTCTGGTGTTTGCGATTGAATTTCTAGTCGCACTGGACTTCCACCCAAACGCCGTTTTCGCAGTTCTTGTTCGATGGCTAACAATAAATCATCGGCTTCATCTTCTTCTAAAACTAAATCGGCGTCGCGGGTAATGCGAAACGGATGATATTCTTGAATATTCATCCCTGGAAATAGGGATTCTAAATTATGAGCGATCGCTTGTTCTAAAGGTACTCCCACCCAGTGAATCGGTTTTTCCTTATCTGGAGTTGCTAACTCACGAGGTATAGGTAAAAATCTTGGCAGAACGTTAGGAACTTTGACTCTGGCAAAAAATTCTTCATCGGTGTCTGGGTTTTTCACCACAACTGCCAAATTCAAGCTGAGATTAGAAATAAAAGGAAACGGATGACTGGGGTCAACAGCCAACGGAGTCAAAACTGGAAAAACTTGTTCGTCAAAATAGCTGTTGAGATGATTGCGCTGTGTCTGATTTAAATCTATGTAATTCAGAATATGGATGCCATGATTTGCCAATAGCGGGCGGAGTACTTGGTCAAAATGTTGGTGCTGTTTCTTCACCTGAGGAATCAGGGCAGACCGAATATCGTCTAGCTGTTGTTGTGGTGTGCGACCATCGGGAGTTAACAGACTGACCTTAGCCTCAACTTGTTGCTTTAAACCAGCAACCCGCACCATAAAGAATTCATCTAAATTAGAACAGAAGATTGCTAAAAACTTTAGACGTTCGAGAAGCGGGGTGCGATCGTCACAAGCTTCATGTAAAACTCTGGCATTAAACTCTAACCAGCTTAACTCTCGGTTAAGATAATATTGTGGATCGTTAAGATTAATAGGAGTAGTGCTTTTTTTTGATTTCGCCATAATGACCTAAGGGCAGGCAGGTGTAGCCATTTAACTTGGGGACACTAAACATAGTAAGTTAAATAGTGCTTGAGCGTTACGCCTAAGCAACACTTGGTCATATCTACGTTTTATAGCTGCTTTTAATGATTTCAAAATATTATTTCTTTAGTAGGGGTACACAGCCGTGTACCCCTACAACGTTATGGCTAAGAATTCCGGCGTTGACCAATTGCGATATAAATCCAGATGTAGAGACGTTGCATCGCAACGTCTCTTTGATATGGTGTGCGATCGTTTTCATACATAAAATTAGCAACAGTAGAATTCAAATCATTGCTCAGAGCATATTAGCCGTGAAGATGCAATCAAGATTTAGCCAAAATACTGCATGGCTAATTTGGTAAATTTGTGAGTAATTATTAAGCATAGTTTACAGAAATTTTGGGATTAAACTTAGTCTCAAGTCATACATTTAGTAATTTTTAGATATAGTTTTTCAAAATACTCAATCTAGTAATCAATACCACAAGCACTATACAGACATTAATCAGGTAGCCTTTCTGTTTTATCTCTTGTTTTATTGAGATTCAGATTGTAGTATTCATAACAATACTCATAATTTTTATATTAAATTTTTTAATTTATGACCATCAAAAATTTTCAAAATTCAGTGTTATCACTGAAATATTTATGGAAAGCAATAGTTATATTGAAAACGCAAAGATGAATACACAAGGAGCTTGTGAATCATGAAATTTTCTACAATTATCAAAGGTAGTGTTTGCGTATTAGGTTTAGTTGGTGTTAGCAATTTCTTTGCTGCACCTGCAAAAGCAGATCAAGCTGCTGCTCGTGGTGCAGTTACAATCGTTAGACCATCAGGTTCTTCTATCAGCGTCAGTGGTGAAGTAGTTGCAGCTCCAGGTACTGACTTTACCGACGTTGCCGTTGTTGTTGATGGTGGTGCTGATTTTGGTACAAACCAAGAAACTGTTACAGGTATTACAATAACCCCAACTGCGGCTACTGCAACTGGAGATGCTACAACAATTGAAGCTGCGATCGCAACAGCAATTACAGATGGTGCTTTTACCAATCTTGAAGACGTAGCAGCCCTAGTCAGAGCATATAGCGCTGGTGGTTTAGAATAGACCGAGCCTTAGCTCAGAGAAAATCACGATAGTGTAAACCTCATCGGCTTTTAGTCTAGACGCTTTCACACTTTGCCTTGATTTTCGATGTCTTTTTGGGTTTAGCTTGAGAAAGCATTGCCAGCAGTAGAGATAAAATTATTGTGCATCCCCACGCTAGGCATTTGCATTGAAATACTTGCTAATACGCAGATCAACTCTTTTAGTCAATATCTTTTACCTATATCCATAGTCTTGATGCAGGATAAGGTAGACGGGAAGGTTTAACAGATTTCAGAAAAAATACAACCCCTTAAATGTAGTTGAGGGGCAGTATTTCCAAACTTATTTCACAATATTACCATACAAACCCGGTTTCTTTAAGAAATCGGGCTTTTAATCTTTGTTTAAATAGATACTTCACCAAATCTTTTAAATTAGGCAAGAGGCAAAAGGCAACAGACAATAAGCAGAACGTAAAAGCCAATAGGGACAAGACAAAAAGGTAATAATTACTCTTGTCTTTTGCCCTTTGGCTTTTGCCTTTTTTGACTAAGTGTTAATCCTTATACCAAATTTTAGTAGTCTAGCAATCAAATCTTTCAGAAAGTTACAGATATATTTCTCATGCCAATCTAAAAAAGCATGAGGGATAGAATAAACATGTATAGCATGTTTTGTCAACTACCTGTAACTATCAAAAAAAGCTTTTATTTGCTGGCTTTTATCAGTTTAGGTAATTTGATTGCAGCGCCAGTAAATGCACAACAAGCAGTGGCGCGTGGTGCTGTTTCTATAGTTTCACCTACTGGTGCTTATCAAAGTGTTAGTGGTGAACTGTTCTTACCTGTTAGTAATAATGTTTTAAATCCTGGTACAAGCACCACTCTAACAGTCACGCCTACTTTTACAAACATTGGAACAATTAATGAAAGAATAACTTCCTTATCCCTCACTGTAGGAACAGCAACAGAAACAATAACAAACAATAACAATTCACTTTTGAATCAAAATGTAGAAACAGTCAATAATTTAACATCAATTACCGATGCAGCATCTCTGATTGAGACGATTAATGATACTAATGGGTTAGGAGCTTTAGAATAGTACAAAAGACTATATTAACCTAAGTTGTCGCTAATTTCAGTTATGTTAAGAGCTTAAATGTAGGGTGCGTTGTCGCGCAGCGTAACGCACCACCAACAGTTTCAGGTGCGTTAGCCTACGGCGTAACACACCCTACATCAAATTTATATTTGTTCATATACATCGAATTTTTTTCGCCGACTTACTTAATTTTGTGGTGATTTCGATCTAAAGATTGAATAGCCTCTAGTTCGCGTCTAATGCCTTAACTAAACAGGGGCACGAAATGACGTGCCCCTATACCTTGCGGCATCTTACCTAAAACCTATAACCACCTTTAATTTGCATATCAAATCCATTTTCACCAGTCCCAATTAGAGATTCTATAAAAACATTATTATCTGGAAATTGATGTCTAAAAATTAATCCGTAATTTAAGCCAGATACTCGGCTATTTAAACCTACATTTCTTGTGGCATAATTTTTAATATAAGCACCAAGAGAAAAATTAGTACTGATTCTTTGTAAACCCTTTAATTCATAGAATAAATTTTCACCAAATTCGAGGTTTGCATTAATATTCAAGCCAGTGCTAGTACTAAGTTCACCGCTAAAAAGTCCTAATAATTCACCATTACTATTTTCTTGAATAAAAGCGATGGCAGGGGCTAAAGAGAAACTTAAATATTTTTGTTGGCGATTAAAATAATAGCTTAAGACGGCGGAGAAAGGATTATTGGCGTTTGATGCACTATTCCAGTTAATTTGTAATGACGGTACATGAGTATTGATAGCTACTGGTTTTTTATTGGCATCTAACTGGACGTGAGTTTTAATATAGTTAGCCAGAGCGCTAAAATATATACCTATAGATGGTTCTGGTAATCCTAAATTATTATTAGAAACTCCTGGTGCTGATTGAGCATCTACATTAAACCAAGTTCCCAAGCTAGCGCTATAGTTTAAGTCACCACTGGAACCAGCTGCTAATAATTCCACTGAGGGTAAAGACAGATAACCATTAAAACGGTTAAAACTCACACCTATGAGGTCAACTCTAGTCAGTTCAAAATAATCAAATGCCAAATCAAATGTGCGGACTGGAAGTGGGACGATAGTATTATCTGCCGAACTAAATTTTTGTACAAATTGTCTGCCTTGGGAGTTAGTTAAAATAACTTCAGCAGCACTAGATTCGTTAACAGGATCGATGCCAGTATTATTTAAAGGAATTTGATTGCCAATGAAAGTCAAAGGGCCAAATCTTTCATTAGAAAGTCTCAGAGTTGAAAAGAATGTATCACCTGGATCTAAAAGTTGAATATCTCTTTCTAAAAATTGAACGGCGCGTTTGTGATTTCCTGTCCTCAGGGTCAATATATTAGAGTTATTGGGAGTAATTTTACTCTCAATTGTCATATTCCCAGATACTTGTTCTAGGTTACTGGCTGCATTGGAATAAGCTAAAGTGCGATTCAGCCTGTTATTAATTAGTCTTCTTTGATTTGGTGTTGATTTTGTATTTAATTCAGCAAAATTGTCTCCGTTTTGAAATCTTTCTCGTGCTTCTGCTAAACTCTCGTCAAGATTGTCTATTTTAACAAAGTTAAAAATTCCACCTAATGCCAGTCCTAAAGTAGAATTAACTGTTTGTATACCATCAATACTAAAATCATTAAAATTAGCTGTAATTGAGAATCCTGGACTAGCAAAAACATTAGAATAATTGGCACTAATTTTTTCTGGATCGTATTGAATAATGGTGCGATTGTGAGGATAGCTAGCATATAATCTATGCCAATTAGAAGTTCTTTGTGGAGCCTGAGATAAAATTTCAAATTGGGGGTCTCTTTTGCCAAAAGAAACCCAAAATAAAGAATTTAAATAACTTAAATCTCTCTCAGTTTGTGTGAGGTAAGGGTTGACTGCTATATTTAATAAATCAGGGTTATCAAAACTACCCCGCTGAGCAATCTTAGCACCTGGTAATGAAGAAACAGGAGCAGTAAAACCAAAGCCTTCACCTGTTAAAATATCGCCCCAAAAAATACCAGCTGCTTCTAGAGCAGAATTAGGAATAATTTCGCCTAGTTGGAGTCTAACATTTCCACCATCTAATAGAGGCTTTAAATTTGTAGTGGGAAAGGCTTGTAAAATTCGAGGGCTATTGGTAGCGTCTAATAAATCAAATAAAGCTCCGCCACCTTGACTACTTAAAGTTGAACCACTACCAAGAATTGGGGTAGGATTTCTCAAAATTGTGACGTTAGGATCTTCAGGATTAACTCCGCTATTAATTATTACTCTACCAGCAGGTACTCCTTCAGGATTAATTATTTGTCCTGCTATAGAAACGATAGAAAAATTATCAACTCCAGCCTCACCCATTAATTCGTCGAAATTTACAGGTAAAGTATTCAGAGATTGTAAACCCCAAAATGCTTGGGTTGATGTCATATTTTGGGTACTATAGTTTTCAGAAGCTCTCCCTTGGTAAAGAATACCTGCTTGTGTACCTTTGGTTTCAATTACTAATCTATTGTTCTCGAGAACCCAGTAAAACTGGTCAGATTCGGGGAATTTTCCGTAGGTAAATTTTTCAATAATTTCATTATCTTCAGAAAATCTGATACTTAAATCTGTATCGATGTAATTTTCGTCTTTATTTGGTTTAAATAATTGAGGTTTAAAAGTCAGGTTATCTGTAGGGTTAGTAATCCAAGGGTATCTATTGGCACTGGAACTCAGAGCGTCAAGAATTATTTTCTTTTGGATTACTTGTTGCTGTTTTTTTGTTCGACGTAGTTTTTGGATTAGTAGTTGTTGCTGGAGAGTATATGGTTTTGCTGGATTTGAATTTGATGGTTGAATTATATCTGGTTGGGGTTTTTCTTCATTTTCTGCGGGTGGTTTGGCAGGGTTATCTTTATATTCTTCAATTGGGATAACATCAGCTATAATTAATTTGGGTAATTTTTTTGGCTTTTCTAAATTAGATTGAAATTTCTTTAAAGCTCGTTTTAAAATTTGTTGATTTTGTGAGCTATTTATTCGATCGGTTGTGATTAATAAACTGTTGTGATTATTTGTTAAATCAACATTATTTTGACTATTTACATTGGTGGCGATCGCAGATATTTCAATACATATAATACTGTAAAAAAATGTCGAGGATAACAAATATATCCCCAGAATTTTTACTTTTTTTTTGAATCTCATTAGGGAGATATTGCTAATTGTCTGACTTGATTTTTTCAAGGATTTCACAGTAAAAGATGTTGGGAACTCAAAGTATTTGACATTGACTAATGTCGGAAATAAATCATTATTTAATACTTAAATTTCTAATTTATTTTTGGTTTCTGTGGTTCGATGCACTCAACAGCGTTTCGGTAGATGTAGATAGTTCAAAAGCAAATTGTTTTATTCTCTTTACAAAGAATAAAAGGGGACTCAGCAGATTTACTGCAACAAGAGTGTAATTCTCGAACAAAAATTCAACCTCAGCAAAATCACCAAAGCTCAAAAATTGAGTTATTTTTTAGCCGTATAAATACGTAATTTAAAGATATTAAGTTAAAAAAGTGGAGTAAAAAACATGTTTCAGGCTACTCGCCGCCGTCTTGCGATTTGGTACACTGCGGTAACTGCGGTATTACTACTACTATTTGCAAGTGGCATTTATTTATACGTCCGCAGTACACTGATTGAGCGAATTGACGATACCCTCAACCATGTAGTGGAAATAGTAGAACGATGTCTAAAAACAAGCCCTTGTGCGTCTAGACTCATAATTGAGCCAGTCAATTCCGACGCTGATAAATTTCGCATTAATGTAGAGGCGAGTTTTCCTGACAATGCCGACAGCGTAGAAGATGACCACATTGACCTAGAATGGTTTAGCCCCACAGGTGAATTACTTTGGTCAACACTATCCGAACCTTTAAATATTCCCATTCATGGCAACCGCACTGGTGAAACTGTCCGTGTAGTCAAGGGAAAAAGTGAGACAGAGAAAACAGAAGATCGTAAACTCCTAACTCCTAACTCCTCACTCCTAACTCCCAACTCCCCACTCTTATTGCGACAAGTCACACAACGGGTGGAAGTAGGACGGCAAGTATTAGGATATCTGCGTGTCAGCCATCCTTGGTTTGAAGTTACTAAGCCGAGTCGTGAATTTATTTTTGATTTGGCGCTGGGTATTGGGTTAATGCTGGTTTCTGTGGGAGCAAGTGGCTGGTTTCTTTCAGGTAAAGCTATGGAACCAGTGGGTGAGTCATATCAGCGTCTCAAACAATTTACTGCTGATGCTTCTCATGAACTGAGAAGTCCCATTACTTTGATTCAAACCAATGTGCAAGTCGCCCTTGCTGACTTGGAATTAGCAGAAGCACAAACTACTGCTTCTTTGCAATATCGCCAGCAGTTAAAGATAGTGGAACGGTTAACACAGCGTTTGGGTAGGTTAGTCAACGATTTACTTTTTCTCGCAAGACAAGATAGTGGTATTAGCAAAGATGCCTTTGCACCTTGTCCGTTGGATGCTTTGTTGATGGAAGTACTTGAAGAACAACAACTGTTATTTCCAGAAAAACAAATAGCCTTGACTCTACACTTAGTCGATCCTCCCGCTTCGGAAACTAGCCAGAAATTACTAGAAAATTGGTTTACACTCGTGGGCAATTGGGATCAATTGGTGCGACTGTTCACAAATTTGATTACCAATGCCTTGCATTACACACCAGCAGGGGGACAGGTAAAAGTCGAATTGGCACGCATAGAGGGAATAAATCGGGTTTCTGGACGACGTTATACTGGCAGCCAGTTGCAAGTTAAAGTCAGTGATACTGGAGTGGGAATTCCACCAGAAGCATTACCGCGCTTGTTTGACCGCTTTTATCGGGTAGACCCTGCACGTACTCATACTGGGAATAAAGCTACTGCCAGTGTTACTGGTTCAGGATTAGGATTAGCGATCGCTGCTGCCATTGTCGAACATCACCAGGGTCACATTCAAGTTGAAAGCACCCAAGGCATTGGCACCACCTTCACCGTGACTTTACCAATAACTTTGGAGTCTTAAGGATACTCCAAAAAATAAATTATTCGGATTAAAGGGTTGAATGTTGACTGTTAACGGTTCATAGTCAACACTCAACAATAGTAAATTTGAGTTTTTCAGCCTTCAGAAGTAAGTTTTATGTCCAAAAAATATGATTTTCAAGTCTAGAGTTAGATGTAAAACACATAAATTATTTATTAATTTAAAAATGTAATTACTTTAGAACTCAAAATTCAAAAGTCAGAGTTGCTAAATAACTATGATTACATACCTAATTAATATACTTGTCTCGCTAAAATCCTGACAAATCGTGAAATTTGAGTTCTAAATTTTTACATTTAAAATTTTTCAAATCAGATAATCCAATTATTTTCAGGAGTTAATAATGGTTAATAATTCTGCAATTTTCCGCAAATCTGCTGAATTTTTAGGTGCTATTTGCGGAGGAGTACTAATCACCTTGCCAGCGATTCCTCAAGCACTGGCACAACAATCTACTCCTCGCGTTAATCCTTGTCCTAGTATTTTTTACGAAGAACCACATAACTCTCGCGTTGTAGTACCCCAAGGATGTCCTCCCAACGCGTTAACCCAAAGACTAGCAGCCCAAGGACTTCTCCCCGTCCCTGCGACTCCATCACCAGAACAAGCAAGATTGGGTGTAGGTGGAGAAGAACCTCCAGTACCACCACAACCAGGTGCTGTACCACCAGCCCCGGTTCCTCCAACCCAAGGACAAGTACCTCCAGTACCAGTACAATCACGACAAGCCCCTAGTGCTAGAATTGCACTGGCAAATGGTAGAGTTAACGTCAGATTGGTGAATGACACTGCGGCCAATATAACTTACCAAGTTATTGGCGATACCGCACCGCGATCGCTAGCAGGTAAATCCGATGTCACACTCCAAGGTCTAAGCGCACCAGTAACAGTAACATTTGAACGAGAAGATGGCGGACAACTGACGGTAACTCCACAACCCTCATCAGAAGCAGGAAACTTGGAAGTTACATTTAATGAAGCGACGGATGCAACGCAAGGCAGAAGTGCTATGAGAATCGAACCAAGCGGTTCAGTGTTTTTGAATTAAAAGAGAATTCAGTGGGGGACTTAAACCCAGCACTGATGCAAGAATGCTGGGCTAACTGCGGTAAATCCAAAATCCATAGGACTTACGCACAGGTAACGGAAAAACGTAGACGCATTAGCGAAGCAGTAGCGACGTTCGCGCAGCGTCTCGCAGAGAAGGAGCGTCAGCGGCTTGCCGCAGGCTACCGCGAAGGACGCATTCGCGCAGCGTCTCGTCAGAGAAGGACACAAAGGAATAATGGTTTCAGAGAGTTATTGCGTAAGTCCTAATCCAAAATTCCTTTACCGTCTGAGCATTTTAGTCAGCTTATCCACCAGTAGCACTTCTTGTTTGCTGTCTTCTAATTTTCGTGCCAGTATAATCGCTCTTTCATAAAAGTTACGAGCAGTGGGGTAATTACCTAACTGCTCGTATAATTGAGCATAGGATTCAAAAGATTTTAATTCTTCTCGCACATTTTGTAATTCTTTAGCGAGTATTAAACGCTCCTGTAATAAGTCAAAAGCCCGTTCGTGGCGACCAACACCACTGTGAACTGTAACTAAACCATCGATTGCCCTTAATTGATTGATGCGATCGCTATTAATTTTAGCAATCTGCATTGCTGCACCATAACTACCAATGGTATCTTGATAATTCCCCGCTGCTAAATAAGCATCACCCAAATTATTTAAGGTATTTGCCTCACCAATGGTATCACCAGTTTGACGGCGATAAATTAAGGCATTTTCATATAATTTAATTGCTTTGTTATAATCTCCCAACCTAGCTGCCACTAATCCCAAATTACTCAAAGATAGTCCTTGACCTTCAATATTTTTGACATTTTGAGCAATTGTAAATGCCTCTTGGGCAGTTTTACCAGCAGCAGCGAATTCTCCTTCTTGCAGTAGAAATGTAGTAATATTGTTCAGGACAAAAATCTGAGATTGAAAATCTTTAGTATCGCGAGCAATGGCTAATCCTCGCCGTAAAGCATCTTCCGCTTCTTTGGAACTACCTAGCTGGATATAAGCTTTAGCAAGCAAATTATAAGTTAAACCTTGGGCTTTTAGGTCACCAATTGAATGATATAGTTCTAGGGCTTGCAAGCAGGAAGTAATTGTTTTGTTGGCATATCCAGAAGCGTATTGTTGTTCAGCGATATGCAGCAAACTGTCTGCTTCATCTCTTGATTGTCGCCCAACAGAACTATTTAAAGGACGGTGGAGTTGTTCGGTAATATCAACCGCACCCGCCGCTATGGGAGTTAGCACAAAAGTAAACAATAAAAAGCCATACAAAAGTACTTGGTGATGAAAAATCCCAGTTACATCAACGTTTATCTTCTGCCTGGAAAATACAAGCTGTTGTCTCATAAAACTTACCCATCAAATTGCAGGCTTAAGTAGAAGGTCTAAAGTGAAGTTTTAAATTTAATTTGAAGACAACGAATACTCGCATTTATACGTAAGCTAAGCTGGAGAAAAATCTTCACCAAGATAAATAGCACGAATATCTGTAGGTAATTTGTCCTCTAGCATACGATAGCCTTCCTGAAGAAAATTGGCTACTTCGTTCGGGGCGATCGCTTCTCCTTCAGCTTGCAAATAAGCAGCAATTCTTGTGTCACTCCAATGAAAAGTTTGAGACATCAACACAATTAAGCGCAGAATTGGAGGTAATTGATCTAATGCTTGTTCTACATAACACCATAACGGCGGTGAAGTTGCTTCTAGAGAATAGTGAATTGCTTCTGTGGGTGGTACTTTAATCTCGTTGATACAAAAAGCAGTCATGTTAATTAACCAATTTTGCATGGTTAAAGCTTCTTGAGTGGATGCACCGCCACTTAAATTTAATCCACCGAGTTCATAGTAGATATGTCGCCAAGTGAGGGCGAACAGATAATCTGCTTGTACAGGCGATCGCGCCGAATGCCGAATTAAGGTATACACTATGGGGCTATAGCGGCAAAAAATCACTGTAAAATACTTGCCAGCATCAGGATACTGCTGAAACAGAGCCAGTAATTCATCGTCACTGTGATGAAACAGCGACTTAACCAGAGGGTGATTAGCT
>VFQR01002175.1_pt1 | contig 12980 bp, 15 predicted proteins | sample 3512321 | NCBI WGS metagenome assembly VFQR01 (sample SAMN10412374, study PRJNA504923) | tailings metagenome | isolation source: Relicate 3 Philex TSF1 revegetated site | place: Philippines: Tuba, Benguet | collected 2017-08-29
TAGAACACCTCCTGGTTCCTCAGTTGGTGCTCTCCACTTTTTCCGGGCAAGTCCAGATCGCCATAAACTTCTTGGCAGGCTGTGTGGTAGGCTCTGGTGATCGGGTCGTGGTCCAACGTGCCGGACCTGATGAGCTACTCAAGTTGAGGGCGGGGCCAGGACTTGGTTTCAAGGTGATTGTTGGTCTGCCTGATGGCACTGAGTTGATCCGACGCGATTGCGTCACAGAGGTCGGCCAACTGTGGTGTAGGGTCTCCTTGGAAAGCGCTCCCGGCCTGACGGGTTACGTTTCTGCAGACTATTTGGCGGCTCGCTAGGACAGGCTTCGATGGTTTAGATCGGCAGATCTGTCGTTAGTATGAAATGGAATTCGACGGAATGCGGAAGGCGCCACTTTGATCGTCAAAGCGATCACGGCGTGGCATGGTGGCGAGTGGATGCGGAAGAGATGTCCGGCTTCGTGCAGCATCTTGATCTGACTTCTTGATCGAATGAGTGCACAAGATCACGGTGATGAAGGAGCGAAATTGGGAGAAGGATATGGTCTGGAAAGCCCTCTTCGGCAAACCTGAGCCGCCACCAGTATCGACCATCGCGGACCTTCGGGCTGCGATCGACGGATTGCCGGATGATCTGCCAGTCTTTGTCCTCCGAGCGGGTCATACGGCGGGATGGGTCTTTGACTCCCCGCGTCAAGCGAAAATGCGTCGGGCGCGGCTTGTGTACGATCGAACAAAGGGCTGGGTTCGCGAGCGCGACGGTAGGGGTGAGTCAATCGATGTGTTCGTCGTTGGAATGCTATAGTGCTATAGTGAACTAACTGCTTAGCCCGCCTCACGCTGAAGCCTGAACTTACATAACATGGCTAGTGTTTGTCGTTGTCGGTTCGTTTGTCCTGATCCGATCACTGTGTCCACTGAGCAGGCAGCAGGCATTCACTGCTTCTCAAAGCGACCGCGAAACCCTTCCAGCGGCCATGCCAGGCGACCGTCGCGCTCGACAACCAGGTACATTCCACGGAATCTGCGGTCTGCAGGTGAGTGCTGGCGTGGGACGTTCGGCCTGCCCCTCACCTGGAGCTTCAAGACTTGGCCCTCCATTGACCAGCAGCCGCGGCCATATTGATCTATTGCGCCATATGCCAGCAGGAACTCGAACTGGCCGTCCGACTGCAGAATGAGTTGAGATCCGACCTCCATCTCGCCGTTCAAGACGTAGTACCCTGCTATCTCCGGGGCGCCCGGCGCACAGGGGGCCGCTTCGGCAGACAAAGTCGTCGCGACGAGGGCTAATGCGGTCAGAAAGGCTTGATTGGTTGGCTTCATGAGGGGTCGCTCCACGAATGGGACCAGTGTTTTCAAAAGCTTACAACGTCTACAGCCGCAAGACCTATTAGATAGACGTGCATGAGCAACACAGAATGTCGTTGCCATCTTTACTAGCGGCCCAAGAAACCGACGGCAGGCCACCGTGAAAAGTCTGCCGCGAAGGCTGCTCCATTTGTGCGAAACTGCTCCGCCTTGTCCAATGATTGACATACTCGGCGGTCCCAAAGAGCCTCTCAATTGAATAGTGGAAGGGGAAGACCTGTGCCTGTTACCGACATAATTCCGGACATCCACGGTCAGGCCGATAAGCTGCGTGTCGCCCTGCGCAACCTTGGGTGGAGGCAAAGGGGAGGGAGTTGGTCGCACCCGGAGCCTGATCGAAAGATCGTATTCCTTGGAGACTTCATCGATCGTGGGCCTGAGAACGATGCCGTCATCTGTATGGTGCGGGAACTGATGGATGCGGGGCGGGCGAGGGCCATCATGGGAAACCATGAGCTCAATGCGCTGCATTTTCACACCGCTGATCCGAAGAACAAGGGCAAGCCACTTCGCCCGCATGACGACAAGAATATCTCTCAGCATGCAAGCTTTCTAAGGGAGTTCCCGCTCGGTGCCGCCCGCACGAAGGACGTCTTGGGCTGGATGCGAGGCCTGCCTTTGTTCATTGAAGAGCATGACTTCCGTGCCGTGCATGCCGCGTGGATTGAACCTGCCATCCGGGATCTGCGCCACTACGCAAAGGATGGTGTCCTTGACGAGGAACAGCTCGTCCGAGCCGGGCGGAAGGGCGATGTTCTGCACGACATTGCTGAGAAGCTTACCAAGGGACCGGAATCGCCCCTCCCCGAAGGCTACTCGTTCACGGACAAAGGCGGGCACGTGCGCAAAGAGGCCCGCCTCAAATGGTGGAACGGCACTACGAAATCCTGGCGTGACGTCGCGCTATCCGTGCCGGACCCGTCACAGCTACCAGACGAACCCCTACCGGCGTCGCTGGTTGAAGGTGGCTACCCATCGGACGAACGCGCTGTGTTCTTTGGCCACTACTGGCTTTCCGGGAAACCGGTGCTTCAAAGCGTGAATGCCCTCTGCCTGGACTACTCGGCCGGGACGGACGGACCTCTCGTCGTCTATAGCCAGGAAGATGGAGCATCGACACTCGATTTGTCCAGGCTCACAGTGCACGGGCTGAACTGCAGCACCTGAGGCTCCAGTAAGAATGGTTATGATGGAGGGGGCCGGAGAATGGCATTGCCGACGAGCTCGGGGTTTCCTGCGACGCGGTGGTCCGCCACGCGACGAGCGATCAAGAACCGCTGGGTGTCTCGTGACCTGCGTTTTGTCGGACGCGGCCAGGGCAGACAGCCGGATGCGCGAGGAGCTTGCGCGTCGTTTCGCGTACGTCGAGGGCATGCTTGCCCAGCGGTTTAGGACCGCGCAGGACGTGGACGAACTGCCAGGGCACGATCTGGCGTCGCCGGCTGCAGTTGTCGGCGCCGCCGCTCTTGGGATGATGCTCAGAGCCCTGGCCGGCGTTGACGCCTCAGGCTTGCGGCAAATTGAAGCGATGGCCGTGGTCACCCGCAGCTGACCAGCCCTGCTATTGTGCCGCTACGGCATTGGCCGTGTCGGTACGCTGTTTCAGTCGGTGACCAACGCGGACAATGGCCTCGATCGCGGGCACCAGTTCGGCGCCAAGTTCCGTCAGCGCGTATTCCACCGAGGGTGGAGAGGTCGGCTTCACCTCACGCAGGATTACTCCGTTCGCCTCCAGCGCGCGCAGCCGCGATGTCAGCATCTTGGGCGAGACCCCGGGAATGTCACGCTTGAGTTCGCCGAACCGCCGCGGCCCACCCATCAGGTGCCATAGGATATTCGGCGTCCAGGCCCCCCAGATCAATGCAAGACACTCGGTCAAGGGGCAATCCGGCGGTGGGGCGGGCGAGTGGTTCTTGCGGAGCTTGAGCGGCATAGAAGCATTATCCGGTTTCCTGATGGTAACTGGATAATGCAGTTTCAAATGGAAAGCTAGTTTACAGAAGTGATCATCCTGCCCCACATCGGCGACGTCATGAACCAATCCACAAGGAACCGATCCATGCGACTCTACTTCAAGCCCGGCGCCTGTTCGCTGGCCTCACACATCGTGCTGCGCGAGGTTGGAGAGACCTTCGACACCGTGCAGGTGGATACTGCGGCCGGCTCCACTGCCGACGGGCGCGACTTCCGCCGGATCAACCCAAAGGGCTATGTACCGGTGCTGGAGCTCGATGACGGCCAGGTCCTGACCGAGGGCTCGGCCATCCTGCAGTTCATCGCCGACCGCAATCCCGAGGCGCGCCTTGCCCCGCCTGCTGGAACGCTGGAACGGGCGCGGGTGCAAGAGCATCTGAACTACGTCGCCAGCGAGGTCCACAAGGCCTATAGCGTCTTTTTCTCGGGCAAAGCGCTCGACGAGACAGCGCGCGCCGAGGCCGAGGATCGGGTTCTGGCTCGTCTGCGGCCGCTGGAGGCGGTCCTCTCGGACGGGCGCAGCTATCTGCTGGGCGACACCTTCACTGTTGCCGATGCCTATATCTTCGTCGTCGCCAGCTGGTCGCCGCATATTGGCCTCAGCCTCGCCGGCCTGCCGTACCTCATGGCTTTCCTCGGCCGTGTGCGTGGCCGCAGCGCGACCCAAGCCGCCCTGCGCGCCGAGGGCCTCGCGGCCTGACCGACCGTCGCTCCGGCACCGCGCTGGGTGCCGGAACCTGCACCAAGGAGACGCTAATGAGCGATACGATCAAGGACCTCCAGCAGGTCATCGCCACCTACTTCGACGGTCTTTTCAAGGCCGATGCCAATCTGCTGCGGCAAGTGTTCCACCCGAAGGCGATCTATGCCTGTGCCTCGGACGGCGACTTCCTGTTTCGGCAGATGGACGAGTACTTCGCGGTCGTTGAAAAGCGCATTTCGCCCCAGTCCCGAGGAGAAGCGCGCACCGACGCGATCCGTTCGATCGAACTGGCCGGCCCGGTGACGGCCCGCGCCACAGTCCACTGTTCGATCGGCGAGCGCTACTTCACTGACTTCCTGACCTTCGTCCACACCGGCGGCCGCTGGCAGATCATGGCCAAGGTGTTCCACTCCGAACCGCTCGCGCCACCAACCGCAGCCTGAACATCAAGGGAGGACCCCATGCCCTACGTAAACATCAAGATCACCCGCGAGGGCGCCACCCCAGACCAGAAGGCTGCCCTGATCCGCGGCGTGACCGATCTTCTGGTCGAAGTGCTGGACAAATCCCCGACCACCACATTCGTCGTGATAGACGAGGTCGCGATGGAGGACTGGGGGGTCGGCGGACTGCCCGTCGAGGCATACCGCCGCAGCTTGCGACCGGCATCATGACCGGCAGGAACACGGCGATCGTAACACCGCTGACGGCCGCGCTCGGCATTCGCCATCCGGTCCTGCTCGCCCCGATGGCGGGTATGAGCGGCGGGGCGCTGGCCGCCGCGGTCAGCCGGGCAGGTGGCCTCGGCCTGATCGGCGGCGGCTACGGTGACCGTGACTGGCTGGAGCGGGAAATCGCCGCCGCTGGCGATGCGCGGGTCGGCGTGGGGTTCATTCTCTGGGCACTGGAACGCCAGCCTGACCTCCTCGACCTCGCCCTTGATCGGGGGCCAGCGGCCGTGTTCCTGTCCTTCGGGGACTTCGGCCGCTTTGCCGGGCGGGTCAGGCGCGCGGGAATACCCCTGATCCTGCAAGTCCAGACACTGGCCCAGGCCCGCGTCGCGCTCGACGCGGGGGCCGACATCCTTGTCGCCCAAGGCACAGAGGCCGGGGGCCACGGCGGCGTCCGTGCCACACTGCCGCTTGTGCCGACGGTCGTGGACATCGCCGGCGACATACCCGTTGTTGCTGCTGGAGGGATCGCCGACGGACGCGGACTGGCGGCGGCATTGATGCTGGGGGCAGCGGGCGTACTCTGCGGGACAGCCTTCTACGCGGCGGCGGAGGCGCTTGTCCATCCGAAGGCGCGGGCCGCCGCACTCGCCGCCCGGGGCGACGAGACGACCCGCGGGCGCGTGTTCGACAAGGCGCGCGGCCTCGACTGGCCATCCGAATGGACGCTTCGGGCGCACAGCAATGCCTTCGAACGGGCCTGGCGTGGGCGTGAAGGGGCCATCGACGCGGTCACTCGCGCGGAATTCGCCGCAGCCGTCCGCACCGGCGACACCGAGACCATGCCGGTGATCGTCGGCGAGGCGATTGACCTCGTCCAGAGCGTCAGATCGGGCAGGGCGATAGTGCACGAGATCACCGGATCAGCAGCGAAACTGCTCGCCGGAGCGACAGGTCATCTCACCACCGATCCACCGGAAGCCAGCGCACCTTCGGGCAACAGGGCGGGAGCATCCCTTGCATCCGAATGACGATTTCATCCGCCGGATCGCCCTGCTCCTGACATCGGCCTCCTGGTTTGCCTCGCCCATGGCAGGCGTAGAGCGTTGGCTCCTCGACCAGATCGGCGGCCAAGTCGCGCGCGCCACGAGCCTCGTTCGCTATGCGCGACTGGTTATCGGGTCGTGGTCCAATGTGCCGGACCTGATGATCTACTCAAGCTGAGGGCGGAGCCGGGACTTGGTTTCAAGGTGATTGTTGGTCTGTCTGATAGCACTGAGTTGACCCGACGCGATTGCGTCACAGAGGTCGGCCAATTGTGGTGTAGGGTCTCCTTGGAAAGCGCTCCCGGCCTGACCGGATACGTATCCGCGGACTACCTGTCAGCCCGTTAGGCGTCGTACCCAGAAACGCACCGCCGCTGCTTTAGATGAGCGATGCGTTGGTCAACGAGAACACATGGCGTCAACCAGCACATCACCTTGAGCGAAGCCGGAAAGCTCTGCCTCCGCGCGGTTTAACGTTGGGGACAGGATCGCAGTTTCAGTAATGCGCCCGAACACTTTAGTTTGCATAGAGTATCGCCGTCACTATTTGTCCTTGTGGCTGGCCTATGAAATCACCAATTCCTCGGATACGGATTGTTTGATCTCCTTTGCGGAAGAAATAGATGCATTCACCTTCGCCTGCCCCCGCACAACTATCGGCTTCCGGGAGTTGGCAGGCTTCCGAGTAGCCGCAAAACTGCCCTTGTGGGCGGGGAACAGGTTCGTAACCTGACGCAATGAGACGCTCACGGACCTCAGAGTAGATCATTTCATGAACCGCGCCGCCGATCTCTGAAGGTGGGACCGGCGTATCGGCACGGCTGGCGGTCCCTTGCGGGCCAATTGAGTTTGGAACACCTGCCGAAATCGAGATCGGCGCATTTGGTGGCGTGGGACAGGCGGACGTCCAATGTGTCTCGCTGCTTCTGTACCCGAAATGGATCAGGGTGATTTCCAGATCACGCAGGATACTTCCCGCAACGGTCTGATCGGCAGTTCCGCAGATCGCCTTGAGATCCCGCTCGGCCGAATAGGCACCTACCGGGCTGACGATTGAGTCCCCCCAAGCCAAGTTGATGGCCAACTTTTCCTGCGTATCAATGAGCGATGTCAGGAAAACCTCGGGGGTGTTGCTGTCTGAAAGAGGAAAGTGAACAAAATCAATGCGCGCTATGCCGATGCAATGCTCACCGAAACAGTTGCCGCGCCATGTCCCTGTCAGGTCGGCGGGCATTTCCGCAAATGTTGTGCCCGGTTCGAAGGAAACGCCCTCCAGGAGGGGGACGCCGTCAAGACTGGGCTGGCAATCATGGTCAACCTTGATCGATACGAGCGAGACTTTCTGATCAAGGGTGATGTAATAAACTTGGCATTTCCCGATGGTAAAAATCATTTCGCCCATGGGTGAAAGTTCGGAAAACCTCTTCATGGGAGTTGGTCCCAGTCGTGCCTCCAGGTCTTCCGCCGTCTTTCCAAGCACTGCGGCCGAGGTCGCATAGGCCCAATCATCCTTTTCGTCGGACAATGCCGCCCAGCCGGACAGAGCAAAGCTCAATGACCCAAATACTCCGGCAGTAACGAACCTTGATATGCGAGACATTGAAAAGCTCCTGCTCTACTGCTGTTGAGGGACCGAAGACAGTGGCGGCCTAAAGGCGACAACCTTCTTTCCAAGCATTCTTTTCGGCTTCATAGTGCAGTGGCAGCAGATCGGGATTGGCGACGAGAGACAGGCTGCTCGATGCGGCTATCTTCTGCGCTGCAGGAGAATTGTACGGAATTCTTGCAACGCTGTCCCAAACCTCATTCATGTCATTGAATTCGGAAACGGCGTCTACGTCCACCCTTTCCCCGTCGATGATGAGGGCGACAGTGGCGTTCTGCTGAGGGGAGGTATGTCCCGTGTCCTGAAAGATCTCAATGGTTTGGCTGCCGATGTCGCAGCGGAGGATCAGGCCGACAAGTTCATTCTCTGAATATTCGGGAAAGAGCATACCCAGTGACCCGCCATTTTCATCGGTGAAGGCTGTCCAGTATCCATCCAGTTGAGCATGACTGGCTGATGCGGCTCCGAGAATAATTGAGAACGCCGTAAAGGCCGTTGTTGCGATCCGCATATGTGTCCTCTGTGAGAATGTGTCCTGCATTGATCCCGTGCGGGATGCCGTTCATCCGTTCGGTTAAGATGGCAAGATCCGGCAAGAGCAATGTGCCGATGATATGCCGCTTAGCCGTCGCGGGCGCCGCTGCCCGAGTCAATCTCCTCCTAGTAGTTGGTTATTCCGCAGATCAGGCCAATCTGTGCGCCAATTCCCGGGTTGCTGTCGGCCACGGAGGCGATCATCTGTCGGTCATAGGCGAGTTTGCCAATGCCGGGTCTGAGGGGTTCAAGTGCCCGATGCAGGCAGGCGCAGGAGGGACCCGAGAACTCGATCGAGCAGCTGCGGTCGAACAAGGGGGCGCGGGCTCCCGCTGTCTGATAACGTTCGCTTGCGGCGAGGGTCAGTGCATCAAAGAAAGGAGGCAACCAAGGATCGTCGCAGGATAGCTTGCCCGCAAGGGAGACGCCTTCGTTGAAGTTGACGGTCCCGGCGAATTGGCTGCGGAACGTGTCGAGCATGTCGGGGGCTGCGAATTCCGTGCCGAGACCCAGAAGGGTGCCTTGGGTCAGGAGGCCGCTGAGTTGCAGGAAGGTGGCCCCGGTCGGAAAGCCGCATTCTTCGTTCGATCCGGCCACGAGGCCGCCGAGAAAGCCGATTTCATCCTGCCGGAATGTCCGGCGTTGACCCGAGGCTATCGCCTCGAGCAATTCGGCGCGGCCCGGCGGGATGATCCGTGGCAACCCGATCCCAGCCATGATGTCACGCGCCCTGGCTGCACGGTCGCTGTCGGCCTGGGCTTCGGCCTGACGATCCAGCCTTTCGAGTTCCGCGATGGCCGGCGTCAGCAGATTGAGCGCGACCGTGGGGCGCGCCGCGGAGATCAACGGTGTCAAGCTGTCGATTGCAGAGACCAGCCCGCTCACGCTGGATTGCGGGGGGATCGTGGCAAGGGCCGCGGCGAGATCGGCTTCGGCCTGTTCCATGGCCGGGATCGGGTTTTCGCCCTGCACTTCGGCCACCGGAAGGGTGGCGTCAGTGACGGACGAGCCGTTCGCAAGGGCCCGCCTGCTCCGGACCAACTCATCCACGTTGATGACACCGTCAAGAAAGCCTGAACCCGGCAGGGCCGCGAGATCCGAGGCAGTCAACGCGCAAAGCGTGACGAAGCTTTCCGGAGGTTGAGGGGGGGAGAGCGTGCGCGCGAGGGCCGCCGCTTCGCGCGAGGTGGCGCCACGCCAATCATAGGAGGCCAGGGCAGGGTAGAATTCGCGCCGAAGATCGCGCGTGGCCTTGGCAGAGGCTTTGCCTGCGGCATACCACGGGCCAAGCGTCTGGTCGCAGGCGACGCTGAGGGGGCGTGTTTCGTTTGCCTGCCGCCGCCACAGGAACATCGGCATCAGTTCGCGGTCGAACAGTTCTCCTCGGATCAGATCGCCCGCCGTGCCCCCATCCAGAACCAGCGGGTAGAGCGCGGCATCATAGCTGCCAGAGGAGCGTTGCAGGGGCAGGAGGCCCACCCGTTCGCCCCGTCCCATCAGCGCCGAAGGCTGTAGTTTGCCGTTCAAGTAGAGATCGGCATCCATGAACCGGCCTTCGACATTGGCCGCGCTGGGGCGAAGGACGAGCGAGATGGAGATGGCCTCATCGGACCGCCTTTCAAAGGCGACGCCGTCCCATGCCCCGACCAGCGGGGCCAGTTCCGGCGGGAGGGGGGCTTGGCGGCTTGGGGCGCCTGCCTCTTGCGGGGTGAGCCGGGTCTGCCCGCAATTCGGAGAGCGGATGTTGACCATAAGCCGGTCGGCCTGGCGGAACGGATCCACCGAGATCCAGATCGGATTGCGATTGAGTGGGCCCGTTGCGGCTGGTTCGGCGTCGATCCTGAGGCCATAATTGTGCCGTCCCGGCGAAGTGCGCGCACGGATGAAGGTTGGTTCGGCGGCCTTAGGTTCCATCACCTCAATCAGAACGTCCCAGCCATCGGGATCGGGCTCTTGGAAGGTGAGCTTGAGGGAATTCAGCCCGTGGCAACCAAGCTTTGCCCCCCAAGTGGACGCTACCGGCGGCACACCAGATGGGCCCGATGCGGATGGCGCGGCCTTGCCCGTGCCCCCCACGTTGTCTGCCTGTGTGCCGGTTTCGGATTTCCGAGCCTGTTGCGTGGGGCGCGGCACGGCTTGGGGGTTGGCAATGGTGAATTCGTTGCAGCCCCCGGTGGCATGGCCTGAGATTGTCTTGCCATCAACCGAGAATGTGCCGTTCAGGCCGATCATCCGGAAGTCCTTCGGCTGCTTGATCCAGGCGATTGGCTTCATCTGAACGCGATTCGAACGTTCGTTGATCGTGATGCCAACAACAAACGAGCCGGAAGTGCCGTCAGGATACTCGAACGAGAATACGCCCTCGGGGCCTTGCCCGCTGATCGTGAGACGGGCTGTCTGGCTGGCGCATGAATAGCTGCCTTTCCATTCACCCGTCAGACCTGTCTCTGCCCATGCTGCACAAGGAAAGAACGCCCCGAGGAACAGGGCACAACGCAAGGCTAATTCTCTCAGGCCCATTCCGATTCCAAAGACTGGCACTAATGGTCAGTGCGACATATTCCAAATGCTCACAGAGGCTACGAATACGGCCGCCAGCGAGTCAAGAATGGCGCGGGCGATGGGACCTCTACATCAACGTGGGAAGACCAGTTCGGAGCAGGTTTGCGAGCCGGTTGGAGAAGGTTCGACGTCAGACCCGCGTCCACCGCCACTTGCCCTCGCGAAAGCGTTCTCCCCATCCGGCTGCGGCCGGATTTTTCCGTTGTATTCGGGGTTTATGCGGGGCGAGCTGTGCACTGGCCCCGGCGCCAGGACTAAGCTGAGTGTTCTCTCTCTGGCCCATTTCTCTCTGAAGCTGTGAACTGCGCCGGAAAGGTACAGAGCCATTAAGTTATTGGAAAATATAGCGTATCAGCCCCTGCCTTCGGGACTTCGATTTGGGTTCTGTTGAGGTCAGATGTCCCCGAGATCCAACTTTCGCCGGGCTGCACGCACACATTCAGCTTTCATCCCTTTCCCTGCCCCAAAGCGTGTTCTTCGTGAAATTCGACCGCGGCCAAGTCGCCTCATCAGGGACAAGCCCATAGCCGCGCGAGTCCGCAGTTTGTTGAGTATTGGATAGGTCTTCCAACCTTTGCTCTATGTCCGGATCATTTTTGCCCTGTGCAAGCACTATCGGTGTGAAATTCTTGCGCACCTGTATTGCCCGGATCTGCGGTGCCATATGACCGTAGGTGCGAGCGACCGTGTCAGCAGTGGCGTGTCCCAACTGCTGGGCAACAACGATGAGTGGGGTCGCCGCTTGAACCAGTTGACTAGCGTAGGTGTGCCGCAAGCCATGGAAAACAAACCCTTCAGGAAGGTCCGCTGAGACGACGGCATTGCGGAACAAGTGCTTGTAGCGTCCTCGCCAGGAAGTGCCGTCCTGGTGCAAAAACGCAGGTTCATCTTTGGCGCGACCCTGGGTGAGCTTCAGGAAGAACGCCATTCCCTCGTCTGGTAGGAAGACAAAGCGTGGCGGGCCGCTTTTCCTCGCGCCGACGTATATGCCGAAGACATCTTTGGCGACATCGCCAACCTTCAGATGATCGAGCTCGCTCACTCTGCACCCGGTGTAGAGCGCACCGAGTACGAGGCTGCGCAGATCGGCCCGGCAATGTTCGAGAAGGTGGCGGCATTCTTCCCGGTTGAGATAAAGCATCCTGGGCCGCGACCGGTTCGGCAGCCGACGGATACAGCGCCAAGCACGTTCATCGTCAGTTGCTCCGTTTTCCCAAGCCAGCTTGAACCCCATTCGGAGAATGCCCAGCAACGTGTTGGCGGTCGCCTTTCTGTTGCGCAGTTCTTCGTCTGAGAGAGAATGCAGAGGGCGACGAGGACCCCTGAGCTGATTGCCGCGTTTTGGGGGTGTCTCAAGCACATCTATGGTGAACTGCTTCGCGGCTAGTCCTTTGAAATCCGATAGCGCAACCGTCCCGATACTGGGCATGATGTGGTGATTGATCAGGCTGAGTAAGCCGTCAAACGTAGCCTTCGTGGCCGAAAGCCGTTTCCAGTCGATCAAGTCGCGCATGGCGTGTCCAACGGTGAAGACATTGCCCCACGGGCAGTAGTCCAATTCCGTCTTGCTGCCCTTGTCGTAGGGGTCGCTGGCAAGAAGGGAGATTTCTGGCTGGCTGAACCAGTCGGCCGCCGCGCAAAGTGCTTCTTCGTAGGTCAGGCCAGAACGGCCATCGTGTGCAATAGGACCGAGGTGCACTTGACGATAGCCACCGGTCTTCGTTCGAAAGCGTGCCACCCAACCGAGTGGGCGCGTTGTCCGCTTGACGACGCCAATGTGCCTGCAGAACTGCAGCACATGCCAATGTGGTTCAAACCTTACAGGCAGGCGATCAATCGTTTCTGGGTCGGAGAAGTCATAGTAACCGGTCATGGACTAAATCCTCATCTGATGATGCACTTGAAGACGGCGCGGTTCACAGCCGAAGCGCCCAGGGTCACTCGGCTCAAAAAAGCGCGGGGCCTTGAACCGCAGTCGACGCATCCTTTAGGCCAAGGCATACTTGCGGGGTTGCAAGCCATTGCGCTGTGCGGCAGTTTTTGAGCGAGCAACGAGTAAGGAATCTTAACTGTGTGGTTGACCAGAAGAATGCGTCAGACTTTTGCGATGGCCGGTCTGATCTTGTCGGCGTCCCTTGCGTATCTAGCGATATCCGACCCGAGGTATCTGATCGCTGCGGTTCTTGTGTATGGGCTGACGAAGGTGGGTATCCACACAATCCCCTGGCGAGGATAATGGAATGTCCTCGGCCGACGCGAGATGCGTTAGCTTCTTGTGATCTTTCTGATCATGAGGAACGCCAGCCATGTCACAGATGCTTCAGGCCCGTCTGGCCGGGCCGCAGGACACTATCGCATCCTGTCCATTCCAGACCACGCCAGAGATTGAACTGCTGTGACCCCCGATGCTCATCCGGCTGAGACCAGAGTCCTTTGTTGAACTTGGCGCGGTTGCGCCGACGGAGCAATGGGCGATCTGCGCAGCGATTCATGTGCGCGAAGCTGATCGCCCAT
>VFQR01002176.1_pt1 | contig 12978 bp, 9 predicted proteins | sample 3512321 | NCBI WGS metagenome assembly VFQR01 (sample SAMN10412374, study PRJNA504923) | tailings metagenome | isolation source: Relicate 3 Philex TSF1 revegetated site | place: Philippines: Tuba, Benguet | collected 2017-08-29
CAGTGTTGTTGCTATGGCGGTGGCTGCTGCGCCACCTGCAATTACTGGGACGATTCCGGGAATTGCTAAAGTACCAAGACCGACTAATAAGCCTGTTAAGCCGCCTAAGACACCACCTGTAGCTGCACCGGCTTTTGCACCCTCGTCTGCTTTATTACCTGCACCGATGTTTCTGTTATCTACACCAGCGATCCCATGACCATCATTATCTTTGGCAATAACTGAGATTCTACTCGTGGGGAAACCCGCATCTCGCAATTCTGTAATTGCTGCTTCTGCATCTCGACGATGAGCAAATACACCGATGGCGCGTTTGGTTGCTTGCACGGGAGTAGTTCCAGTTTGTACGGCTGTAGTTCCAGGAGCATAGCCACTTGCATCGAAAATTTGCCACTGTTGAATTCCGTGTTGGCTAATGATAGCCGCTGCACGTTGAATTTCAGCTTCACTTCCGTTAACGACGATGACGTAATCGCCTTGATTGATGCGCTCGTTATAGAAATGAGTGCGGTTATCTGGTAGTGTCCAGCGATTAGAGTCCCAGCGATCGCTTAGATGAATATCTGGAAATGATTCTCGTCGAGAAGAGTCTCTGTGAATTAAAGAAATTTGGCTCAAGGGAAAACCTGCTTTTCGCAAATCGCTAATTGCAGCTTCCGCATCTGGACGATGAGAAAAGTATCCTACTGCATATTTGCCGCTAACCGCATCGCGATGAGCAACACCTGTAGCTGAATGTACGTTATCTGGACGGTCGTAAATACCAAATTCTTCGATACCACGCTGACGTAATATTGCTTCTGCTCTGGCGATTTCAGCATCCGTACCATCAACGATCACTAAATACTGTCCTCGTTTGACGCGTTCGTCGTATACTCTGGCTCGTTCTTCAGGAATTCCTAAACCAATCAATGCACCAAGCAAACTACCAGCCACAGCACCGATACCTGCTCCAGCAAGAGTAGTAGCTAAAGCGGTTGCTGTAGCACCAGCCAGCATAATAGGCCCGATTCCTGGGATTGCTAAAGTACCAAGACCTACTAATAAGCCTGTTAATCCACCCAAAGCACCACCGGAAACTGCACCCACCGCAGCGCCTTCATCTGATTTATCACCAACGCGATCGCGTACTTCAGCACCAGCTATGTCATCACGCTCTCCATCTCGCGTAATCACAGATACTCTATTCATATCAAAGCCGACATTTTTCAATTCATGTAGCGCATGTTCAACATCTCTACGAGTAGAAAATACGCCGACAGCACGTTTATGTACACCTACAACCATTATTTTTCTCCAAAAACAGTAAAATCAATTATTCAAAAATTTATATAGCAATCTCATTTCAGTTGCGAACAATATTTGGTGTTGATTGTTGACTGTCAACGGTTAACAGTCAATAACTGTAACATGTAATATTTCACAAATTATTTGGGATTGCCATAGCTCGGTTATAGCTGGTATTAATCCCTATTAATACATGTTTATATTTATTTTTCCTCAATCCCTTGGAAGAAATTTTTTATCTATCAACAGGTATAGGTGGTTTTATCTAAATGAGTAAAAAATATGCGGTATTATTTATATTTTTTGTCTTAATTCACAAAAATATTTTGCTTTTTTACCTCTATATTCGACATAGCAAAAATTTATACAATTCAAAATATTTAATTAAAAAATAGTTATTGAAGAAGAATTCAGGAGTCAGAATTCAGAAGTCAGAATTCAGGAGTCAGAATCAATTAGTTTGCAGTACCACTTACAACTAATTTTAGAACGCTAAATTAAAAATTTAGTAGTGGTGCAAAAACGTCGTTTATTCATTTGCCACTCGTACATAATTCAATTCTGAATTCTGATAAATGACGCATATATTCTGTTTAAAAAAAGAAAAAATACATTCATTTTTTAGAGCAATATATACATATGTTAATGATTTAATAATGCTTAGCTTATCCTCAACTAACTAATACTTCACTTGTTAACTTTTTACGGTTAGTAGTTAACCGTCAACGGTCAACAGTCAACAAACTTATACGACTTTTGATGAAAAATTTTACTACCTTAGTAAGTGTAAAGTGAGTTCAATAAATATTTAGACTGATGAATAGACCATTTTATTAATCAAGTGGCTGTTTGATTGTATGCAAGTGAGAAAATAGTATGTTCCAAAGTATTCTAAGCGTATTAGGATGGCATTCCCTATCTTTTGGATTAGCACCTATGATTTTTGCTCAACAATTACTAACTCCAGAAGAAGCGTCTGTTCTTTTTGCTGGGCCTAAATTCCTAGTGGCCTTGTTGGCTGGAGTTTCAATGGCTTTAGCCTTTCAACTTTTATTTACAAACTTTTCTGTTGCTGTGGGAATTTCCTCTTGGGAAATTGATTCAGACGATGACGACGAACCACTAAAGCTAGGTAGTAAAATTCGTAACATTCAAGGTAAAGTCGGTTCTTGGGCACTAATAACCGCTAGTATTGCATTATTTATTGCTTGTTTTCTAGCGGTAAAACTTAGCTTAGTGGAAAATGCATTTCTCGGATCGGTTATCGGTATTGTCATCTGGTCTATTTATTTTTCAGTAATAATTTGGTTTGGTTCATCCGCAGTAGGTTCTTTAATTGGTTCCATTGCAAGTACTGTTAGTTCTGGTTTTCAAGCGTTGTTCGGTACAGCAAGCAGTGGTATTAGTGCTAATGCTGCTAAGCAACAATTGGTTTCCACCGCAGAAGAAGTTACAGCCGCAGTCCGGCGAGAATTAACTTCAGGCTTTGATGCTGAAAGTATTAGAAACACCTTGCAAAGTTCTTTAGCTTCTATCCAATTACCAAAATTGGATCTTAAAGAAATTCGTTCTCAATTTGACAAATTAATTCAAGATACAGATTTACAATCTGTTGTGAATAGCGATTTGTTGGAAAATGTCAATCGACAAACCTTTGTGGATTTAATTAGCGATCGCACTGATTTATCTCCAGAAGATATCAATACAATCGCTGAACAATTAGAAGGTGCTTGGCAACAAGCTTTAAATCGGAAAAATCCCACAAAACAAGTAATTAATTTACTGAAATCTGCCACTCCTGAAGAACTAAATTCAGAAAATTTAGGTGAAAGACTTCAAGAGTTAGTGACGGTTGGAGGTGGTAACGGCAAACAAAGTAATGGTGCAATCAAGCAAGCTGTTCAATATGGCTTGAGTGCAGCAGTACCAGCCGTGTTGGATAGAATAAACCTTTCTCATATCGATGTTAACAAAATTGCAACTCAGTTACAAAAACTAAAAGAGAAAGTTCAAGATGTCGATGTCGAAGAAATTACAGAACAGTTACAAAAGTTTAGAGAAGAAGCAACAGCAAGATTACCCATATCCCTGGAAAATACAATCAAAGCAGACGTAGAAGACTATATATTGAATTCGTTTCCTTGGCATTTTAACCGTATTACCCTAAAAGAAGAATTCCAAGAAGTCATCTATGATGTGAATGCAGATCCGGCAACTGTGAGACGCGAGTTAGAAGAAATTAATCAAAACTACTTTACCAATTTACTGAACCAACGGGGTGATATTGGTGAAGCTAGGGTAAAAGAAATTTCCGAACAAATGGAAAGCGCTCGTCAGGAAGTATTAGAAACTGTTAAACAGACCCAAAAGCGCGAAAAATCTGAGGATTTCCGCAGCCGTATTGCAGATTATCTGCGTTCAACTAACAAAGAAGAACTGAATCCTGAAGGTATACAAAAAGACTTTGCTAGGTTAGTTGAAGATCCAGAAGTTGGGTTTGAAGAATTGAGCGATCGCTTTCATCAATTTGACCGCGATACTTTTGTAAAATTGTTGCAACAACGTCAAGATATCAGCGAAGAAGAAGCTAACAATATCGTTAGTCAACTGGAACAAAATCGCGATAATATCTTGAATCGTGCCAGAGAATTACAAGAACAAGCAAAAACCAAAGCCGATGAATTGCGGCAAACAGTTGAAGATTATTTACGGAATACTAACAAAGAAGAACTCAATCCCGAAGCTATTAAACGGGACTTTAGAGTTTTACTAGAAGATCCGCAAGCTGGAATTTATCTTTTACGCTCGCGTTTATCGCAATTTGACCGCGATACACTGGTGAAACTCCTCACTCAACGGGGAGACTTAAGCGAAGAACAAATTAACCAAGTCCTCGACCAACTTGAAGCAGTGCGAGATAGCATTTTACAAGTACCCCAGCAGGCGAGAGAACAGTACGAAAAAACCACAACAGCCATTGCAGAATATCTCCGCAATACTAACTTAGAAGAACTCGACCCACAAGGTATTAGACGAGACTTGGAAAAATTACTAGATGACCCGAAAGCAGGTGCATTAGCATTGCGTCAACGCCTTTCTCATGTAGATCGAGAAACTTTGGTTAAACTTCTCAGTCAACGGGGAGACTTAAGCCAAGAACAAGTTAATCAAATTATCGATGGCGTACAAGATGCGATTCGCGATATCGTCAAAGCGCCACGACGTTTAGCAAAGCGTACCACCCAAACAATTGTAGATTTTGAAGGAAATCTTGAAGATTACCTGCGAAATACTAATAAAGAAGAACTCAACCCAGAGGCAATCAAACGCGATTTACAATTACTATTGTCTTCACCCCGCGCTGGAATTGGCAATTTAAGCGATCGCGCTGCTAAATTTGATCGTTCCACAATTGTGGCCTTGCTATCCCAACGCGAGGATATTTCAGAAGAAGAAGCTAACCAAATTGTGGATCGAATTGAATCTGTTCGCAATTCCATAGTTGAACAATTCCAGCAGATTCAACAACGGGTGCAGTCAGTATTGGATGGAATTTTTGCCAGAATTCGCAACTATCTTAACTCTCTGGATCGTCCAGAACTCGACTATGAAGGAATTAAGCAAGACTTTGGCAAAGTCTTTGACGATCCGCAAGCGGGATTTGAAGCCTTGCGCCATCGCCTGAGTCAATTCGATCGCGACACCCTAGTTGCTATTCTCAGTTCTCGTGAAGATATATCTCCAGCATACGCCAACCGCATCATCGACCAAATAGAAGCTGCACGGGATGGCGTATTACAACGAGCCGAACGCATCCAACAGGAAACACAAAAACGCCTAAAAGCGATGCAAGAACAAGCTAAAAAACAAGCCGAAGAAACCAAAAAAACCGTTGCTAATGCGGCTTGGTGGATATTTGGTACAGCCTTGACTTCCCTTGCGGCCAGTGCTGTTGCAGGTGCGATCGCAGTTACCGGGTTACCTATATTTTGGTAACGATGCACATTAGAGACGTTGCATTGCAACGTCTCTACATTTTTATCGATTTATTGGTTTGGTGGAGGAGGCCCTTGGCGATCGCCTTGAGGACGAGGTGGAATACCCAAAGCGTCTATCAATTGTTGTTCTGTAACTCCCAGTTTCGCCGCCGCCGCTTTCAAATCAGGACGAGGGGGACGTTGGCCTTGGCTTGGAGGATTAGCAGGTACTCCCAGCGCAGCTTTTAATTGTTGTTCTGTGACTCCCAACTTTGCCGCCGCCGCTTTAAAATCTAATCGAGGGGGACGGTGATTGCCATCGCCAGGAGGATTAGCAGGTACTCCCAGTGCATCCTTTAATTGTTGTTCTGTAACTCCCAACTTTGTCGCCGCCGCTTTCAAATCTGGTCGAGGTGGACGTTGGCCTGGACTTGGAGGATTAGCAGGGACTCCCAGCGCATCCTTTAATTGTTGTTCTGTAACTCCCAGTTTTGCCGCCGCCGCTTTCAAATCCGGGCGAGGTGGACGCTGTCTTTCTGAGGGTGGTTGCTTGGGAGTATCTGTTGCCTGTGCGATTTGCTGGAACTGATTAGCGGCATTTGCTTGGTGAAGTGAAATAAAACCAAATGTACCAAACCAAACGGGAATTGCTGTTAGCACTAATATTTGACGAATATTCATAATCAATACCTCAAAGATAGATTGTTTACATTTCTGATTGAACTAACCGAAAATTACAGTTTGCCTTGCTTGTGAATTACAATTTTGTAATTTTTTTTAAGTAAATATAAACACTGAAAAAAATTACGTAATCTCCAACCCCACATCAAAAGTTCCTGCGTAACCTTCTTTGTTCTGAACGAGTTTGAGTAACATTTGTTCGCCACCATCAGTAAAAATTCTGTCATCAGCATTTTTTTGGGTGCGCTGTCCTTTGCTGGCGTAAGGTGCTTTTTGATGTACGTCATCGGTAATTGAATCGTCAAAATATAGCTGTGACGTAAACTCATAACGCTGCCCAGATATGCCATCGGTGCGAACCTTAAAGTGGATATGCACGGTTCTGCCTTCATACCAACCAGGATAAATGGTTGTAAACTTCACAGTTCCGTTAGTGTCACTGACTTGATAACCGCGTAAGAACTTTTGACCGGCAGTATTGAAACTGGGATCTGCCACATCCGAATAAATACCTAATGCATCACAATGCCAAATATCTACCATTGCATTGACAAGCGGCGTACACCCACCACTGTCAACTTGAGAAATATGCAGTGTCAAATCCAGCCGTGTCCCTGCCTTCACTGAATTATCCGCAGGATCGGAACGGATATCTGAGCGCTGGAGTTTTTCATCCACAAAATAGGGGCCTTCGGTCTGTTCTGGACTGACGACACACCCAGACACAGACGATGCAGAAACAGCTACAGTCTGCTTTCTCGGTATGCATCCAACCACAAGTATTGCCGTTCCAGTTGCCCTAAATAGAGCAAGTACATCTCTGCGACTGAAAATTCGAGCTAATTTATTTTTCATTGCTTTAGCTGTCTTGAAAATAACGTTGACTGTTCGCTGATGACTGCCAATCAAAAGGCGTGGGAAAAACTCATTCCTTCTGTGGATGAGATGAACACGCCTTTTTCAGTCGTTAACAGCCAACAGTCAACCGTCAACAGTCCACTAAACCATCACTCAAAGATAACAAGTTGCAATTAACGGTTATTGTGTGGTCTTTGATTTTGATTTACGTCGCGATCGTGAGGTTTTGGGGAACGTTTTTGCTCCTGTGGGCGTCGTTGTTGATGTTTGATTTGTGGTTTTTTATCTGGTTTTGACAATTCATTTTGCGGTCTTGGGCGTTGTTGTGAAATTTCTGGTCTGGGTTTGGCTGGAGATTGGGCATTTGCTTGATTGGGTGCAACAAAACCAAATGTACCAATTACAAAAGGAATTGTTGCTAAAGCTAAGACTCGACGAATATTCATGATTGTTAACCTCAAAATTGTTGCTTACATTTATCAGGACTTACGCAAAAACTCTTTGAAACCCTCTTTACTTCGTGTTCTTTGTGTACTTCGCGGTTCGTTTTTGCATTATTTTGCGTAAGTCCTATTTATGATTAAGCAACCTCAAAATTACAAATTCCTTGGTTTATAAATTACATTTTTGTAATTTGAACCCAAAGTCAATGAATTTAAAATAGAAGAATATTTATCAAGTAATCAATATTTATTTTGTGAACATTTTATTTGTGGAAGATGAAGCCAAAATTGCTAACTTTGTCCGGGCTGGATTGAAGGAGCAGGGATTTGTCGTAGACTACTGTGACAACGGCGATGAAGGATATCTACGGGCATTAGATAACGAATACGATGCCATCGTACTGGATATCATGGTGCCGGGTAGGGATGGGCTATCAATTCTCAAACAACTACGGCACTCAGGGCGGAATACTCCAGTGATTTTATTAACAGCTCGTAACGAACTCGACGATCGCCTGTCTGGATTAAATTTAGGAGCCGATGATTACATAGCCAAACCGTTTTTTGTGGAAGAATTAGCCGCTAGAATTCATGCCGTTGTGCGCCGGAGTGTAGGCGAACGCCAAAATATGCTTGTGGTGGGGTCGCTTAAACTCGATCGCATCACGCGGGAAGTTACCTACAATCAACGAGCCATCGAACTTACCACCCGTGAGTTTAACCTGCTAGAGTATCTCATGCGCTCTCCCGGACGAGTCTTTACCCGCACTCAAATCCTGGAACATGTTTGGGGCTACGACTTTAACCCCAACACTAACGTCGTCGATGTTTGTATCCAGCGAATTCGCAAAAAAATTGACCCCCTTGATGAAGCAAACTTAATTGAAAGCATTCGTGGAGTTGGATATCGGTTCCGCAAACCAGACAATGAATCAATTCAAAATTCAAAATGATGCTTGCAGACACGGCTTAGCTGCCCTAACAAAATTCCAAATTCAATACAGCCACGCCACTTGTCGGCGAGATTTTAAACCTAGCTTTTTTATCAACTATGAAGCGTCCATCGTTTCGATTGCGAATTGCCTTATTGTCTGCGGGTTTAGCTGGAAGTGCATTAGTTGGGTTTGGTGCAGTTTCTTGGTTTCAGATTTACGAGGCTAAAATCAGTCGCCTTGATGCAGAACTGTTAAATCAATTAATGCGGGCAAGTCGTCCGCCGGAACGTCCCCCTGAAGTAGAACGATGGCAACGCTACGAAGACTCATTAACCCATAGCTTAGGAACAAATACAAAGACTCCGGTTGCAGTGTTAGTGCTGGATACCAACAGCAAAACTGTTTACCAATCCGACCAAGTGCAAGCTGACTTCGACTTGAATCGTGTGTTGCTTGGACAGATAGAGTTAACACCTCTGCCACCTCCCCTGAATAGAGAACGACCCCCAATACCTGAAAATCCAAATCGCAATCGACCTTTGCTTCCCCCACGCCCGCCTCAATTTGTCTCGCAGCACACAACAACAGGAACGTGGCGGATTGGGGCAGCTAGATTTCCCAATGGTCAAGTTGCTATTGCCGTTAGTCTACAAGCCGTCAATCAAGAGATGGCAACTATTCGCAATATCTTTGTTGTCTCAATTCCGGGGGCGCTTTTGCTAGTTGCTGCCGGCGCATGGGTAGTTGCTGGTAGTGCCTTGCGTCCCATCCATCAATTAACAGGCGTCATTCAACAAGTAACCGTCCAAGGACTAGATCGGCGAATTCCCATTGGGACAACTGATGTTGAATTTGTGGAGTTGATTCGCGTATTTAACCAAATGCTGGAACGCCTAGAACGCAGTTTTACCCAAGCTTCTCGCTTCAGTGCTGATGCTGCTCACGAACTGAAAACCCCACTCACCATTCTCCAAGGCGAACTAGAACGAACGCTACAACAAGTTGAACCTGGATCGGAAGTGCAACAGCGCTTAAGCAACCTTTTGGACGAAGTGGGTCGTTTAAGCAGCATCATGCGAAAACTTTTGCTATTGTCTTTAGCAGATGCAGGACAAATGAGTTTGTATTTGGTTGCAGTGGATATGTCTGAATTGCTGATGGAAATGGTAGAAGATGTAGAACTGCTGTCTCCTCATTTGAGGGTGCAAAGCAACATTCCTCATGGTCTCAAGGTACAGGGCGATCGCGATCTCTTGATTCAAGTCCTGCAAAATTTATTAAGTAATGCCATTAAATATAATCTTCCCAACGGTTGGATAGAAATTCAGGCTTATCAAACTCAAACAAAGCTGCATATCAAGATTATTAACGCATCCAAAGATATTCCAGCCAGCGATCGCTCCCGGCTTTTTGACCGCTTTTATCGTGGCGATCGTGCCCACACCCGCAAAGTCGAAGGAATCGGACTCGGACTGAGTTTAGCCCGTGAAATTGTCCGGGCACATGGTGGCGACCTGATCCTTGATTCAACAACATCTATGGGTCAAACGGCATTTACCCTGACTTTGCCGCAATATACTTTGGTTAAGGGAAATCCAAAAATAAATTCCGTTTAAAACATTGACTGTTGACTGTAAAGCGTCAACAGTCAACAATCTTGTATGTGAGTCCCTACATCTTCAAACTTACCTTGCTCTCGATCCTGCTTGCTGGAGTAACGATCCAAGTTGCTGTACTTTTGCTGCGACATCAGCAGGGAGATCTGCCGCAGCTCCTCTTGTATCCTCACCTAAGTCAATGAGGATTCTAGAAATAGCCGCAGTATCCCGGCTTTGGATAGCTTGTTTGAGTTCACCCAAGTCTTCGGCAATGTCATTACCTTCAAGCTTTTGCTGCCAAGCATCAATAATGGCTAAAGCATCATTCTTTTGAATTTTGCTTAGATCTTGTTGCAAAGCAGCAATGGTGGTGTCGAGATTGACAGATTGAATTGGATTAACCATGAGAAATTCCTTTGTTGAGTTGATATTGGTTGAACAAAATCGCAACTCTCCCACACCCCCTTAATATTTCTCAATGTCATAGCTGAAATCTTCATTCTTAAGGCATACACAGTGGGCATAATCGATGACATTATCAATTGTGTTCTATTTAACAATCAAGATTTCAAAGTCAGGTGACATAACATTCAACATTAGACCTCTTGCAAAAGTAACTTTTGCTCATAGGGGGGAAAGGGAAAAGGGTTTTTATTTGCCCTTTCCCTGGTTGGTGAGCTTGTCGAACCATTAACCCTTACCCTTTTCCCCACTTCTGTTAGAAGTCTATTCATCAGTCAACCACTGACTAGTGTTATCCTTTTGTTGGTATATTTTTAACTTTGCGGGACAGATGTTGCAGCACAAGATTTTAGCTGATTCATACTAGGAGTGGGGATACCAAGGCTATGTCTACAGAAAACCTCACGCGTATCTTATTTTCTAACTGGCAACGCACACTCCAGCCTTTTGACGTTGATGAACTAGCGGCTGATAAAGCTTTTAATCAGTTGATTACAGCTTACTCTAGCAGCGATCGCCATTACCACACGGCTAAACACATTCATCGCGTCCTCAATATGATTGAAATTTTGCACGGTTACACCAATAACCTAACTGCCGTTCAATTTGCTGCCTGGTTTCATGATGTGGTTTATGATACTCAGGCTGAAGATAATGAACAAAAAAGTGCTGACTATGCCGTTGAATTGTTGAGTAATTTAGGTATTTCAGAAAGTACTATCGCTACTGTGAGCCGCTTGATTTTGAACACTAAAAATCACCAAGCTACGATAGATGATTTCGATAGCCAAGTCTTACTAGATGCAGATTTAGCGATTTTTGCTGCTAGTCCAGTTGATTATGCAGAATACGCCTATGGTATTCGCCAGGAATATGACTGGGTATCAAAAGCGGAGTACATTGCAGGACGACGGCAGGTTTTAGAAAAATTTTTAAAGCGATCGCATATTTACTTTACGCCTTTAATGTTGGAGTTTGCCGAACCATTCGCCCGCAGTAATATTCACGAGGAAATTAAATATTTAGCTTCAGGATATAGTTTTTGATTAAAGCTATGTAATGACTTGTGAAATTTTTATTTCTATTGTAAGTGCCCTCGCAGTTTCTAATTCTCTACTGAAATGTTTATTGCTCCATCATTTCATGATATCGATCGACTCTTCTTTCTTCTATGGTGAATAGCCCTGGACTTTGAGGGTTTGTGAATATTATGCAAAATCTATTGACAATGTATTGATAAATATCATAATAATTAGGTGATTTTGCCGCCTTAATGACAATTTTAAGTGTTCTTACCTCAATCGGTCGATCGGCTAGTGGTCTATCGCATTAATTATGATGCGTAATCAAATTTCTAAATTGGTAACTCATCAAAATTAATGATCTCTGGAAAAAGCTTGCAACATTTAATTACAAACTTAATCACAGAATTTATTTGTCTAATTTTCATTGAATTATGTGATTTTGGTATTGCTGAATCAAGATGTAAAAAAGTAGGGAAAAGTTTAGCAATCCTTGTCTCCCTATGGCAAAAGCAAAATCATAGTCCAATTGAATAACGTCCACATATTGCATGAGTTGTGAAAACTCGATTTTTGACAACTAATCAGCAAGTATCTAAATTTTTTGTCTAAAAACTGCATTTTCCCAGCTTGGTTAAAATTAACCACCGTCACTCCATTAAGGTGATGAGTTTATGGCTAACCAAACTAAATACATTTGGCATTACTCCCTGACTAACAAAAAATAAGCACAGGAGAAAAAATCATGGCTAATTTATCATTCAACCTCTCTGACCTAAATGGTAAAAATGGCTTTGTCATCAACAGCATTGCTGCAAATGAGGGCTTAGGTTACAGAGTCAGCAATGCAGGGGACATCAATAACGATGGTATTGAAGACCTGATTATTAGGGGAAATAGCAAAAATTATGTGGTATTTGGGAAAACAAATCTTGGCAGTGCTGGCACTTTCAACCTTTCATCTCTAAACGGTGCTAACGGGTTCACCATTAACAATTCAGGTTCTCCGGTTAGCAATGGCGGGGACATCAATAACGATGGTATTGATGATTTACTGATTTTTGACGGGAGAGAAGTGTATGTAGTATTTGGAGCGACAAATCTGGGCGGTAGCGGCACTCTTAATTTTTCGTCAGTTAATGGCACTAATGGTGTTGTGATTAGTATTTATGGTGAGGATATTTCACTCAGCTATTCTGAAGATATCTCACTCAGCAATGTAGGGGACATCAATGGTGATAGTATTGACGACCTGATTTTTAACAGCGTTTTTACCTTCATCACCCCAGACCGGGAAGCCAATGTATTTGATGTTAATTTTAGCTCTGTGGTGTTTGGGGGAAGTAATGTAGGGAGTAGCGGTAGGTTCTTAAATTCTTTCGATGGCACTAATGGCTTCTCCAGCCAAAATACCAGATTCAGCAAAGTAGGAGACATTAACGGTGATGGCATTGATGACTTGATTGTTAATGGTAACCGTGTAGTCTTTGGGGCGACGAACATAGGTGGTAATGGTTACTTTGATTTATATGATAATAATGATGGCTTTTCCATTACTAGCTCCACCGTTTATCCCTTCTTCATTAATGCCAAAGTAGGGGACTTCAACGGTGATGGTATTGACGACCTGCTCGTTGGCTCACTTGAGCAAACCTATGTAGTATTTGGTGGAAAGAATCTGGGCAGTAGCGGCACCCTGAATCTCTCAGACTTAA
>VFQR01002177.1_pt1 | contig 12974 bp, 17 predicted proteins | sample 3512321 | NCBI WGS metagenome assembly VFQR01 (sample SAMN10412374, study PRJNA504923) | tailings metagenome | isolation source: Relicate 3 Philex TSF1 revegetated site | place: Philippines: Tuba, Benguet | collected 2017-08-29
GAAGAGAAGTTTATACACAGTACATGAAAGCTTGGTTGTAAAAGCGATTGGTAAGTTAGCTGATGCTGAACTGCTAGAAAAATCTTTAAGAGGTTGGCTGGGGTTGTAATACGAGCCAGCAGCCGAGTATTTTTGCGATCGCACTCACTCTTTCATAACAAGCGATCGCAACATATAAATTGCTTTTATTTTTTCACGATATCATAATATGATATCGTATAATTGATGATTAGACAAAACTAAACTATAAGATGGCTGTAATTGTATTGATTAAATGGATCTCAATAACAAACAACGTCAGATTCTAGAGTTAATTTTTACAAATCCTGTACCATCTAATATTCTTTGGAAAGATATTGAAAGTTTATTTATAGCTTTAGGTGCTGATATTACTCAAGGTAGAGGTTCGCGGGTTCGTGTGAAATTAAATGATGTGAAAGCTGTTTTTCACGAACCACATCCTCAAAATGAAACTGATAAAGGAGCAGTTAAATCTGTTAGAGAACTTTTGATTAAAGCAGGAATTGAAATATGATGACTTATAAGGGATACACAGCTAGTTTAGAAGTAGATGTAGAGGCAGGAATACTTTTTGGTCAAGTCTTAGATATTAATGACGTGATTACCTTTAAAGCAAAAACTGTAGATGAAGCGCGTCAAGAATTTCAAAATTCTGTTGATGATTATCTTGCGTTTTGTGAAGAACTAGGAGAGGAGCCTGATAAACCATTCTCTGGTAAACTCCCATTCCGTACAACTCCAGAACACCATAGGAAAATATTTATTGCTGCTAAAAAGGCTGGCAAAAGCATAAATGCTTGGATGGATGAAATCTTAACTGGTGCTGCGGATAAAGTAATCAATACTTAGAGTGAATCATCCTAAATATGTTTTTCCCTCAAGTGCATTCGCCTTTGGATTTTTATCGGAATATTCAAGTTTAAATTTTTCTATGAATGCGTTAACTATCAACTTTGCTCCTGTTCTTAAAATAACAGATGAGCAATTCTTCCAGTTATGTCAGATAAATGAATTAATCAGATTTGAGCGTAATGCTGATGGCATATTGCTGCTAATGCCTCTAGTCGGAGGTTTAACCAGCAACCGCAATGCTAACTTAACTGCTCAACTTGGAGTGTGGAATCATGATGAATCACTAGGTATAGCTTTTGGTTCTTCAGTTGGGTTTATTTTACCAAATGGGGCAGTTCGTTCACCTAACGCATCTTGGTTAAGACGCGATAAATGGGATTCTCTCACACAGGAGCAAAAAGAGAAATTTCCGCCTCTATGTCCTGATTTTGTAGTAAAGTTGCGTTCTCATACTGATTGTTTAAAAAGACTACAAAATAATATGCAAGAGTACCGAGACAACGGTGCTAGATTAGGTTGGCTAATTGATTTAGAAACTCGGCAAGTAGAAATTTATCGTTTTGGTAGAGATGTTGAAGTACTGCAATCTCCTGCTAGTTTATCAGGAGAAGATGTGCTACCGGAATTTGTACTTAATCTTAAAGATATCTGGTGAATTGATTAAAATACAAAGTGCGATCGCACCACTGTTCCACAACAGGTAATGTGTAATGACAAGCTACTATGCGTCTACGCTTTATTGGTGAGGTTTTATGCAAAGCCATCGCCGACAATGCAATTATAAAATTAGCGATCGCTTTTCGGTCAGTGAGGAGGTGCGTTAGCCTAGCTTACTGTAGATATCGCTTGCGTTATATAATAATCGATCGTATCCAGATTTGTTATATAAAATTGACTATCAGTATTGAGCAAATACAGCAACTTAAAAAAATTATTACAAAATATAAAAATTTTGAATGCGTTGAATGCGCTCAAGCTATCCAAGATTACTTGATATTACAAAGCATTCACGGTAAACGGATAAAACTTTATACAGGTTCAGCCATAGGACGCAATAGTTATATTTATGATGAAACTGTTTCAGGGGATGCAATTTCTTTAAATGGTCGTCATCAAGGTATTGCAATTATAATAAATGAAATAGAAATGATTTTTGATAATCATCATCCTGATGGAATCAGCAGAGAGCAGTGGTTAGCTAACTTACTGTTTTATAATAAATTATATAATGGACAGCAATTCCAAGTTACAGAAGAAAGTTTTTAATATTTCAAAACTATGGAAAATAATTCTCATCATCTTCCTATAATTACAAATGAATATTTGTATGAAATGCTCGAAAAAATAAAACAAAAGCCAGGAATGTTTTTAGGTCAATGTTCAATTACCAGATTGAGAGCTTTTTTAGATGGATATATGGCTTGTAGGGAAGATTTAGGGTTATCACCGACTCAACAAGAGCTAGAATTTAATCAATTTCAAGATTGGATAGAGGGACGATTTAAAATCAGTTCTTCTCATAGCTGGGATAGTATTATTCTTTTTCATTCTGCGGATGAAAGAGATGCATTAAATAGCTTTTTTGAATTATTCGAGCAATTCCTGAATCGGGAAACTGATTTGCAGCAACAAGAACTCGATCGCCGAATTGCTGATTACGATTCAAATCCAGACAATGTGCTGACCTGGGAAGAAATCAAAGCGTCAATTCAAGCATAAAATCAAAGCATGACTATTGATAAAACAGATATGCTAAAAACGCTTTGGGCTACTGTTCGACAAGGAAAAATCGAACTGCTGGAATCAGCGGAATTACCGGAAGGAACAAGAGTGTTAGTAACTCTACTTCCTGATGATGAAACTGAATTTTGGCTTCAAGCTAGTCAAACATCACTCTCATCAGTTTGGGATAACCCTGAGGATGATGTCTATGCCCAATTACTCTAAAAATGACATCATTTTAGTTAAGTATCCCTTTTCAGATTTGTCCATTTCAAAAGTTAGACCTGCCGTTGTAGTCAGTGCGCCACACGTTTCTCAAGACATCCTAATCACGCCCTTGACGAGCAAAACTGGGGTATTACTAGAAGGTGAGTTTGTCTTGTCTGAGTGGTCAGCAGCAGGGCTAAACGTGGCTACAGCAGTTAAGAGAGGTTTATACACAGTACATCAAAGCTTGGTTGTAAAAGCGATCGGTAAGTTAGCTGATGCTGATGCTGAACTGTTAGAAAAATCTTTAAGAGGTTGGCTGGGGTTGTAATATGAGCCAGCAGCCGAGTATTTTTGCGATCGCACTCACTTTTTTATAACAAGCGATATGTAACGACAAGCTGCTACAAGTCTATATCTATGTTGCAATCATAAAAATAGCGATCGCTTTTAGGAATGTCCAAAATGCAGGATATCGCTTACTTGTTCAAAACAAGCGATGCTTAAGGCTGGCTACGCCTACGTATTTGCGACTTCGGACACTACATTTGCGACTTCGGGCACTACATTTGCGACTCTGGACACTACATTTGCGACTCTGGACACTACATTTGCGACTTTGGGCACTACATTTGCGACTTCGGACACTACATTTGCGACTTCGGACACTACATTTGCGACTTTGGGCACTACATTTGCGACTTTGGACACTACATTTGCGACTTTGGACACTACATTTGCGACTTTGGCGATCGCCTTCACATCACAGATTGTATTTATACTAAAACAACCAACACGAATAAACAGATTAATGAGTAAAAATACAGAAAAACTCTCAATTTTAACTCTTAATCAAATCCTCAAAACTACTCTTATCACGCATAAAGGCATTCCACTATCTTGAAAACATAACTATTCAAGAAATATTTTCCATGTCTGTAAAAACTCGCGGTTCTGCTGCTTTGGACAAAGCCCAACGTCGTCTCGCCTTGCTTAAATCCATTAATGAAAATCTAGATTTAGGACACGGATTAACAATTGAAGCTTACAGTCGCTACATTGATGATACACGTGCTACGCTAGAAGCCCATAATACCCTTTTGTCTAATCTTGATGAATCTCGTAAGACAATGGATCTCAAAGACAAAGGGCTTTCGGAACTATCTGAGAGGATGCTGAGTGCAGTCGCAAGTATCTACGGCAGAAATAGTATAGAGTATTTAAAAGCAGGTGGTTCTAATCGAAACCGGAGTAAGAGCAAAAAATCTATTACACAAGCTCCTTCAGTTGTAGCGATTTCCAGTAACGAATCCACCCCAATAATAACTAACGGCAAAGGTAGCTTAAGTAATATTTAAGTTTAAAAACCTTGCATTGACAATTTCTAACAACACAATAAATTAGAAAAAATAGGGATAAAACTATTCCCTATTCCCTCAACTCTATTCCCTGCCTTCACAAAAAGACTTTTTCAGCTAACCTTATTTAACTTCTTCATACCATATACCAACGGTTTCAAAAGCAGCATAGGCTAGCTTGAGAAAATTCACCACTCTTTGTTTGCTAATTATTCCAAATTCTTTATACTGTCTTGCATCGGCAAATGTTAATCTATGCTGGTCTATAATATTTCTTTCTTTATATGCAAGTTTGGGAAAATCTATAGCCTTAATATTATATTTTTTCACTACTTCTTGTATTGTCGCGTCAGAATTTACATGTTCCCAATCCTCGCATAAGCCTAAATTTCTGACTAATATATGAGGAACTTTGCCAGCATAGCTATTTACAGATTGCTTAAATAAATTTAAGCTGTCATATCCTCCCGTTGAAACAAACCATTTACAAAAATATACTCCTTGTGATTCTCCCAGTTCAATTAACTGATTTTTCTCAATCCATTCCTTGACTGCCCTATGAGATTGTGCTGCTAGATTAGCAATCACTGTCTTATTCATTGCAATCTCAAAGATTTTATCTGCCTTGTCAGCTTGTCTCTCATCTTCTGTAAACACTGCATACTGACATATACCCTTATACACCCCAGCTACATCTGGATTTGATCTATCGGTTTCTATTGGTATAAACGGCATATTCTTATCCAGGCAATACTGAATCATTGTTCTAGCGAATAGAGACTTGCCTACCCCTCCCTTTTCCCCATCGATCAAATGAATTGTTGGCATAGCTGCACTCCTTTATATTTAAACCCAGTATTGATTGTCGCTTAACATTGAGAATAATATTCAGATTTAACCGAAGATTCGCAATTTTGAAGGCAATTGCGACGTAATAATATCACGTTATTCAAAACTCAACTACCCCCACCAGGCGATTGGAAATCGCGGCTACACAGACGAAACCCACCTACGTGGGTTTGAAAATCTTGATTTGGTGTTAGTCAATGCAGGTGGATTAAGCTTTGTGTCGTAGCGAATTCTATTCACCCAATACTTTTTAAACATTCTCTAGGAGTTACCTTACCTTCAAAGGTTATTTATAGAAAATAAAATTCATGTAGGGTGTATTAGGCGCATATTTTCGATATGATTGGTCACGAAATAACTACTTAACGTCTAACGCACCGCCGCATGGATGGTGCGTTACAGCTCAATTTCATTGTCTTTAAGTTCCAAATCCTTTCATTTTTAATTATCTTTAGGGAACTCAAAAAAATAAATTATTCCGGTTAAAGCGTTGACTGTTAACTGTGAACGTCAACAGTCAACAGTCACAGTTAATAACCTGAGAATTTTTGTTAAGTAGATCGACTTAATTAAACATAAAACAATAGTAGGGTGCGTTGTCGCAAAGCGCAACGCACCTCACATTGATATAGTAGAATCTATAAAGGTGCGTTAGCCTACGGCATAACACACCCTACACTTATTTACATCTACATCTTACGTTTTTTTGGTTGAGCTACTTAAAAACGAACAATGACTTTACCGCGATTTTCACCGCTATATAAATATTCTACAGCGTCAACAATAGATTCAACGCCTTTGAATTCTGTTGAATCAACAGCAGGTTTAATTTTACCTGTTGAGATTAATTCCATCAATCGAGACTGTTTTTCTGGTAGATATTCTAAATAGTCAGTGAAGAGAAAGCCACGTAATGAAGCTGATTTCCATAGTAATTTGTTGTATATTCTTGGACGGTTTACCAATTCTAGTTCTGATGATAAATATTCAGAAATATATCCAACGATCGCTAGTCTACCGCGCCGTGCCAGGTTATCAACACATATATCAAATAACTCACTACCAACGCATTCATAAACTAAATCAATGCCTTGGGGATATTCTTTTTTGAGAACTTCATCGAGATTTTCTTGAGAATAATCGATCGCTCGATGACAGCCAAGTTGCTTGAGAAATTCCACTTTGGAGTGCGATCGACACGTTCCAATCACATGAGCGCCTGCAAGCAACGCCAGTTGCACAGCATAACTACCTGTACCACCTGCTGCGGCTGTTACCAATACTACATCACTGCTTTTGACTTCCCCAACAACTTCTAAACCAATGGCAGCAGTCATACCACTAGCCACAACAGTCAGTATTTCTGGAGTTGCTTGTTGAACAGGCATCACTTGAGTAGCATCCACCGCAAAATACTCGCGGTATCCACCTCCTATTTGCAAAGTAATAACATGGTCGCCTATGTGCAGATGTTGTACATCTTCACCAACAGCAACAACAACAGATGCAGCTTCAACTCCGATATCGAATGGTGGTGTATTTGTAAAATATACCCCCGCGGCAATATTGACATCTGAAGCATTGACTCCAGCATAAAGATTACGCACCACAACCTCATTGCCAGCAGGTATGGGAAAATCAGTTTCAACAATATCAACAGCGGCTCTAAAATTTCGGCTCAACTGTTTGACAACCAGTTTTTTATAAGTCTTGGGATTCATGATGATTTCCAATTCAACTTGAGAAGCTCTACCCATTGAGCGACAACGAACACATAATTCATAATTTACAATGCAGCCAGGATTTCATTCATTGAAAGTTAAATCCTGGCTGCCTCGTCAAACTTCTACAATAAATTGACAGACACTCAATACTCAATTATTGATGATACCTTGAAATGATGAAATTCGTAAAAATTTTCCAAATAAATAACTCGGTATTAATCGCCGTGACACTACTCGCATCGTTGATGCTAGTGCCAGCGAACATTGCTGGTACTGTGAAAAATTCAACCAATCCAGGCATTAAAATGTTTTCATTTAACCTCAGTTCCCAAAAATGGCAAAATCGCGTGTTATTGGTGTTTGCACCATCTGTTGATAACTATAACTATCAGCAACAAATAAAATTATTTGACCAGCACCAAGACGATTTTACACAGAGGGATTTAATTCTTGTTCGGGTTTTAGCAACAGATAAAAGCTATGCCAACGGACTGCCAATCGATGAGCCTTCCGCTGAAAATTTGCGAAATCGCTTTGGAATTGATAAAGGAAATTTTCGCGTCATTTTGGTGGGCAAAGATGGTGGTGTCAAGCGCCAAGATACTACACCAGTCCAAGCAACAGCAATTTTTGAACAAATAGATGCTATGCCCATGCGCCAACAAGAAATGCAAGAACGGGGCAGAAAATAGTTGATATAGTACTCAACCAATCTTTTTAGCTTTCACAGGAATCTCGATGGCAAATTTTGTGCCTTGTCCCACTGTGGACTCACACCAAAGATTACCGCCATGCTTCTCAGCTACAATTTGATAACTAATAAACAAACCCAAGCCAGTACCTTTGCCAACTGATTTAGTAGTGAAGAAAGGATCGAATAATTTAGAGGAAATTTCTGGGGGAATGCCTACTCCATTGTCAGAAATCACAATCATCACTTGGTTTGCATCAATTTGACTAGTCTGAATCCAGATGGTATTGAGGTTAACTGAAATTTCTTGGAATGAACGTACTTGGTTAGATTCTTCTAATGCATCAATAGCATTGCTCAAAAGATTCATAAAAACTTGATTGAGGGAGCCGGGATCGCATTCAATCAGTGGCAAACTAGTATATTCTTTAACAACCTGAATCTGTGGACGGTGAGTTGTTGCTTGCAAACGATATTGCAAAATCACCAAGGTACTATCAATCCCCTCATGAATGTCTACCGCTTTCAATCCTTCTTCATCCAAGCGCGAGAAGTTCCGCAACGATAACACAATAGTGGAAATGCGTTCGGTACCGACTTTCATGGACTGAAGAATGTTGGTTAAATCTGATTGTAAAAAATCCACCTCCAGCTTATCCAGTTCTACTTGGAGTGCTGGAGATGGGTTAGGGTAATGCTGTTGATAAATTTGCAATGCTGCGAGCAAATTTTCAATATACTCAGAAAGATAAATTAAGTTGCCATAAATAAAATTAACTGGGTTATTAATTTCATGAGCAACCCCCGCCACCATCTGTCCCAATGCAGACATTTTTTCACTATGAAGCATCTGTAATTGAGTTTGTTTTAGGGTTTGTAGAGTTTGCTTGAGAGCCGTATGCTTTTCATTTAATTCTTCAGTTCTCTGCTGGACTCGAACTTCCAGAGTTTCATTAGTGGTGGCTAATTCGGCAAAAGCTAAACGCAGGTTGGTTTGTGCTTGTGTTCGTTCTACGATGGTTGCCGTCAACACAAGAATCGTGAGTGTAATCACACCAATAAATGATTGCAGTTGCGCCAAAGATTGGTTGAGATCTTCACTGGCAAAACCACCTTTACCATTGACGGTGGCGATGGCAGCAATGGCAGCTACAATAAAATTGAACAACGTTGCACCCGGTTGTCCCAGTCGAAAAGCAGACCAAATCAACGTTGGAATCAACATGTATTCCAAGTGATATTCTTTACTAAAAACAATTTTGCTGCTCAAAATTACTAACCCCATTAAGATAACTGGCTCTGCTAGGATCAACCAAAATCTTAAACGGCGTAAGTTTACTGGAAACTGACGAATATGGCAGAGATTTTCAAAATCCTCTGAGGTTGAACTTAGAGATAACCATTGCCAGAGGGAATGTCGTTTTTTGTGAATGAATTGCTCCCAACTAAGCATAACTGGGGTAACGATAAAAATTCCTGAAACGTTGGAAATCCACCAGGTCAACCAAACTGTACCATAGGCTGTCCAGGGAACTTTACCACTCAATGCCAAGCAAGCCACTCCAACAGTTGCATTAATGTTCGGCCCCACCATACCGGCTAGAATCAAAAATTTGAACGTGTCGGGGACACGTTGTAACGGATAGCGGAGGTTGCTAGCTTTTCGTAGCAGGAAAGCCCCAAATATAGTGCCTAGAGTTGTTCCGATGGCAATTCCCATAACTGGTAGCGTTGAAATCACCAGAGATAAGAAACTTGTTGAATCTTGAAACGCCCAAAAGTTAGCAAAAAATGAACCCAGAAAAACACCGTACCCCATCCAGTTACCAAACAATAAAACAGCCCCAGCAGCAATTCCATCCGGCGGCCAAACTGGAGTCACATCTTGGGGTGTGGAGGCAAGATGACGCGAAATTTCAGCCATTTGATAGTAAGCGATCGCCAAAACAACTGTGCCTCCCATTTGCCTGAATGCAGAAGGGAATAAAGGCAATTTTTGTTCAATCATTTGTTTATTGACTGCTTGCTTGCTGTTAACGTTTCTTTCTAAACATAGAATGCCCGTTTTTTCTAAGCTTCAGAACAAAAAGTAGCCTAAAATTAATTGAGAAAAATTTCTCAAATATAATCTCAACTAAATTGCACTCAAAGATAGTAATTTAGTCTGGGAGTAGGGAATGGGGAGGAGCCACTTGCTCAGCAAGTGGCGTTAGTCAGTAAGAATATTCTGTTTAACTCCATTGCCAAGAATAATAACTATCCTGAATCAAAACTTTAGATGCCCTCGTATGCTCTCTTCATTTCGATGTCTATCAAATTAATATTGATAGTAAATTACATAAATTACATTGCAAATAAATGATTTCTCAGACAAGTACAGGGAAATATTTTGCTGGAATGTTATGTAAGTAGGACTTACGCAAAAACCCTCTTAAACTCTCATTTCTCCGTGAACTCTGTGTCCTCTGTGGTAGCCTACGGCAAGCCGCTCCGCGTCTACGTTTTCCGTTGGCTGTGCGTAAGTCCTAGTAAGTTTGAAATTTCTGGAAATCTCCCATAAAAAGGGAGACTTTTACTCACACCAAAAAGGGTGTTTTTGTGAAGCAAGAATCTGTCGCTACACTGCACCAAGAGTGTAGCGGCAGAGTGTCAACTTAAGAAGATAAATATTGACCAATGGATGGTTTTTGACGACGCAGAGCAGTCATGGCTTGCTGCTGGATTTGGCGGACTCGTTCTCGACTAACATTGAGCTTCTCTCCAATCTGAGCCAAACTTCGTTCTTGATTATCCAATAGTCCAAAGCGTAAGATTAATACTTCGCGCTGTACGGGTTTGAGCGATGCCAACAAATCATTCAAGTCTTGGCGGAGCAATTCTTGAGTAATCTGGTCATTTGGCGAAATGCTTTCATCGCTGAGAAGTTCGCTAAGTTCTGTATCTTGGTTATCACCTACTCTTAAATCTAGAGAGATTGTCCCACTGGCGGCAGTGAGATATTCTCGAATCTGGCTTGGTTCCATGTCTAGTTTCTGAGCAATTTCAGCGACAGTGGCACGACGACCAAGTGTTTGAAACAGTTCTCGCTGTATCTTCTTAATTTGACTCAGCTTTTCGTTGACGTGAATTGGTAGTCTCACTGTACGGGATTTTTCAGCGATCGCTCTGGTAATCGCCTGACTAATCCACCAATATACATAAGTTGATAACTTATAGCCCCGGTTCGGATCGAACTTTTCTATCCCCCTTTGTAAACCGATTGCCCCTTCTTGAACCAAATCCAAAAACTCCAGATTGCGACGCTGGTATTTTTTAGCTATGGAAACCACTAGTCTGAGATTTGCCACGATCATCTTTTGCTTGGCTCGTTGTCCAAGCTGAAGTATCTGATTGACTTCCATTTCAGCTTTATTGACAAAATCAGCTAATTCTGATTGTGTTGGTTGACGATTTAATTGTTGACTAAGCTGTTGTTTTTGCTCCTCAATGGCAATCATTTGTTGTACTTGCCTGCCATAAGTTATTTCTTGGTCGGATGTTAATAAAGGGAACTGACCAATTTCTTGCAAATAGACGCGTACCATGTCAGAAGTCAGGCTGGACATACAACTTTAACATTTCTCTCAAATTAGACGAATTTAAAAGTATAAATCAAATAGCTTCACAAAAAATATCAACTGTGGAAAGCTATTTTATGCAACTATTCACCAGTGATTCCCTAAGGTCGCCCACAAAGCAGATCGTAACTTTAACGATAGACTAGTAAAAATTCTTTGAGGAAGTATTAATGAGGCTAGCCAATACGGTTCGGATAAGCAGTATGAACTTACCTTGTGGTCTGGGAAAAGGTTAAAGGGTAAAGGGTAAAGGATGTATTTGAAACCTTTACCCTTTGCCCTTTCCCCTTTAACCGAACCGTATTGTGAAGCTAGCAGTTCATACTGAGTTACAGTCAAAGATGTAATTTGGGCTGGAAGTGAGAATATTCCGTTTGAGAACAACATAGCATCAAGATGAGTAGGAAATCTCGAAAAGCATTGATTGGCATTACAACCTACGGACGGCAGGCAACATTACCATTTTCTGTGTCAAGTGAATACATAGATGCAGTCCGGGCCGCAGGTGGCATTCCTATATTATTACCACCAGGAGAAATGGAGCCTGCTACACTTCTAGATTGTTTGGATGGTTTAATTATCTCTGGTGGCGGAGATATTAACCCTGTTTGCTACAACGGTTTTGCTCATCCTAGCATTTATGCTGTTGATAGCGAACGTGATGCTTTTGAATTGCAACTCGCCAAGTTTGCCCTTGAACGCCATCTGCCGATATTGGGTATTTGCCGGGGTTTACAAATTCTCATGGTCACCTGTGGAGGTACTCTAATTCCTCACATTCCAGATGTTTATGGTACATCTCCATTGCATCGCCTAGAGCCTGAACCAGGACGGCGTTTGCCTACAGAACATTTGGTGAAAATAGATGTAGAAAGTTGTTTAGCCAATTGTTTGCAAAATTCTCATCTATCTGTAGTTTCTTGGCACCATCAAGCAGTGGATAAAGTACCATCTGGTTGGCGGGTTGTTGGTCATGCTCTAGATGATGGAGTAATTGAAGCTGTGGAGCATGAAGACCATCCTTGGGCAATTGGCGTGCAATGGCATCCTGAGCTTTCTACTTTAGATCCCAGTAATCAAAGACTTTTTCAAGCTCTCGTTCAGGCTGCACGTATGGAAGGGAACAGGGAATAGGCAATGGGCTTAAATTGTTTACTTAGTTGATATCATGTCCGGTTAAAGACTTATTGTTTAGACTGACAAGGGGACGCTCTTACGCAAAGAGATTTTAATGACAAGTGATTAGGCGGACATGATATGACCGTTGACTGTTAACTGCGAACAGTCAACAGTTAACAACTTTTGGAGTTTTCTTACTTTTTGCCTTTATTTCTCTAGTTGTCGAATTCGCTTGATTTGGAGCAAATTCCAGTCATCTTCAGAATAGGGGGTGCTAAACCAGGCATCTAATATTTCTTTGGCGATCGCTTCTGTAGTTGCCCGTAAACTTAACACTAGGACGTTAGCATGATTCCAAATGCGGGCACCCCTGGCCGTCTCAGCATCATGGCATAAAGCAGCACGTATCCCACAGACTTTGTTCGCAGCGATGGATGCACCAGTACCAGTCCAACAAAAAACAATTCCCTCATCTACTTTCTGAGTTGCTACTGCCAAAGCAACCTTACTACTACTGATAGGCCAATCAACTTCTCGACGATCCTCTGCTAGAGAACCAAAAGGTATAACTTCATGCCCACGCCGCTTGAGTTCTTCTAATACAATATCTGTCAGGTTAGTGCGTTCATCACTGCCAATAGCGATTTTCATGCCTTCCCCTCTAAAAGTAGCCTACCCTATTGTTTCATCTTACGATAAATAGCGACAGTTAATTACCTTTTTAACTGTCGCTACAATTTAGCTAAATGATATTAGAATTCAGAAGTCAGAAGTCAGAAGTCAGAATTCAGAAGTCAGAATTCAGAAGTCAGAA